>SXGT01227818.1_pt1 | contig 29734 bp, 29 predicted proteins | sample 3176221 | NCBI WGS metagenome assembly SXGT01 (sample SAMN11356862, study PRJNA531348) | freshwater metagenome | isolation source: freshwater sample F1-120 | place: China: Fuxian Lake, Yuxi | collected 2017-12-25 | reverse complement strand
GGAGGGCTTCAATAGTAAAGCAAAGCTTTTAAAAAAGATGGGTTACGGGTATAGAAATCAAAATAACTTTGGACTCAGATTACTAAATGCCTGTTTTCACTGAACGATGATCTACTTACCCACTACGAAAGGTTAAGAACCCAGAAATGGTGGGTGCTGCAGGGGTCGAACCTGCGACCTCCTCGGTGTAAGCGAGGCGCTCTAACCAACTGAGCTAAGCACCCATGAAGATGTCGATCTCAAAGAGGGAATGGTTTACCACAAAAGATTCAAAAATTCTTGGGAACATTAAAAAATTTACTAAATAGCCCGTTTAGGGCAAATTTACCCAATGGATCCAAGGTTTTATCAAATTGCTTTCCTATCGTTTTTTCTCCTTTTGGGGATCCTTCTTAGAGACTTTAGGGTCGGGTGGTTAGAATTTGGGATTGTGGTGGGTGTGGGGCTCTTAACTCAGTCTTTGGGGATACTTAAACTTCGCCTTTCCTGGACAACTCTTCGAAGTTCTTTAATTTCAAGTTTGGGGCTTCTTATGTTGGTTCGAAGTCAATCCTACCTGCTATTGGGCGCGGCAAGTGGTCTAGCCATTTTAAGTAAATTTCTCATTCGTTATCAGGGAAAACATTTTTTTAATCCAACTAACTTTGCTTTGGCTTTGCTACTTTTGATCTCTCCTGAAGTTTGGATCTCCCCGGCTCAATGGGGAGAGGAATTTGTCATTGCAGCGTGGATAGGATTGTTAGGAATTTTAGTAACTCATCGAGCCCTACGAAACGATATCAGTTACTCTTTTTTGAGTTGGTATTTTTTAATGATTTTTATTCGGGTTGCTTATTTAGGACAGCCCTACAGTGTCTTTTTTCACCAGTTAAAAAGCGGCTCTCTCTTGTTATTTGCTTTTTTTATGATTTCAGATCCAAAATCAACTCCAGATCATCGTTTAGGACGAATTTTATTTTCATTTCTAGTGGCTGCGCTTGCCTATTTTATTAAGTACCGTCTCTACAATCCAAATGCTTTAATTTTGGCACTGTTTTTCTTATCGCCCTTGACTCCATTCATTGATAAATTATTTCCGTCCCAAAGGTTTGAATGGTCAGTAACGCAGACAATCCAGAGGAGTTCAAATAATCATGAAACTTTTATTTTTTTTCTCTCTTTCATTAATCGCCTCCCAGGGTTGGGGTTTTTGCGGCTTCTACGTCGCGAAAGCTGACAGCTCTCTTTATAACAAGGCCTCTCAAGTGGTCCTTGTAAGAAATGAAAACAAAACTGCGCTTACAATGTTCAGTGATTATCGAGGCGAGATGAAAGATTTTGCCTTAGTTATCCCGGTTCCTGAAGTTTTAGCTCGGGAGCAGATTAATGTTGGGGATAGATCGATCATTGAAAGAGTTGATGCCTTTTCAGCTCCTCGATTGGTGGAATACTTTGATCCTGATCCCTGTGAGATGCCCGTTTACTCTGCAAGAGGAATGAGTAAAGGCACGATGGCTCTGTCTAGCACTGACCAGTCTTCCGCTAAAAGCTTGGGAGTGACTATCGAGGCTCAATACACAGTAGGTGAGTACGATATTTTAATTTTGGGGGCAAAAGAGTCCTCTGGACTAGAAAAGTGGCTGACCGAAAAGGGGTATAAACTTCCCAAAGGGGCTTCGAAGGCTATTGAGCCCTACATCAAACAGAATCTTAAATTCTTCGTCGCTAAAGTGAATTTAGATGAACAAAGCAAAACAGGATTTCAATATTTAAGACCTATTCAGTTCGCTTATGAATCGCCTAAGTTTATGTTGCCTATCCGCCTTGGTATGGTGAATTCCGACGGACCTCAGGACATGTTGATCTATGCTATCACCAAAAAAGGAAGAGTTGAGACGACAAACTATCGAACTGTGAAGCTTCCAACTGGAATGAATATTCCTCATTACGTGAAAAATAAATTTGCCGATTTTTATCGGGCCATGTTTGAAGTAGCTCACAACAAAGAGAATAAAAAAGTGGTCTTCTTGGAGTATGCATGGAATATGGGTTGGTGCGATCCTTGTGCAGCCGATCCTCTGACACAAGAAGAGCTTAGAAAATTAGGGGTCTTTTGGGCTACAGAATCGGCCTTTAATTTAAAATCTCCAAAAGTTCGGCCGGGTATTTTTCCTCCTCTTCAAACTCAACCTGAAGCTTATATTACTAGGCTTCATGTAAAATATGATGCTGAACATTTTCCTGAGGACCTTTTTTTCCAAGAGACCGGAGATACGGACAACTTTCAGGGGCGCTATATTCTTCTTCATCCCTGGATTAAGGAATCTAAATGTGAAGCGGCTAAAAAATATCAAAAAGAGCTGAAGGGCCGTTTAACTAAAGAGGCTGAGACTTTGGCGCAGCTCACCCAATGGAAACTAGAAGATATTTACAAAGAAGTAGGAAAAGAGCTTTCAACTTCACCAGAATCTTCCGAAAAGAGTTCCGAGAAGTGGTACCAAAATATCTTTAAATGAGAAGTCGCTATGGCGAATAAAATTGGGACGGTGGGAATCATCGGTTTGGGCCGAATGGGCCGGTGCATGGTTAAAGGCTTGCTTGAGACCCAAACCCTTAAAAAGTCAGATCTTTTATTTACTACTAAGCATTTGGAGACTGCGGCCCAGATTGAACAGGAGTTGGAGATTAAGGCCTGTAAAACCAATTCTGAACTTATTGAGAAAAGCGACATCATTGTAATTGCGGTCAAACCCCAGAACATTTCTGAAGTTTTGGATGAGGTGGGAAAAAAGATTTCTAAGGGGCAAACCATTGTTTCAATTGTCGCAAGCATCTCGACCTCTTTAATTGAGAGCAAGTTGCCCAAAGGAGTAGCCGTGATTCGGGCTATGCCCAATACACCTGCCTTTGTGGGAGCGGGAATGATAGCGTGGTGCAATGGGTCGAAAGCCTTAGAAAAGGATTGGGAAAGGGCTCAGACCCTCTTTCAACCGCTTGGAAAAGTGGCTCGGGTTGACGAGAAACATATGGATGCTGTTACTGGCTTGAGTGGTTGTGGCCCGGCCTATCTTTATGTTGTTTTGGAATCATTGACCGATGCGGGAATTAAGGTAGGTTTACCGCGAGAATTAGCGACACAACTTGCGGGGCAAACTGTTTTAGGAGCTGCTCGTATGTTATTAGACACTGGGCGCCATCCTGCAGCTTTAAAAGATGAAGTTACAACCCCCGCGGGTTGTACCATTGATGGTTTGTTGGAGTTAGAAGAGGGAAAGTTAAGAGTAACTTTAATTAAAGCTGTGGTCCAAGCGACTAAGAGGGCCAAAACTTTAGCTAAACAGGTTAAGTTATAGAGGTGACACCGTGGCAAACGACACAAAAGCAATTTTAAAATTGGACGGAAAAGAGTACGAGCTTAATATCGTTGAAGGTTCTGAAAAAGAGCGAGCTATCGATATTACCAATCTTCGAGCTCAGACTGGACTCGTTACTTTGGATTCTGGCTACATGAACACCGGAGCCTGCCAAAGTAAGATTACCTTTTTAGATGGTGAAAAAGGGATCTTGAGATATCGCGGATACCCTATTGAGCAGTTAGCTGAAAAATCGAACTTTGTTGAGGTCTGTTACCTATTAATCTATGGGCGTCTTCCTACCCAAACAGAGTTGGAGAGATTTCGTACAAGTCTTACTCGCCACACCATGCTTCATGAAGATATGAAGCGATTCTATGATGGTTTCCCAAGAGATGCCCATCCAATGGCGACACTCTCCTCTGCAGTAAGTACACTATCAACCTTCTATCAAGACTCTTCCGATTTTACGAAATCTCTTGATATGGAGTTATCCATTTGGCGGTTGTTAGCTAAGTTACCCACCATAGCAGCCTTTTCTTATAAAAAATCGATCGGGCAACCCTTTATCTACCCAACTAATACCTTGGATTACTGCTCAAATTTCTTAAAGATGATGTTTGCGGTTCCCGCAGAGGAGTATCAACTGGATCCTGAGGTTGCAAAAGCTCTTGATCTCTTGTTGATCCTTCACGCGGACCACGAACAAAATTGCAGTACTTCAACTGTAAGACTTGTGGGAAGCAGTCGAGCCAATCTCTATGCTTCAGTCTCAGCTGGCATTTCAGCTCTTTGGGGCCCTCTGCATGGTGGAGCAAACCAAGAGGTTGTGGAAATGCTGCAAGAAATCAAAAATTCGGGCATGGACGTTAAAAGCTTTGTTAATAAGGTTAAAGATAAAGAGTCAGGGGCTAGACTCATGGGTTTTGGCCATCGAGTTTATAAAAACTTTGATCCTAGAGCTAAAATCATTAAGCGTAGCTGCGATAGTATTTTGAAAAAATTAAATATTCACGATCCCTTGTTGGATATTGCAAAGCGGCTAGAGGAGACAGCTCTCAGTGATGATTACTTTGTTTCGCGTAAGCTCTATCCTAACGTCGATTTCTATAGTGGGATTATTTATCGGGCTCTTGGTATTCCTACCAATATGTTCACAGTGATGTTTGCTATTGGACGGACCCCGGGTTGGATTGCTCAATGGAAAGAGATGTTGGAGGCTCCCAATGCTAAAATCGGTCGTCCTCGACAGATTTACACAGGGCCTGAAGAGCGAGTCTATACTTCGATTCAGAATCGACACAGTTAAAGGCCGCCAGGAGTTTGCAAAAAGGCCATTCGTCACTTAGAATCTGATCTATCGTGGCCAAACAAAAAATTACATCAAGTAGTACGGCGGAGTATTTTTCTAAGAATCTTCAGCAGGTGGGATTTTCATCTCCTACCAAAGCTGTTCTCACGACTCTCAAAGAGGCCATTGATAACTCTTTGGATGCTTGTGAAGATGAAGGCATTGTTCCTGAACTCTATATTGAGATTGAAAAAGTAGGAGCGGGAACGATTAAAAATACGGATCTTATTCGTATTAAAGTGGAAGATAACGGACCGGGTCTTAATATCGAAGATGTTCCCAAGGTTTTCGGTGAATATTTAGCCTCTTCTAAATTTGGCCGAGGACGATGCTCTCGGGGGCAGCAGGGTATAGGAATCTCTGCGGCTACTACATGGGCCCAATTGACCAGTGCCAAAGGTGCACGAATCATCACTAAAACCAAGAGTATGCGCCAAGCGGTTTCTTGTTTAGTTGAAGTTGACGTTAAAAATAATAAAGGAAATTTAAAAGATAAAAAGACGATCTCTTGGGATCGTCCTCATGGTGTGAGTGTTGAATTCGTGTTGGATGGTCGGATTCAATTACAGGGTGAAGGTGGACTGATTACCTATTTGAATGGAACAGCTCTTGTAAATCCGCACTTAAATTTACGATATAAACTTCTTGATCAAGCGGTAGTTAAAGTCGATAGAGTTTCTGATAAATGTCCTGATATTCCAGCTGCGGTTGAACCTCATCCCCATACGATGAAGTTAGGTGAGTTTATTGCCCATTCTCATCTCTTTGGAAGAACAACGGTCTCAAACTTTTTGAAAAAAGGGTTTTCTAGGATTACTGAAAACACTTTTCAAGAATTTGTTAAGCATGGACTTAATAAAAAGATTTTGAATCAATTGGTCGATAAAACGACCGATTCTCAATTTAAAGATGTTTTTAGTGCCATTCATAAAACGGAACTTATGGCTCCCAGTACTCGTTCTGTGATGATCATTGGAGAGGAAACTTTCTCTAAAAGCATACGGCGACTTGGGGAGGTGGATTTTTTTGCTGTGGTTACCCGAAAGCCTACCATTTGTGACTTTAAACCGGTGGCTATTGAAATCGCAGTGGCTCGTCTTAAATCCGTACAAAAAGTTGAGGGGGATGATAGCCCCCCTGTGCAAGTATTACGTTTTGCGAATCGAGTCCCTCTTCAATTCGACAAATCGGCCTGCGCAATGGTTAAGGCTATTGAAACTGTGAACTGGAGATCTTATGGAATTACTCAGCCTAAAAACAGTCTCCCTGTAGGCCCCTATGTGTTTGCTATCAGTCTTGTTTCTCCGTTTATTAAGTTTAAAAACGCCTCTAAAGAAACCGTAGATGCGAGTGATGAACTGGTGGAGGAGATTCGAAGATCCTTGATTCAGGCTGGACAGCGACTTTCAAGACATATCAAAAAAGAACATAGAGAGGCAGATCTTGAAGAGAAACTAAGGCACATTGAGCAGTTCTGTCCGATTTTAGTTGATTGTCTCTGTCGAATTACAAAGGCCCCTGAAAAACGTAAAAAAGCTGCGACTGAAGGTCTTGTGAAATTACTAGGCAGAGATGTAAATACCGCAAAGAAAGAGTTGGATGAGGCTTTGAAACATCACAAAGAGGCTCATGCGAAAGGAAAGATTCAGATTGTAGAGAAAAAAAAGGCTGAAACCGAGGAGAGCGAAGAGGATTTAAAGCCTCCTCATCCTGAATTCTCTGAACAATCCAATGAGGTGATAGTAAAAGCCAAAGCAGAAAAAGCTGCCACAAAGGCTAAGAAAAAAGCTCCCACTAAGTCAAAAGAAAAAGCGAAAGAGAAAGAAGCATGAGAGAAGATACAATCCCTAAGCTTTCCAAAGATCTTTGCAATAGAATGTTAACCGATCTTGAGAGTGCTCGACGTCCGGTTTTAGAGGCGATTAAGTGTTCCTTAGATAACTCCCGATACAATCCTAAAGTGGGTTATCTCACCCCCGGGGATAAGAGGGTTCGCTCAGAACTGAACGTAGCTTCCGTTCAAAAGATGTCTCGTGCGATTTTTATTTTAGAGATTCTTCTGAGAAATATTGAAACGGGTGCAGTCAATACCAAGCGTGAGATTTATTATATTTCAAAAGGTGAAGTAAAACACAACCCTGAATTAGGCCCTCTTGATTTCACAGATCAATCTGAAAGTGATTCTATTATCGATTTTATCTGTGAAATGATGGAATGCTACCGAGAAGATCTTAATTGTTATGCAAATGATCGCGGAGGACAAACCTATTCCAATCAGTTGGTAGTCACTGAGGCATTACCTGACGGTACAAAAGCTGTTGTGGATCTAAGCTCTTTAGGAACCTCTCCATTTCAACCCAAAAATCGTCCTCAGAGTTTGACCTTGAAGGCTAAAAAGAAGATCGATTTTTGTTTGGTAGTAGAGTCAGAAGGTACCGCTAATACTTTTGTGACCAATGGATTCTGTAAACGTAATAATGCGATTCTCATGGGGGCTCAAGGGGTTCCTAGTAATGCTGTAAGAGGCTGGTGTAGGCTAATTCAAGATCAGTTAAAAATACCCATTTATTTCTTCGGAGATCTCGACGCCTATACTTTGCAAAATATTTTTAGAACGCTTAAGGCGGGTTCTGCGGCCAGTTTAATTAGAAATTCTGATTTTTCGGCCCCTGATGTGCGTTTTCTGGGTGTGCTTCCAGAGGATATCAAGAAGTACGACTTGGCCGATTATCCGGTTAAAGAAAATGATATTCAAGAGGCTCGGGCATTAAAAAAAGCTTCAGATGTTTTAAAGAATGATCCTTTCTTTAAAGACAAAAAGAATAAAGGATTGGCCAGAATTCTAGAGTGGCTTCTAAAAAACAAGCGACGTTGTGAGCAACAATCTTATTTTACTGTGGATCCTAGAGATCCCTTGATGCCTGAAAAGATCATTATAGAGAAAATCAAAAAGGGCGATTTTATTTAAGGTGTCTTTAGATTGGGTTTTAACGAAAGGCCGATGGATAGGCTCCATAAAATAAAGACACCGAGAGTTTTATTGGTTTGATACCAAGGGGCCGCATCCCAAATGAATTTGGGCCAGATGTCATTCATACAAAGGGTTATAAAAAACACACCCAAACTCCAAATAGTTAAGGCGAAGTATTTAGATAGGTGCGAGAGTCTTAAGATATATCGAAACATGAAAATATAGGCAGGTCCCCCGATAACAAAGGTAGGGGACTCAGTTCTCGGGTTGACTAAGAGTAAAGTGAAAAGACCTAAAGAGATCCAAAGATCCCAATTAAACAGATGATTTTTAAGACGCGATAGTAAAAAAAGGCCAAGTGAAAACAAGGCAATGGGGTAAAGAATCCAAATTTTAGTATTCAAAAATCCCAATCTCTTTAAGACGGTCGCAATATCAAGTAGCCCCTCAGTTTGGGTATCGCGTTTAAGTAGCAAGTACCAATCCCAGTGGTAAAGCAGAGTTTTATTTACTCCCCAAACAGAAATGGGAACGAGCAAACAGAGAGCTAGTCCTATCAATATTCCGAGTAGATATTTTTTTCGAATTGGAAAAAGAAGTCCCACTAAAAAAAGGCCAGGTAAAATTTTAATATTAGTAATAATGGCAAGAACTACGCCTGATGAAAAATATTTTCCTTCTTTGTAGAGATAAATTCCTAAAAGTAAAAGACCTACTAGGGAGGCATTCATTTGTTGGTATCTAAATGAGCCATCAGCCTCCATAGAACAGAGCAAGAATCCAAGCCAAAGCCACTTCGATTCCATTTTTTTCCAAGGAAACCAGAGAGAGATTCCAGTCCAAAAACAGAGGATATTAAAAATACCCCAAAGGCCGGCCTGAAGGGGACGATTCATGCCTTCGAACGGAGTATAGAACCAGGCGAAGAGTGGGGAATATTTAAACCAGTCTCCTGCACCTTGGGGATCTACATAAGGTGAAAGTCCTGCCCAGAATTGGCGACTACCAAAGGCATAGGTGTGAGTGACTATATTTGTGCCTTTGAGAAACAGATAAGGGGTGACAAAGAGAGTTGTGATCCCCACCAAAATAGAGATCTGTTTTATAAGAGCTTTTGAATTCATCGCAATAGAGTAGAAATAATTCTATCCCCAACCTCTAATTTGTCCATCACATCAAGTCCAGAAATGACTTCAGCAAATACGGTGTATCGACCATTAAGATGGTAATTAGGTGCTAGATTGAAAAAAAACTGACACCCTCCAGTATCTTTTCCCGAGGTCGCTATGCCTATCGTACCTCTTTCGTGATTTCTAGGGCCTACTTCGTCTCTAATTAAAGATCCCGCCCCTCCGAAGCCATCACCTCTGGGATCGCCTCCTTGAGTCACAAAGTTAGGGACGACTCGATGAAATAACTTGCCATCGTAAAAATGGGTTTTAATGAGCTCGATAAATCGATAAGCGGTAATCGGAGTATCCTCAAAAAATTTAATTTCGATCTCCCCCCGATTGGTTTTTAAAAGCACGCGTTTCGATGTGCTAGGTTTCCAGAGACTGTAGTCAGGAATTAAATCGGTGACTTTGGTATTTAGTGGAATCTGTATTTGGGGCTCTTTTCCGCTGATGGCTTTAAAGGTATTGGCGGCCGCAAGGATAACTTGTCGAGAATTATCTTTTAAAGCCAGGTTGACGACTGGAATTTGGGAATTCGAACCGAGGGTGGCAAGGCTTTCAATGAGAGCTACCTTAGTTTCAGTTGTATCTTCAGTTTTTAAAGATCCATAAGCATCTGCTAGGGGCTGAGCGAAATCTTTCCAGTTTTTTTGGCTCGCTAATTGAGCCATCAGAGCCAATAGGCCGGGATCTTTTTTATTTACTAATTCCTTAATTGTAGACTTAAAATCGTCTGTGATCTGCTCCGGTTTTAAATGGGCTAAGGCCTCTATGGACTGGGATACCATTTGAGGGGCTCCCTGTTTAAAGAAGGGGAGTAATGAATTCCAGTCGTCCGTCTTGTTTAATAAAACTAGAGAGGCTAGGGCAGTGGAAACTAGCTGCGGGGTTGAGTTCTTTAAGGTCTCAAGAGCTAGTTTTCTTCCCACTTCGGGATTGATTCGACAAATAGTTTTTAGCGCTAAACTTTTCACCCAATTGGAATCGGAATTCTTAAAAAGGTTTACAACGAGTTCTGTCATTGATGGGAAGTATTCTGGATTCTCTTCAATAGTTTCTAAAGCCGCAATAATGACCTGGTTTTGTTCGCTGTTAAGAACTTTTTGAAATACGGTTAGTGCTAAATCATTGAGTTTTCTATCTTTCAAAGACTTAGCCGCTTCCACTCTAACTGGCAGGGGATTGGTATTTGAAAGTTTAGAGAGTAAGAAAATGGTAACTTGGGGATCTTCAACTCGAGCAAGAGCTCGAATTAATAAAGCCTGAGCGAAGGGGTAGGGAGTTTTAGGAATTGCGGTTAGAATTTGTGGGGTTGGTAATTTTTGAGGGTCACCTTTATATTGGGAAAGAGCAAAAGCTGCTGAAACTCCCACAGCGCTTTGGGATTGGCTTAAAACCACCAAGCGTTTTAGAGTTTCTTCTGAGATAATCCAGGTTGATGAATTTCCGCTAATTAAAATCCCAAACCCTTCAGCAATATTTTTGAGAATAACAGAATCTGATTCTGTCTCTAAAGCTCTAGCTAACATCGATAGAGCAGAGATTTGTCTGCTATAACCCATGGCTCGATAAAAAGCTCCGCGAACATCTGCTTTTCTTTCCATGGCTACATGCTGGCTTAAAAGTCTAATAGAAAGATCATCGCCAATTTGTCCCAGACTAAACGCGGCTAATTGTTTTTGGTTAATATTCTTTCCATTAAGTACTCGAGAAAGAGTTTCAACACTGTAAGGATCTCCGACTCGGCCTAAGGCTAGAAGAGCCGATCGAGAAATCAGATTTGAAGAATGAAAAACAGCTTGAAGAAGATAGGGATCTTTTTCAATTCTTTGATTTTCCGATTTAATCACACGTTGAAGAGCAAGAGATTCAGAAGTAGAGATAGGAGAATTTATGGGAGCTGTGGAGGTAATGATTCGAGAGGGTTTCCAATATTTTTCAGGTTTTCTTTTCCCGTGGCTTACCTGAGAAATACAAAGTTCTAAGATCAGTGCTAATAGAAGAGATGGCTTTCCCATGATTAAAAAGGTTCTCTGAGAAGTGGGCTTAACGCAAGAAAGATTATTGATATATCATGAGTTTTTAATGGATCATTTTAGTTCTCTAGAAAATCCTTGACGAGGCTAAGAAAAATTAATAACTGTTGCAATGACAGAGATGTCATTCCTAAGAACTGGCTCTTGCCAGATTAGGGGGTACTTCTTACCGCAGGTCCTTTGCTTTAGTTTTCGCAAAAAGACTTAGCAGAGATCGAATTTTTCGACCCCCTAGACCTACGAAAAACGTAGGAAAGTATTCCTAAACTTATTTAAGCATTGATGTTTACCAGTGCGGTGTGTGCTGAATTTCTTGATGCGTATTTTGGGTTTTTATCCAAAGTAAATTAAATTAGAGGAAGGTCTGTCATGAAAACTGTAATCGCAAAAGTAATGAGTGTGGGATTGTTTCTAGGAACAACCATTTTTGGAAGCGGATACACTTGCACCAGTGCCGAGACTGCACAAGGTAAATGGACAGTTAAACTATACAATCATACGGCTACGGTAACTCGTGTTCCTGCTGTGCTGGTTGTCAGTAATGAAGTTCAAGGCACAGTTCTTCGCCGAACTGATAGTGAAATCAAAAAGGTTAATCGTGCTAATACGGTTCAGTTCGTTGTTGAGGGAAATCGAAAAATCGATGCTGATTCTGTGATCTTCCAAATTAAACACAAAGAGGGGCGCGAAATTCTTGAAGAGAGAGAATTAGTTGTTGGGCAACTTATTTTAGTAAAAGAGGCTGAAAAAGAGGTGATCTCTTTGGAATGCGTTAGATATTTGAAAAACTAAGTATTTGAAGAGGGGGTCTTACGACTCCATAGACTTCAATTTAAGGAGTGCGAGCCCCCTCGCACTCCTTTTTTTTTCGACCAGCATGGGCCATGCTATTCCCGTCAACCCCCTAAATAAAGACATTTATACCGCGACGACTCTGGGCGCTATAGAGCCAGTTTGTTCCCTGTTTGTTATCCGTTTGTTCCCTGTTTGTTATCCGTTTGTTCCCTGTTTGTTATCCGTTTGTTCCCTGTTTGTTATCCGTTTGTTCCCTGTTTCGCGAATTAGCAACGCGTGATAAAGATCTTTTTGAATTCGGAATCGAGTATATCCACCTCTTCCGGTTGCGCTATTTTCTCTTACGATGAAGCCTTTTTTTGTAAGGCGCATGATCACTGTTTTTGCTGTTCCCTTGCGGCTTTCAAGAGATTCAGCAACTCGTTCTAGAGTCAGTGGTGGAGTGAGAAGATCTCCTGCTGTCTGACATTCAGAAAAGATGAGATGAAGTAAGCGAGCCTCATGACCACGGAGCTGTTCAAAACTTGATTTTGTTACCTGTTTGTTACCCGTTTTTAACGATTGTTTCGTTATCTCTTTGTTACCTGTTTGTTCTCTCTTTTAAGTCAGGGGATATGGTGGGCATCTGACTGCTTGTAGTTACTATGGTTTCAGGGCTTTCTTGTGTTGGATCTTCCCAGGGTCGAACCATTCGTCTAACGGTGGCTTCTTGTTTTGGGGCTTTGCCTGCCTTACCCTTCTTTAAATCATTTAGAGAAAGTGCCACTTAATTATCCGTTCGTTAAAGTGAAAGTCTCTTTGGATCTTTCTAATTGAGAAGTCGGCCGGATTCCTTTCGGGACTTTTTGCTTTTTTGAGGAGTCCATTAATCGATTCCAAATTTCAAGGATCGCTTCGCGCATTTCATCTGCTGCCAGCGAGTTTGGAACATATTCCGGAACTGAAACATGTTGGGCCACGGCTTCTTCACCATGCACGCTTTCTCGAATAGATCCGTTGATGCAACCGGAGACATGTGCAAGGTACCAACTTCGAATCTCTGCGCTGAGTTTGCGAGTAGAAGTAAACCTGGTTGGTATAAAGACAAAATCAAAATCTAGTTTCAGTTCTTTGCGAAATTCTTCTAAAAACACTCTGAAAGCCTGATAGTTTCGGAAGTTATTAATTTTGCACTCGAGCGGTGATACTAAAGTATCACAAGCGACTAAGGCATTTGTAATTAGTCTGTTCCAGTTTGGGGAGCAATCCATGATTACCAATTCGAATTGTTGTTTTAATGGATCGATCACGGTTTCTTTGAGCCAATATTCGCGACGGTTTTTGTTGGAAATTAATTGATCTAACGCGACGAGTTCTGGAGTTTTAGGAATAAATGAAAGAGTAGGAATATCTGTAGGCAATACGACATCTGCGAGTTCGACTTCCCCTTTGAAGACATTTAATAAACCACGCGTACTATTGAGTCGGGTGATCGCACTCTGGAGATCTTCGCTTTCTTCTAGATCTGTATTGAAACCAAGAGCTGTTGTTACATCGCTTTGCATGTCGAGACCAACAACGCAGGTACGAATGTTATGAAGCGCCGCCATTCTAGCAATGTTTAGAGAAAGCGTGGTTTTTAGAACCCCTCCTTTGGTTGTGAATATTGAAAGAGCGGTTGGTCGATTGAGGTGTTTTAAGAAGCCATACTGTTCACTAATTTGAGGTAGATTCTCAATTCCCCAGGCGCGACGTTTTAATGTTCCTGTGTCTCTTCGTGAAGCCAGCGGAATATTTCCTGAGGCTTCGGCTTTTACCAGGGCATTGCGAGAAATATCAGAACCAAAAATTTTAATGATCTTCTGAATTCCAAAGCGTGTTTCGTCCAAGGTGCCTCCTAATTGCCGATGTAGAAAATATAGCAACCAATAAAGTGTTGTTTTAAAATATAAAAATCACTTTAAACCACAACCAAACAATAGTTATGAAGATTGAAATTGAGTTCGTTTTACAACTCGATGCATTTTTAATGTATTGACAAATGGTGCCTAAAAGGCATGCAATATTTTTGATGCAGAAGCTCGCTTGGAAACCAGAGAAGAATCAGTGGGTTAAAAAAAGAACGGGGGCTGTCATTTGAGCAGATCGAAGAGGCTATTGCGTTAGGAAATAGCAGAGGAATATTGATTAATCGCCTGCACCCAGAGCAGATCATTATTGTGGTTTCAATAAATAAGCACATTGTTGCTGTTCCAGCGACGGTGAAACCTAAAGTGATTATGTTTCGTACTGCTTACTACTCGCGCAAACTCAATAAACGATATGGAGGCAAGGAACCATGAAAAAGAAATTTAAATTAACAAAAGAGGAAATGGAGATTGAAAAATCTCTTAAAGAGAAAGATTGGGTTGTTGCTTCCGATTCTCTAAAAGAAGAAATTGTACAAGCCGCTCAAAACGGTGTGGCCTCAAAAAAGCGTGAAGCGAGAGTAAATATTCGTTTGATGCAAGAGACTGTAGATATTATTCGGCGAAAAGCGGAAGAGGAAGGACTGGGCTATCAGACGCTAATGAGTAGTGTCCTTCATAAATATGCAAGTGGTCGACTAGTTGAAAAAAAACATTCTTAGTGAAGTTGCTTCGGAAATCACTTTAAAAGTGCAGGGTCATAGCAAAAGAAAAAGAGGAGGAGCTTGCCAAGAAACTGGGGATTCCTCAGGGAAATTTGTCGAAGATGGAAAATGGAAAGCGCCCCATTGGAAAAGCTATGGCTAAGAGGCTGTCTGAAATTTTGAATATTGATTACCGGATACTTTTATAACGGAACGAAAATTATACGACTCTCGCAGAGGGTGGATTCATTTTAATGCGCCGATCTAGAGGTGGGTGTTCACCCCCCCCTAAACGACAATTTTAGTTAAGTTTCAATATAATAAGAGAATCAATGCGTTGCGTCGCATTTGCTATTTTAAATATATATTCTCCTTCCTTTATGGGTATAACATGTGTATATTATACACATGTAGCCGGTGATCTTCAGCTTTGAGTCTCTTAAATTTAATATTAACGCTCGAGACCATAATCCACCCCACGTGCATGTGGAAGGTGGAGGAACGAGCGTTCGAATTAATCTTCGTACCTTAGAATTCATGAACGAAGAGACCGGCTTTTCTAAAAGCACCTTGGATCGGATTATGGGCGAAGTAGTTCGGCGCAAGTATGAGCTACTCGAAGAATGGGAGAAATATCATGAAGAAGATTAAAACTGGAAAAGTTGAAATCGGACCCGACGAATTTAATCCTAAACATGGAAAGTTTCGGGTGAATATGTTTGTTGATCTCGACGTTATCGATCAAATTCGAAAAGTCGCGAGTGCCGAGCATATGCCCTATCAAACCTGGATTAATCGACAGCTTCGAGACTTAGTGGAGAAACGGATTAACAGTCCTTCGCTTACCGAAAATGACATCACCCGACTTGTGGATAATCGTATTGAACAGCGGGTACAGGAGCAGGCTCTAAAAAAAGGGACTGGGCGTTGATGTGCGACTAGCAGCTAGTAGCTGTAATTTCTTATCATGCCGATCCAGGTAGGTGTTCATAAACTCCCCGTAAAATTGAAGGTAAGGAGGCCTTGAAAACAGGCCCTCTTCAAGGCAACATTAAGCGTTCATAAAGGTACAGGTTTATGAACAATTAGAATTTGATGGGTGAGGGGGAAAATTGAAGACCGCAGCAATCTACGCGAGAATTTCCACACAAGAGCAAAATCCCGACATGCAACTCATCGCACTTCGCGAGTTCGCCAAAAAACGCGGGTTCAAAGTTTTTCGTGAGTATGTAGACGTCATTTCCGGGGTAACGGAATCACGCGAGCAATACAACCAACTCTTTTCCGATGTGCGAAAACGATTTGTTGACGTTGTTATGGTATGGAAATTTGACAGGTTTGCAAGGAGCACCAAGATGCTTCTTGCAGCCCTTGATGAATTTCACAATCTTGGCGTTGATTTTATTTCGTATCAAGAAAATATCGACACCACGTCAGCTTTAGGACGCGTAATGTTCACGATCATTGGTGCGATTGCAGAGTTTGAGCGGGAAATGATTATTACAAGGGGGAGGGCCGGACTTCATAAGGCCAAGCTTCAGGGAAAACGGATCGGACGGCCTCCGGTATCCGAATTGCAAAAGAAGCGGATTGAGGAATTGCGAGGGCAAGGGCTAAGTATTCGTCAGATTTCGGCACGGGAACTAATTGCGGTTGGAACAATTTCTAAGTATCTCGGCCGGTGATTGGCCTAAAAAGGCTGAATTCTGGTATAAAGGTAAAGAGGATTTAAACACTATGCCAAAAATTTATGAGTTTTTTGGAATTATAATTTCGATGTACTGGTTTGATACTCAAAAACACAAGGAACCGCATTTCCATGCCCGTTTTCAAGGGAGTGAGGCCGTTTTTGATTTATCTGGAAAGTGTTTAGCTGGTGATCTTGGTGCGCGGGCAGCCCGACTGATATCAGAATGGTGTGATGAACGAAAGCAGGAAAGGAGATCCTATGGGTGTTACCGATCCAGTAATAGTTAAAATTGAAATACCTGAGTATAAGAAAATTATTATCGAGGCCTCAGATGGACTTTGTTATCACTCTGATTTATCAGAGTTGTCTCGGGTTTATTGTTTCCCAAAATCGAAAGAGGAATGGACGCAGGTTAGTGTAGATAGCTATGGACGAGCGCTTATCTGGACCAGTCGATTTGAAGCTCACATTGATCAGATCATTGGTCTAGCTTTTAAAAAAGAAAAAGTTCAGCAGTCTGCGTAAACGGTATAATTAGAATGATTAGACTAATTTCATTTCCAGCATTGCTATTGATGCTCGTGACTGGGTGTTCTTCAACTGAAATTGCAGTTGAAGACATGGCAAAACGCGCAGCTCTTTTGGCAGCAAAGCCAGTACTTGAGAAAATCTTTGATGCTGGAGCTCTGATAGCGCCAAGTAATCGTGAGCTTTTTCCGATCATCCAGACCCTCCCTGGACAACCATTCGATCCCAAAAAGAGCTTTGGCAACCGCCAACATTTTTCAAAAGGGACAGTAGAGCTTCCTCCTGGGGATTACATAATACCCGTGATTAGTTACTGCATGAAGAGCAGTGGCTCAAGTCCATCAGCCCATCGTTACCAACTTGGAAAGCTATCGGGACGCGCGGCCAGCATCATCTATGATCTCAACGCCAGAGCTTTATCAAGATTTAGGCCAGGGGAGATTCAAGTAACGTCGTGGAGCATTCAAAGTGGCGTGCCTTTTGAAGAGATGTCCGCCGAAAGTCAAAAGATAATAGACGCTGTGATTCCAGAACATCGTAAAGAATTAGAGAAACCATTCCTAAAAGATTTGTCTGAAAAGTGGGATACCATCGCAGAAAAAATGAGGCTACCGCGTTTCGATGAATTGACGGATCAAACTCTGGACAGCCTTGGAGAACTTGGACAAGCTATCCGTTCGCTGAAGGAGTTCAGGAAAGCGCTTAAAGAGTCCTGGGGCAGCTACGAAAGCCTAAAATCATTAATTTCTCTTCCGGGAAACTCTGACACCCCTGGAACAGAAGCAACAACGCCGTGGAGTCAACTTTCTGAAAACGTTTATGCCAGGTTTCTAACCACTGGATATTATCTTGACGTTGGGAAACTTGAAATTCGGATTGTGCCATCAAAACGCGTTTCGCAAGCAACGGGAAATCAGAGTGAAAAAGTCGACATTGCCGGTCTTATTGCGGATCCTGGATCGGGTGGAGTCCAACCGCTTTCGTTTAGTCCATTACATGCATCGGCTGCAATTCCACTACTTGCTGCCGCAGATCCAGCGATTGTCGCGGCTTTCTTGGCTGCATTGATTGCTAGCGAGTACACCGATTGGGATGCGGTAGGTAAAGCGATTGAGAAATGGGGAGAGAGCACTCAAAGAGAGCTTCAAGGGCTGATAGAAAAACTGCGGCAAATGTATACGAAAGAATTTCCAAAGCCGGGACAAGTTGTTTCTCCACCGGCAGTGCCAGAGGGATTTCCTAATCTAACACCAGATAAAGCTAAGACAGCACGACCCGGTGGAAAATTACGCAGACGTTGGAAAGATGCAGAGGGCAATATCTATGAATGGGATTACCGGCATGGAAGACTTGAAAAATATGACAGACGTGGAAACCATCAAGGTGAATTCGATCCAAATACCGGTAACCAAACTAAACCACCCGATTCAACACGAAGAGTAAAGCCATAATGAAAACGTATCGGGTGAAAAGGTATATATTTGTCTTCAATAAAAATTCCGATGCGCTGATACGTTCGTATGAGATCACTCGATTAAATCTCAACGAGATTAGAAGATTATTTAGGCAGAAGCCCAGGGATCCGATGTACTATTGCTATCCCATCACCGAAAAAGAGGCCCCTTACTTTCAAAAAAAGTACGGCAACCGATTTTATTTCAAAAAATATGTATATTTTTTGGACTGCGCCAGCATAGAAAGGAAAACAAAACCTATAGGTAGAATTCTAAGTTTGGAGTTCACGAAAATTAAGGGAAATAGGCCAATACGACTCTTGTCTGTTTATAAAACAAAATCGGATAAGCATGTACGTTCATATGAACTCCCGCATTTTAATCTCAGAGAGGTAAGACGTGCCTTTGGACAAAAACCTGGAGATAAAGTCTACTATGTTTATCCGATCACAGAAAAGGAAGCACCTTATTTTCGGAAAAAATACGGAAAAAGATTTTATTTCAAAAGTAGAGAATATTTTTTAGAGACAAAGGTACCGAATAGACTGAAAGGATAAGACGTATGAAGAGGTGTTTTTCTGAGATTAGCGCGGCCCTGTAATAAAAGTTATGCGACGCTTTGACTAGACCCTACCTAAAAAACTGGATTTTGGCCCCAGGGGAACGGGGCAGAGGCTCTCTTTACGAAACAAGAACGATATCCAAACTCAGGGACATAACCAAAACCAGGGTTTCTTCGCGCAACCGAGAGCATTTCTCAGCAAAGATGGTGAGTACCTCACGCTAGTCCTTCCGGGGAACATGCTCGTGAGAAAACACGTCAACTTCTAGGAAGTTATCCGGCCAATCGCTGGGTTGCTCAGGTCGGGTTCATTTCGTTTTGGCGGCGTTTAAACGTGAAAACGAGAGTCCCAAGAATCATGACTCCGGTAATAACCGCATAGAGGATTACGTCTCGATCATTCTTTCTCTTTGTCTCAGCTTCTACATGAGAAACCTTTTCCCGCAACCAAGGAACTTCATCCAGCAGGGAAGTCTTATTGTCGGTGCCATTTTCGATCATAAGTCGTCCGCCAGAGATAGTCTGCTTGATCACCGGCGCCATTAGAACATGATCCCCAATTGTTAGGGCCATGATCTTATTAATATTGTCGTGTGTAACCTTTTCGAATTGGTCTGCTGCTTCCTTCGTCAAGGTCAATGACAATTGCTCCCTGCCTTCCTGGTCCTTCGTAACCCAGGCTTCTGCGATGTTCTCAGGTGTAAAGGAGAGCGCTGGGATAGATTCTACTCGAATAGGACCACGGTCCGTGGATTTCATCTCCTTGCATTGAGGGCCGCTGTCGCATTGCAAGTGGAGCGTGATCATTGTCCTGTTTGTTTCAGCAAAGGAAAGACACGCAGTGACCACCGTCAACAAACAAATAAGCGTTTTCATTCTTCTTCCTCCTCGACATATTCGAAAAGATCGCCGGGTTGGCATTTCAGCACCTTGCAAATCGCGCTCAGTGTGGAAAATCGGATGGCCTTTGCTTTATCAGTCTTGAGAATCGACAGATTGTTCATAGCAATTCCCGTCTTTTCTTCTAGCTCCTTAAGCATCATTTGTTTCTCCGTCAACACCACAGCCAGTTTCACTCGAATTGCCATCGTTCACGCCACTTCTGATTCGAAAGTTACCATCTGCTTGAAGTGCGAATATAAAACGTAAGTCGTTGCCGCGTACAACAGTGGGGTAAGCACGTTGATTGCAGCCTGAAATAGGAAACTAAAGAGCACAAAGGCGGATGAGAATCCCGGAAAAGCTGCTGCCCAGTCAAATGACAGGAGCAATGCCCTTGCTACGAAGCAACCGCAAGTTACGATCAGAAATCGTTCGGTTCTTGATACCCCCATACTTTATCGAAGTTTTAGCCCGCTCAGTCTGCTCATTAAATACTTACTATTTCAGATGTTGTGTAGAGCAGACTAAACCAAAAAAACTCTCAAAAAACACAGTATAGAGGGCCAGGTATCTGGATTATCGTCAGTATTCATTTAGAGGTCTATGTTAATGCGATGGGCCTCATTTACTGGATAAAGCTCCTTGAATTTTTAAAAAAAGTTTAGGGGTTTATTTGCCAAAACTCCATCTCTGAGGTTTATTGGGGGCTGGGAGTTAACAGGTGAATTATTTAGAGACATTAAATGATCCTCAGAGGAGGGCGGTTCTTCATGGCACCGGTCCCATCCTTATTTTAGCGGGAGCAGGCTCAGGCAAGACTCGGGTACTGACCCATCGGATTTCTCATCTTATTCTTAACCATAATGTAGATCCTACTCAGATCTTTGCAGTCACCTTTACCAATAAAGCGGCCGCTGAAATGAGGGAACGTGTAGCTCATATTTTAGAAAACTTGGCACCAGGCCCCATCTATTCGAGAGATCTTTGGATTAGCACTTTTCATTCAGCCTGTGTTCGTATTTTACGTTCAGATATTCATCCTCTGGGTTATTCCAATACCTTTTCTATTTATGATGATTCAGATCAGCTCTCGTTAGTTAAGGCGGTTATGAAAGAGCTTCACTTGAGTGATTCTATGTATTCACCCAAGGCGATGCAGTCGAGAATCAATAAAGCTAAAAATGAGGGGATCGATCATTTAACCTACAAGCCAAATTATGGGGGGCCTATTGAAGATGCATTTATGCGTATCTTTACAAGGTACTCTGAAGCATTAAAAGCCTCTTCTGCTTTAGATTTTGCAGATCTAATTTTGACGACAGTAAAACTCTTTCAAAGTTGCCCTCAAGTACTTCAGAATTATCAAAAAAGATTTCCCTATCTTTTAATTGATGAATATCAAGATACTAATCGATGTCAGTATCTTTTGATGAAACTTTTAGCTGGAACCCAAGCCAATATCTGTGCCGTAGGGGACGAAGATCAATCGATTTACAAATGGCGGGGAGCTGACATTAGTAATATTTTGAATTTTGAAAAAGATTTTCCGAACGCCCAAATTTTTAAGCTCGAGCAAAACTATCGTTCGACTAAGAATATTATCGAAGCTGCAAGCCATGTTATCTCCTATAATACTGAAAGAAGAGATAAGAAATTATTTACGCAAAATGACTCCGGCGAAAAGATCCAGGTTATTGAGGCCTATGATGAACATGATGAGGCTCATAAGGTTACCGATCTTGTTTCTCATGCCGTGAAAGAGGGGCAGCCCCTTAATCAGATGGCGATCTTTTATCGTACTAATGCTCAATCTCGTCTTTTAGAAGATATGCTTCGAGCCAAAGGAACTAACTACCAAATCTACGGTGGATTAAAGTTCTATGATCGCCTTGAAGTTAAAGATGTCCTGGCCTATTTAAAGCTTGTTTCCAATCCGAGTGATGATGTCAGTTTTCGAAGAATTATTAATGTTCCAACTCGAGGCATTGGAGCGGTTTCACTTGAAAAATTTACGACTAGGGCTCGAGAGTTAAATGTCAGTTGTTTTCAGCTTCTGCAGGATATCTTTGGACCTGAGCCCAAGGTTCAAACCGATTTGGGGAGATCTCAAAAAAATTTCAAACAGTTTTATGAATTGATGGAAGTTCTAAGAAGTTCAAAAGATTCAGTTCTTCCTTCAGATTTAATTAATAGTGTGATTGAGAACAGTGGTTACCGAAAGAGTCTAACCGATGAGGGCACTGTTGAATCTCAAAGCCGTCTCGAAAACTTAGCTGAATTAAGACAGAGCGTGGTTGAGTATGAATTGAGAAAAGGTGGAGAGGATCCTACTAAAGAGCTTACGCTTGAGGGGTTTCTAGAAGAGATAGCCCTTGTTTCTGATATTGATCGTTTTGATGCTAAGGCTCCTGCGATCAAATTGATGACTATCCATATGGCAAAAGGTCTTGAGTTTGATTTCGTTTCAATAGTGGGACTAGAGGAGGAGCTATTTCCCAATGTTCGTCCTTGGGAGCCTGAAGAGCCCTCTGATGTTGAGGAGGAGCGGCGATTATTTTACGTCGGAATGACTCGGGCGAGAAAGAAACTACATCTTCTTTACGCAAAAAATAGAACAGTGTTTGGGAATGCCGGTTTTAGAGTTTTAAGTAGATTCGTTGAGGAGATTCCATCGGATTATCTAGAGATAAAAAAATCGGACTATTTCGCCAGAAAACGACACTTTAGTGAACGCCCTGGGCTTATTCCTCAAGGAGGATTTAGGCAGGGGGGTGATAGATTTGAAGGAAGGTCATCTAGATTTAATCAGGATGATTTTAGTCAGGTCTACGAAAGTAGTGATTCTCAATCCTATTCTGATCTTCCCGATGAAAGTGCTGTTTCGGTAGGTTCTCGCGTACAGCATCCTACTTTTGGAGAAGGTGTTGTCAGGCAAAATCTAGGTGATGACAAATTGATCGTAGAGTTTCGAGGACAAGGGCTTAAAAAAATCTCACTTAAATTTACTCAGCTTAAGTTTTAATGGGATACCTTAATTTTGATAAAGCATCTGGAGTCGAGCGAGATAGCTTAGCTTTGTTTAGAGCAGAGTCCTGGGCCAAAGGGTTAACCTCTCAGGAGTTTTGCGAGAGAAATCGAATTTTATACGAGCATCCATTTGGGAAAAACAAGATTGAGACCTTTGTTTTAAAAAATCCAGAAAACAAAATTATCTCATCGATGGATGCTCTTCAGGTTAAATTTTTCTTCAGAGAGACCTATTCTCATGAAATCGAGGAGAGAGAGGGGTTTTTAATTGCCTCGGTTATTACCCCTGTTCAGCATAGACACAAAGGATATGCCTCATTTCTTTTGAAGGAGTTTTTAAGTAGGCAAAAGTGGAATTTGGGGATTCTGTATTCTGATATCGGCCCTAAGTTTTATGAAGGGCTGGATTTTCAGAAAACTGGGGTTCAGGTTCGTGAAATTTCGGAACCCTTTCCAAAAAGTAAAAGCCAAATACAGGCCCTTGAGATGCCTAGGTGGATTGAAAAGGTGCGGCTTATTCGAAGAAAAGGTTTTGAACAGTGTTCCCATTCTCAAATGGCCTTAGTGCCAGAGGCAACTTTTTGGGATTGGCAAATTGAGCGGTTTAGATACCTGTCAAAACTTAAAGGTCAAAATCTGGCTGAAGATTCATTTTTTGAAATAGAAACCCAAAAAGGTTCCAGTTACTTTTCTGTAGTGGCAAATCCTTTAACTAAGATAGCCGAGGTTTTATGGTTTGATCCCGATTGTCCAGAGAGTCTCCCAGCCATTGGGAAGGTGGTTCAAGATTGGGGTTTGAAAAAATTCATATTCTGGGGTGCGAAATCTCAAGGGAAGCTTCTCTATGAGGAATGTCCCATGGGATGGTTTCTAGGAGCTACAAAGCCAAAGCCAGAGGGCTTTTATGACCCCCAGCTCTGTGATTGGTGGTGACCCAAATCCTAAGCTGAGGTATATTCTTACTCTATGTTAAGTCGAGAAGAGGTTTTAAAAATAGCGAAGTTAGCCAGACTCACACTCACCGAAGAGGAGATAGGTTTTTATCAAAGGCAACTTACTCGAGTGCTGGATCATATCCAAGATTTAAACCAAGTTCCCACTTCCAAAGAGGGATTTGTTCAGCATGTCCCTAGTGATGCACAATGCTTTCGTGAAGATAGGGTAGAGCCTTTTTTGAACCATGATGGGCTTATCAACAATGCCCCCGTAGTTGAAAATAATTGCTTCTTATTACCTACCCTTGTGGAGCATAGCTAATGGAATTTGGAACACAAACAATTTGGGATCTTCTTTCTGGGTATCAAAAAAAACAGTTCAAACCCTCGGAAGTTATAAGTGGCTATCTAAAAAATATTTCGGAAAGAGATGAAAAATTAAATTCTTTTTTACAGGTTCGTCCCGAAGAGACTTTGGCAAAAGCTAGAGCACTGGATGCAAAGTTAGACGCAGCACAAAATCTTCCTCTGTTCGGAATTCCTGTGGCGATTAAGGACAACTTTTTAGTTCAGGGTTGGCAAGCTACTGCCGGCTCAAAAGTTCTTTCTGGTTATGTGTCTCCCTACACAGCAACTTCAGTTCAAAGACTCGAAGAGATGGGAGCTATCATTATTGGCAAAGTTAATTGTGATGAATTTGCGATGGGCTCTTCTAACGAAAATTCTGCTTTTGGTCCGGTGAGAAATCCTTGGGATCTTGAGAGGGTGCCTGGGGGCTCTAGTGGAGGCTCATCGGCTGCTGTAGCTGCTGGACTAGCCACAGTTTCCTTGGGAACTGATACCGGAGGATCTATTCGCCAACCTGCGAGCCTTTGTGGGTTAGTAGGGCTTAAGCCTTCCTATGGTCGTGTGAGTCGTTACGGAATTGTAGCTTATGCAAGTTCATTAGATCAGGTGGGCCCTTTCTCTAGAACCGTTTGGGATTCTGCGAGGGTTTTGGAGGTAATGGCGGGTTTTGATAATAAGGATGCCACATCTTCGAAACACCCAGTTCCTAGATACACTGAAGAACTTAAATCCAATACAAAGAGATCTTTTACTTTAGGTGTTTCGAGAGCTTGGTTGGAGGGTGTGGATCTTGATGTAGCTAAGTCTTTTGAAGCTGCTTTAGAAGTTTTTAAGCAGATGGGTGGCAAGATTGTAGATATCGATTTGCCACATACGAAGTATGCTTTATCGACTTACTATTTAATTGCCCCTAGTGAAGCTAGTAGTAACTTAGCTAGATATGATGGAGTTCACTATGGTTACAGAACTCAATCTGCCAAAAGCAGTGAAGAGCTTTACAGTCGAAGTCGCGGAGAGGGAATAGGTAGAGAGGTTAAATTAAGAATAATGCTAGGAACCTATGCATTGAGTGCAGGTTACTATGATGCTTTTTATTTAAAAGCAAATCAGATCAGAAGAAAAATCCAAGAAGATTTTGAAAAAGCTTTTACCCAATGTGATTTTGTAGTGACTCCTACCTCCCCGAGCACGGCGTTTAAGTTGGGAGAGAAAACCGATGATCCATTAAAAATGTACCTCTCTGATATCTTTACTTTACCTGTTAACTTAGCGGGTCTGCCTGGTCTCTCCGTTTCTTGTGGATTGGACTCAAAGAAACTACCCATTGGATTTCAATTAATTGGCAAACCTTTCGGTGAGAGGGAACTTTTTATAGCTGCGCATCAGTATGAACAGATTCGAGGTGAATTCCCATTGTCATCTATGGCGAAAGGGAAGGGGTAGATTATGTCGCTTGAAAAATATGAAGCGGTCATTGGATTGGAAGTTCATGCTCAGCTTATGACAGCGAGTAAAATGTTTTGCTGCTGTCCGAATCGATATGGCTCTCTACCCAATACCAATATTTGTCCTGTGTGTACTGGGCAACCAGGTTCTCTTCCAGTTATTAATAAAAAGGCAATGGAACTTGGAGTTCGCGCAGCGATAGCTCTTAGTTGTGAAGTCCATCCTGAAAGTATATTTGCTAGAAAAAATTATTTTTATCCCGATCTTCCTAAAGGCTATCAAATTAGTCAGTATGAACGGCCTTACAGCACTCACGGACACATTGTAGTGCAACTCAAAACAGGTGAAGAAAAACGAATCGGAATTACACGAATTCACTTTGAAGAAGATGCTGGAAAATCGAACCACGAATCTTATGGGACTTTGGTTAATTTAAATCGTGCGGGGGTTCCCTTAATTGAAATTGTAAGTGAACCTGATATGCGAAATGCCCATGAGGCAGGTCAATACTTAAGAGCTTTGCATAGTATTTTACGTTACGCTGATATTTGCGATGGAAATATGGAAGAGGGAAATTTTAGGTGTGATGCCAATATTTCTGTAAGACTTAGAGGGGCTGATAAGTTCGGAACTAGAGTTGAGTTAAAAAATATCAATTCATTTAAATTCGTTGAAAAAGCGATTGAGTATGAGATTCAGCGGCAGGTTTTTGCGGTTGAAAGTGGAGAGAAAATTATTCAACAGACTCGTAGCTGGAATTCAGCCAAGAATATTACAGAGGTCATGAGGGAAAAAGAGGAGGCTCATGATTATCGTTATTTTCCAGAGCCCGATCTCCCTAAACTTGTATTTTCTTTAGCCTGGTTAGATCAAATTAAAAAAGAGATGCCTGAACTTCCTCAGGAAACTTCAATAAGATTCAAAAAATCTTTTGAGCTTTCGGACTATGACGCATCCGTGCTTACAGGATCTAAAGAGTTGGCGAACTATTTTGAAAGTGTCGTGAGCCATTCTAAAAATGGTAAAGCTAGTGCTAATTGGGTGATGAATGAGCTTTTAGGGCGTCTTAATGCGGCGAATAAGGAGGTTGAATCCTCTCCGGTCACGGCCATTCAACTAGCTGATCTTATTTGTAAAATTGATAGTGGCGAGATCAGTGGAAAGATCGCTAAAACCGTTTTTGAAGAAATGTTTGCGACAAGTAAAGATGCAAGCAGTATCATTAAAGAGAAAGGTTTCATTCAAATCAGCGATCCCATAGCTTTAGAGAGCGCGATTTGTAAAGTCATTGAGAACAATCCTTCCCAGTTTGCTGAATATAAGGCGGGGAAAGTTAAACTTCTTGGCTTTTTTGTGGGGCAGGCAATGAAAGAGACCCAAGGACAGGCTAATCCTGCGCTTTTAAATGAGCTTGTTAAGAAGATTCTAGACAGATAGTGAATAGACCGTCATTGCGGGCGTAGCGAAGCCATCTTAAAATGATTTTATTTCATTCTGAGATTGCTGCGCTACGCTCACAACGACCTATTATCCGGGGGGATAAAATGCGAGCACTTATCACTGGGATTACTGGCCAAGATGGTTCCTACTTAGCTGAGTTTTTGCTTTCTAAAGGTTACGAAGTGTGGGGTATTGTAAGAAGATCCTCTTCAGAAAACTTCGAAAGAATTCAGTCTATTCGAGGTAGAGTCCAGCTTTTTGAGGCCGATCTTTTGGACCAAACCTCACTGACTCGAGCTGTTGAAGCTGCAAGACCTGATGAGGTTTACAATCTTGCCGCGCAATCTTTTGTTCCCACCTCTTTTGTTCAGCCTGTTTTAACGGCAGAGTTTACTGGAATTGGCGTGGCTAGAATTTTGGAAGCCCTTAAAAAAGCAGCTCCTCGGGCTAAGTTTTATCAAGCAAGCTCTTCAGAGATGTTTGGAAAAGTTTTAGAAACCCCCCAAACCGAAAAGACACCGTTTTATCCTCGAAGTCCCTATGGAGTCGCTAAGGTTTATGGCCACTATCTGACTGTTAATTATCGTGAGAGCTATGGAATGTTTGCAGTTTCCGGAATTTTATTTAATCACGAGTCGCCTCGTCGAGGCTTAGAGTTTGTTACCCGAAAAATTACAGATGGAGTTGCTAAAATTAAGCTCGGTCTCGCAAAAGAATTACGTTTAGGTAATCTTGAAGCAAAAAGGGATTGGGGGTTTGCAGGGGATTATGTTCGGGCTATGTGGCTGATGCTTCAGCAAACTGAGGCCAGTGATTATGTCATTGCCACCGGAACTACCCACACGGTTCGAGAGTTTTGTGAGATTGCATTTAAAGCTGTCGGATTAAATTATGAAGATCATGTAGTCATTGATCCGACCTTCTTACGTCCTGCTGAGGTCGATCAACTTACTGGGTGTCCCAAAAGAGCTCAGAGGGAGTTGGGATGGAAACCTGAAATCAGTTTTTCTGAGATGGTGGAAATGATGGTCTATTCCGATTTTAAGAGACTTCAACCTGAGAGAAACAGGGTTGTAAATTTAGGGTTTAATAAAGAGATTAAAGGAGTGGCCTAACCTAAAGTCAAAAATTGGCCTCTTTCTTTTGTTTGGCGCTAGCTCTCGACGTTATTGGAAAAGAACCCAAAAATTGAGGTTTTAGGAAACGCTGAATAGTTCGTGTAATCTTAAAACACCCACTATTTCATTGTGAGAAACGACTGGAACCACGTTAAGTGGAGGACGGTGAGTTTCCATGAGCTCTAGAGCTTTTACAGCCATCATATCAGGTGGGATGGTAATGGGATTACGATTGATCACCTCTTCTAATTTGAGATTAAAAATTTCAGATTTATAACGATTGAGAAGTCTTCTGATATCGCCATCCGTTAAAATTCCAGTGAGTTGGTATTTCTTTGAATAGAACAGTAAAATTCCCAAACCAAAGGTTCCTAAATCAGCAATACTTTGTTCAATAGAGGTTTTTTCTAAGCTTAAAATTGGACATCTATCTTTTGTAATCATGAGATCGGCCACTCGCAACGAGAGCCTCTTTCCTAATTTACCGCCCGGATGATATTTCGCAAAATCTTCGGACTGAAAGTTTTTCATTTTCATTAAAGTTACAGCCAGCGCGTCACCAATGGCCAAAGCCACTGTAGTTGATACTGTGGGAGCTAAGTCGAGTGGGCAGGCCTCTTTTACAACCGGAGTATGTAAAATAATATCGGCTTCACGAGCCAAGGTAGAGTCTTTTCGGCTTGTGATAGCGATTATTTTGGCATTCAATCGTTTAATTGCAGGGAGTAAATTGGTGAGCTCTTCACTCTCTCCACTTTTTCCAATTGCAACGACTACATCATCGGCTGTTAGCATTCCTAGATCGCCGTGCATTCCATCTGAAGGATGGAGAAAAGTGGCGAGGGTTCCGGTGCTGCTCATGGTGGCTGCAATTTTTCTAGCGATAAGTCCTGATTTGCCTACGCCTGTGAAAACAATTTTTCCTTTTATGGACATGAATAAAGAGATGGCTTCAAAAAAAGGTTCTCCTACTGACTCTGCCATGGTTTTAAGGGCTTCAGCTTCAAGAGATACCACCTCTTGAATATTTCTTAAGATCTCTCTTTTTTTGTCCTGTAAATCTTGATTCATAGCGGTTGCGAGTGGAGCGAAGCAGTTCAAAGAGTTAACTTCGTTGCTTCGCCCCTCGTAATAATGCGGATAATCAATTGGGTTACTTATCGAAAAAGAAAGCAACTTCTCGTTGAGCTGCAGTCAAACTTTCGGAACCATGACTTCCATTAGCTTCAATGCTGTCGCCAAAAAGTTTACGGATAGTTCCAGGAGCCGCTTTAGCAGGATCGGTAGCCCCCATAAGTTTACGCCATTTTTCTACAGCGTTTTCACCTTCGAAGGCGAGAAGAAGTACTGGGCCGCTGGTCATGAATTTAACAAGACTTCCGAAGAAAGGTCTTTGACTGTGTTCAGCATAAAAGCCTTCAGCTTCTTTAGTGTTCAAATTTTGCATTCTGGCTGAAACAATTTTTAAACCATTGTCTTCTGCCATAGCGATGATCTTTCCAATACAGTTCTTTTTCACTGCATTGGGCTTAATGATTGCGAATGTTTTTTCCACGTTTACTTCCTCCTAAAAAATTATCTACCTAAAGCCTTAGCCATGGTTTCGCCTAAAGTGGCGGGGCTCATACTAACAGAGACCCCTGCTTTTTCTAGAGCTTTTATCTTGTCAGTAGCCTTGCCACTTCCTCCGCTGATAATAGCTCCAGCGTGGCCCATGCGTTTTCCTTCAGGGGCTGTTTGACCTCCGATGAAACCCACCACCGGTTTTTTCATTTCCGATTTGATATACTCAGCTGCAGTTTCCTCAGCAGATCCCCCAATTTCTCCAAGCATAATGACCCCTTCAGTATTGGGATCTGCATTGAATAGTTTTAGCACATCTAGGAAGGACAGCCCTTGTACCGGATCTCCTCCGATTCCAACACAGGTAGACTGGCCGATACCACGTTGGCTTAGCTGATGAACAGCTTCGTAGGTTAAGGTTCCGCTACGAGAGACCACACCCACTTTTCCTGGTTTATGAATGTAACCAGGCATGATGCCGATTTTGCATT
>SXGT01070974.1_pt1 | contig 29734 bp, 12 predicted proteins | sample 3176221 | NCBI WGS metagenome assembly SXGT01 (sample SAMN11356862, study PRJNA531348) | freshwater metagenome | isolation source: freshwater sample F1-120 | place: China: Fuxian Lake, Yuxi | collected 2017-12-25 | reverse complement strand
GGGGCCGGCGCCCTGTGAGGGTGCGGCGACGGGGGTCGGCGCGGGCGTGACCGACGGGCCCGAGGAGGGCTCACCGCGCGGGGCACAGGCCCAGGGCGCAGCGAGGGTGAGAGCGAGCGTGAACGAGAGTCGAGCCAGCGTGTGCGAGCCGTCGCGCATGAGAACCTCCGCATGAGTGGCGCAGGCACAGGCCTGCGCGAGACAGGTCGAGCCTAGGCGCTGTACGCGCCACCCTGCGGTAAGGTGTCGGCAAATCCTCTCGTGAACAGCGCGCAGCGCTTGCCCAAGCGAAGCCCTCTCGCGAAGAGCGCGCAGCGCTTGCCCAGGCGAAGCCCTCTCGCGAAGAGCGCGCAGCGCTTGCCCATACAAGATCGCCGCCTGCATGCAAACGTTCGCGCCGAAGACGAGCGTCGCCTGAAAGAAGATCGCGCGGCGTCAAACAGGTCGACGGCGCGCGGAAGCGCTCCCATGGCGGACTTGACAGCGGTGCGCCGTCTGCGACGATGCCGCCATGATGGTGCCTCTCCGGGCTCGGCGATGAGCCCCCTCGACCTCGCGGGGCCGGAGCTCCTCGGCCTCTATCTCCTCGTGTTCGGGGCGACGGTGGGTGCGTTGTTCGTCGTGCGCGCGCGCATGTTGGGCCGTCATACGGAGCCGGTGCCGCTCGACGACCCGTATCTGGTCGCGTTCTTGCGCGGCGGCGCGCGCGAGCCGCTGCAGCTCGCGATCGCCCGACTCATCTACTTGGGCGAGCTCGAGGTTTGTGCGCGCGGGACGCTTGCGCACACGCGACCTGCGGGGCGATCGGCCATGCCGCCGGTCGAGCAGGCCGTCTACGACAGCATCACCGCGGGTGTGACAGCCCTCGCGGTGGCCGCGTCGCCGCGCGTCACGCACGCGTTGGGCGAGCTCGAGGTGGGTCTCGCTGCGCGCAAGCTCATCCTCGACCCGGCGGCGGTCCGGCGCCTTCGGAGTTGGCGCCGCTTCCTGGCATTGGGGCTCTTCGTCGTAGGCCTCGTCGCGCTCGGCGTCGCCCTGAGCCGCGGTCGCTCGGAAGCCGTCTTCGCCGTGATGCTCGCGCTGTTGACGATCACGCTTCCGAGCATCGTCGGCGTCTGCGTTCGCGGCAGGCAGCGTACCCGCGCGGGTCACGCGACGGTCGCCGCCCAACAACGGTTGCGCGGTGATGCATGCGTTGACGCGCCCGCGTCGCCCGAAGCACTCTCCTTCGCCGCGGCCTGCGGGGTCGAGGCGGCGGGCTGGGCGGCCACCGTGCGGATGGCGTTCCCGTCGCTGGCGCCTTCGCCGCCCCGACCGGTGGGGTGTGCGACTGGCAGCGCGTGCGGCGGCGTCGACGGAGGCAGCTGCGGCGGTTGCGGCGGCTGCGGCCGCTGAGACGTTTGCATGCGTGCGCAAGGGATGCGCGCCGCTCAAACCTCGAACGGCACCGTCGGGATCCCGGTGAGGACGCTGCGCGGGTTCATCGACACCAGGCGAACCCCGCGGCGCGCGAGGTACGAGACGGCCGAGCGCCAGCTCCGCATGCCCATCGCCGAGCTCATGAGCGACTTCTCGAACTCGGCCTGCTCGGCGGGGCGCGGGACGCTGCCATAGAAGTGCGTCTGATCGGTGCGCAGGATCCCGTCGCCGTCGATGCCGAGGAGGTTGATGCGCGTGAAGCCCATCCAGACGGCGATCGAGAGCGCGGTCTTGGTGACGTTGTCTTGACCCGGGATTCCGCGCGTCAGATCGATGTCGTGATCGTAGCCGAAGGCATAGAGCTGGTTCGGGAAGACGACGTGGCGCTCGTGGTGAGTAAGAAGGCCGCGGGATTCCAGGAAGCGATGCCCGTCCGACCCCGTGAACATCCTCACGCGCGGGACGCGGGCCTCGATGTCCGCGATGAAGGACTCACCCCAGGTGCCGTTGCCGAACTTGGGGTCGACGATGACGTAGTACTTCGGATCGATCGCCTCCGCCTCGGGATGGTGGATGAAGCGATTGACGACGAAGGTGTGCTCGCCACGCAGGCGCTTGAGGTCCTGCTCGTTGAGGCTGGTGCCGTTGCCGAGGATCCAGCAGCGCTGGCCGCGATGGAGGTCGCGCAGGCTCGCGTTGCGGGCGAGCAGCGCCTTCGTGGCGGAAGGGAGCGTGCGCTCCTTGGCGCGCGAATACGCATTCCACGCGAGGACCAGCGCGTCGTCGACGACGAAGCGCGCGTCCAACGGATGGACGCGGAGGGCGCGGCGTGCGGTGTCCAGGAGCTTCATCGCGCCGCGAGCCTACTGGATCCAGCGGTCCTTCACAAAGCGAAACATACCCCGCGCGTCGGCCCGCGGTCAGGTTCCCAGCAGTGTGTCGAGTCGCGCGGCGACCTCGCGCGCGTAGCGCGGATAGAGGAAGTGGGCATCGAGTCGGGCGCGGCCCGCCACGCCGAGCTGGGTCGCGTGTGAAGGGTCCTCGGCAAGCGCGACGATCGCATCGGCAAGCGCGCGCCGGTCGTCGAAAGCGACGAGGAGACCCGTCACGCCGTCCTCCACGACCTCGGGCGTGGCCCCCGCGGCGGCCGCGATGACGGCCCTCCCGCGGGCCATCGCTTCGGCGAAGACGAGGCCGAACCCCTCGAGGCGCGAGGGCAGGACGAACGCGCGGCACGCCACGAAGAGCGCGTCGAGCGCGGCGTCCGACACGGCGCCGTGAAAGACGACGCGCCCCTCAACGGTGCCGGCGCGGGCCAGCGCCTCGAGGCGCGCGCGGTCGTCGCCGTCGCCGACGATCTCGAGCGTCGTGCCCTCGGGGAGGCGCGCGCGTGCCAGCGCGAAGGCCTCGATGGCGCGGTCGACGCCCTTGTCGCGGTCGCCGTAGGTGAGGCGCGAGACGACCAGGAAGCGCGGTGCCCCGGGGGGTGGTGGGCCGATCGAACGAAGGGGCTGGAGCGGATCGAGGCAGTTGCGTACGGGAACGATGCGCGCGTTGGGGATGCGGTGCACGCGCGCGACGACCTCGGCGGTATAACGGCTGACCGGCCAGATCTCCGCTGCCTGACGCAACGCGAGCTCGCGTAGCGGCGAGAGCTTCGCCCAGGCCTCGACCCCGTGCGCGACGACCGCATAGCGGCCTCTGCGCAGCGCGGTCGCGAGCCCGAGCGGCGCGAAGTTCGCGTGTCCGAAGATGACGAGCGCGCGCGGCGCCGCGACGGCCGCGCGGACGACATCCAGCGCAAACCGGCGTCGATCGCCGGCGTGTCCGCGATAGGCGACGTCCTCCGGGCAGACGCGGAGGTCGCGCTGGGCGCCCGTGTCGTGCAGCGCGATGACCGCGAGCTGCGCGCCATGGGCTCGCACCCATTCCGTGCATGCAAGTGCAAGCGTTTGCGAGATGCGTCCGATGCCGCTCGGGCGATCGAAGAGATCGGGCACGACCAGCGTGAGCGAGCGCTTCGCGCTCTTCGCGAACGACTTCGCCGCGGGCAAGCGCTTCGCGCTCTTCGCGAACGATTTCGCCGCGGGCAAGCGCTTCGCGCTCTTCGCGAACGACCTCAATTCGGGCGCCCCGCGGTCAGGAAGAGAAAGCTCCCGATGCGCGCCTGCCAGCGCTTGAGCGCCGCCTCGGGCACCAGCGGGAGCACGAAGCGCCGCAGCGCGTGCGGCAGCGGCAGCGCGTCGGCGTCCTGCCCCATCACCTCGCAGTGGACGTCCTCGAAGAAGGTGCGGAACAGATCCGCGAACTGGTCGCGCACATAGAAGCGCGCCGTGAACCCGTCCGAGCGCGTCCAGAGCGCCTCGTCGAAGCTCTTCTTGAGGAAGACCCCCGGCACCAGATAGTCGCGCAGAAAGCTGGCCCAGGCCGACGAGCCCTCGCGGTTGTAGACCATCACGCGTGCCTCGCCCGTGGGATCGCAGACGCGCGCGATCTCGCGGACGATGCGGCCGGTGCGCGCCGAGTGGTGGATGACCCCCCAGGACCAGACGAAGTCGAAGCTCGCCGCGTCGAACGGCAGGTGCTCGGCGTCGCCCTGGCGGATGTCGCAGCTGAGGCCCTTCAGCGCGAAGCGGCGCTGGGTCGCCTCGATCGAGGTCGGCGAGAGGTCGATGATCGACATCTTCGCGCCCGCACGCGCCATCAGCTCGGAGTGGAGCCCCATGCCGCAGCCGATCTCGAGCACGCGCTTACCGCGAAGGCGCTCGAACGGAATGAGACGATCGAAGGGGCCTACGTCAGTGGCGTAGAGGCGCGCCGCGTGCACGAAGCGCTGATCGATCTCGTCGTACCAGGGCGCCGAGAAGCGCGCGTGGCCCACGCGGTCGCGCCAGTCGTACGACATCGTGTGTTGCGTCCACCAGGCCTGGTTGCCTTCTTGGACGGTGTCGAGGTCCATCGCCTCGGATCGCTTGGACTCTTGAGACATCGGCTTTCCCTCGACTGGCGCTCGCCCCGGACCCTACCGCGCGCGCACCCCACCCGCCAGTCGACAATGTTGCCGCGCGCGCGCCGGGCGATCAGCGCGTGCGGCCGCTTGTGCGAACGCGCGTAACCTGCCTACGTGCCGCTGGGCGCCCCGGTGCTTGCGGCGGCGCGCCCGGCCTGGCTATGGACGTCCCCATGCGAAACCGCGTCATTCCGTTGGGCGTCCTCTGGGCTCTGGTCATGTCCACGGCGGCGGGGCGAGCGGACGCGCCGGTGCGCGGCGCTGCCGACATCGAAGCGGCACTTGCGGAAAGCGCAAAACGCGTCGCCGACCCTCGTGAGCTGACGGCGCGCGACGAGCTTCGCCTACATCTGGCCCGCCTTCGCCTGGGAATGGTCGAGGACTGCCGCGTACACCCGCACGTCCAAGGGTACCAGCCCTCGCTGCCCGGCTACACGTGCGAGGTTCTCCATGCGCCGACCGCGCCTGAGCTCGACGCGCGCGAGCTTGCGGGCGGGGCCGTTTCTGCATCCGACGAGCTCCGCTTTCTGGTCGGCATTTGCCTCCGGCCGCACACGCCCGGGTATGGGGGTCGACCGGGGGTGAGATTCGAGCTGCTCGACCGGAACTGCGCCATCGTCGCCGACGATCTGCCTCCGAACGCGTTCGTCGGCCTGGATGACGCGGAGACGACGGAGCTGACGGCGCTGCTTCGCGACGCGTCCGCCGCCTACGCGGGGAAGGCGACGCGCTTCGAGAACATCGGCTCCAGGTACTATGGGTCGGACGCAGTCGCCGACGTGGCCCGCTACACCAAGGAAGCGCGCACCCGCCGCGCAGCGTGGGATCGGGAGTTGCCGGCGGCGCGACCGCTATTCGAGCGCTTGGTGGCGTGGCGGACCCGGGCCACGGAGGCGAAGGGGTCGCTCCAGATGGACGCCGACGACCGTTCCTTCTGTCGCGACACGGTCGCTCGAACGATCGCCGACCGCATCGCCGAGTCGCAGGCGAAGTCGGTGTCGGACCTCGAACGCGCCGTCCGGGGCGACCTCGTACTCGGGTGGTCCCTCGAGGCGCGTGGGCGCTGCGCAGAAGCGGGCGCGTTCGCCGATGGTGACCTGGTCTCGCTCGCGGAGCAGGCGTTCGCGTCGCTCGCGCGGGTGGGTCGACGCGCGGTGACGAACGACCTGTCCCAGTTCGGTTTCAAGGTCGCGCCGTCGTCCGCCAAGTACGGCGTGGTGCGCCGCGTGAGCCCCTCCGACGCCGGGTTCCTGGTCTCGTTCGCGAGCGTCTCGGACGCGCGTGAGATCCTTGTCGGTTGTGTCGACACGGACAAGTTCGACCGCGTCGAGCGCAACGGGTCGACCTACAGCGTCAAGTACCAGCAGAGGTGCCGCGTGGGCGGTGTCGACACCACGGTCTATGGCACCGCCCCGGTGATCGTCGATGAGAGTATCGCGAAGGTGATCAAGCCCGGGATGGTCCTGGTCGTCCGTGACGAACTCGACTTCGGCGCGATCTCAAAAAACGGCAAAGCGACGGGGAAGAGCTTCGAGCCGGTCAAGACGCTGGTCGAATGGCTGCTGCCGCGCGGCACGCAGATCGATGTCTCGGGCAACGTCGCCGGCACGGTCGTGCCGCTCGTCGCGTGGGGGACGCCGCTCTCGCCGCGCAAGGTGCGCTGAGCGCGGGCTGCGTCGGCAGCGGTCGGGGTCACGTGATGCCGGCGTCCCAATCCGAGAGAGTGCGAGCGAGCCCGGCGTCGCGTCGAGTACGACCGACGAGGAGCCGCTATTGGCGAACGGTGACCAGGAGACGACGACGCCTTGCATGAGCCAGGGGTTGCCGGTGATGGCTTGGCGATATTCGATCCACACGTCGCGTCGGTCGTTCTGGATGCGCAACGCATACCGCGCGCCGGGTTGCTTGGTGGCGACGTCGACACGCACACCGGCTGGTTGCGAAGGCCGGCACAGGGTGGCATCGTCGGCGCGTGAACGACCCCGGCGCGCGCGCTCCCGATCTCGATCTCGCCTTCGACCCATTCGCGGGCAACCTCGCTTCGGGGTCTGATTCGGACCTCACGCGAGGTCTTCGCGATAGAGACATGGCGGCCCTTCTCCGCGAGAACGAGGTCGGGCGCTCGGCGTACATCACGACCCCGTTCGGTCAGCGGCTCATCACGTACGCCGACCTGACCGCGACCGGGCGCTACCTCGCGTTCGTCGAGCGTTGGATCCATCGCGTGCGCGCCTTCTACGCCAACACCCACACGGCTGTGTCGTCGACGGGCGCGCTCATGACGCGTCTCCGCGAGGACGCGCGCGCCGTCATCGCGCGCTCGGTCGGCGCGGGGCCCGAGGACGTCGTGCTCTTCTGCGGCTCGGGCGCGACCCACGCCGTCAACAAGCTCGTCGGCCTGCTCGGCCTGCGTATCCCCGAGCCGCTCGAGCGCGAGTTCGGGCTCCTGCGTCACATCCCGCTCGCCAAGCGCCCGGTGGTGTTCGTCGGACCCTATGAGCACCACTCGAACGAGCTGCCCTGGCGCGAGTCGATCGCCGACGTCGTCGAGGTTGGCCTTCGCCCCGACGGCCACATCGACCTCACAGACCTCGAGGCCAAGCTCGTGATGTACGCCGCGCGCCCGCTCCGCATCGGCGCGTTCTCGGCGGCCTCGAATGTCTCGGGGATCCTGTCGGACGTCCGCGCCCTCGCGCGGATCCTCCATCGCCACGGGGCGCTCGCGGTGTTCGACTATGCCGCGGCGGCGCCCTACGTGCCGATCGACATGCACCCGCCGGCCGACGCCGACGCCGACGGCGACGCCGATGCGGATGCGGGCGGCGCCCATATCGACGCGCTCTTTCTCTCGACCCACAAGTTCATGGCCGGCCCCCAGGCCTCGGGGGTCCTCGTCGCCCACCGCGACCTCTTCCGCACGCGCCGCCCCGAGCGTCCGGGCGGCGGCACCGTCGACTACGTCTCGGCTGGCGGACGCCGCGTCGACTACACCGCCCGCCTCGAAGACCGCGAAGAGGGCGGTACGCCGGCGATCATGGGCGATCTGCGCGCGGGCGCCGCGTTCCTCGTGAAGGAGCTGGTCGGGGCCGCCAACATTTGCGCGCACGAGCAAGCGATTGCGGCCGAGGCCCTGGCGCGTCTCGCTCGCCACCCGCGGATCCGCCTGCTCGGTTCGCTCGACCAGCCGCGCCTCGCGATCATCTCGTTCAACGTCGAGGGGCTCCATCACGACTTCGTGTCGGCGCTGCTCGACCAGCTCTTCGGGATCCAGAACCGCGCCGGCTGCGCGTGCGCGGGGCCCTACGGGCATCGCCTGTTGGGAATCGACGACGCCACGTCGGAGCGCTTCCGCGCCCTCATCGCGCGCGGCGTCATCGGGATGAAGCCCGGCTGGGTGCGGCTGTCGCTTCCTTATTATGGGGCGCCGGAGGACATCGCGTTCATCTTGGACGCGGTGCTTTTTGTCGCCGACCACGGCGACGCGTTCCTGCCCGCGTACTGCCTGTCGTGGCAGGACGGGGTGTGGCGGCACCTCGCGCATCCGGCGGAGACCCCGCCGCCGATCGTGCTCGATGCGGCGTCGCTTTTGGCCGAGGCGCGCGCGATGACACTGCCGCGGACGGACCAGGCGGGCGAGGCGACGGACCCGCGGACGAGCGCCGAGCTGGCGGCCGAGCGCCAGGGGTATCTGGCGGCGGCGCGGGAGCTCGCGGCGGCGCTCGAGGCACGCTGGCGGGACGCGCCTCCGGCGTGGAATCCGCCGATGGGGGACGCCGAGGTCGATCGGCTCGCGTGGTTTCGGTACGTGCATACGACCCGACTCCAGTGACTGGAGTCCCAGCTCCAGTGACTGGAGTCCCAGCTCCAGCCTGGGATCGCCGCCACCGCGGTGATTGCTCCGGCGGGACACGTTGAGGTAGGTTCACCGACCCGACCCTCTTGCGCGTCCTCGCCGTCTTCCCCTCGGAGCATCGTCATGAACCCAGGCTGGACCCCGGGCCGTGCCCGCGACGTCTTTGCGGCTTGCCTCTTCGCGCTCGCGCCCGCCTGTGGGGACGACGACGCCAACCGCATCAACGACGTGTCGGACAGGCCCGACGGCGCCGCCGAGATCGACGCGCCCGACGACCTCCCCGATGCGCCCGACGACGTCCCCGACGCGCCCGACGATCTACCCGACGATCTAGCCGACGCGCCCGACGTGCCCGACGTGCCCGAGATCCCGAACCGCGCACCGACGCTGAGCGCCCCCGCCGACGCGACGATCGTCTTCGGTCATCTGTACGAGGGCACCGCCCTCGGTGCCGATCCCGACCTGCCGAACGACCAGCTTACGTTCGCGGTGACCGACGCACCGACGAGCCTCTCGCTCGACCGCGGCACCGGCCACATCGTCTGGGCGCCGCGCGAGGCTGACCTCGGCGCGCACACGACCGCGCTCGTGGTCACCGACCAAGGCGGCCTCACGGCCAGCGCCTCGTTCACGATCACCGTCGTCGCGCCGGGCGCTCCGCCCACGCTGAGTCCGATCCCCGATCAGCGCGTCATGCTCGGCGAAACGCTCGCGCTGCCCATCAGCGCCACCGATCCCGACCTGCCCGACGATGCGCTGACGATCGCGCTCACGCTCTCGCCCGCGACCTCGCGCCTCACGGACGGCAGCTTCGTGTGGACGCCGCAGGTCGCCGAGCTGGGCGAGCACGACGTGGTCGTCCAGGTCACCGACCGCGATGGCCACAGCGCCGATGAGCACTTCATCGTGCGGGTCATCCCCGTCAACGGCCCGCCGGTCGCGAACGACGATCTCTTCGTGACCCCGCGCGGCGTGACGACCACGCTCACGCCACTCGGCAACGACGTCGACCCCGACGGCGACGCGCTGATGGCAACCGTCATCACCCAACCGCGGTACGGTACGCTCACCGACAACGGCGACGGCACATTCGGCTATCGTCCGGGCGCGCCCGCGGCTGCGCCCTTCGAGCCCGCCACCGCCTATCGCTTCATCCGCAGACCCGATAGCCAACGTCGCTGCTTCGTCCACGGTCGCTTCGTCGTCGGGGACGTCGACGCCGACGGGCAGGCCGACATCATCGGGCGCTGTCAGTTCGAGAGCGGCTTCGGCAATCTCAACTGGCTCGTCATGTTCCATGCGAACCCCGGCACGACCGAGCTCGAGCTCGTCTGGGCGACCCACACCTGGGGCAACGGCGACCCGGGCGGCATCGACGACGACCTCGACTACGGCGCCTCGCAGCCCGCGCTCGCCGACCTCGACCAGGACGGCACGCTCGAGATCGTCATGCCGAGCGTCTCGGTCGGCCACAACGTCATCTTCGACCACCTCGGCCAGGTCGAGTCGGGACCGATGGCCGACGATCCCACCCTCGACCGCCGCGACGACTCGGGCTACCGCACGGTCGCCGATCTCGACGGCGACGGCTATCCCGAGATCCTCGCCATCGAGCCGATCGGGGTGAATCCCGTCGTCAGCCCACACCTCATCGCGTGGGATCGCCATAACGTTCGGCTCTGGGCGACGCCGCTCAGCGCCGGCACCGTCGACCGGGACGAGTCGGTGCCGGTCGTCGTCGCCGACCTCGACCTCGACGGCAGGCCGGAGATCCTCGTCGATCGTCACATCGTCAACGCCGACGGAACGGTCCGCTGGTTCACCCCGGCCGTCAGCGAGTCTCAGACGCGCACGTTCGTCGCCGCCGCCACCCTGGACGACGACGCCTTCGGCGAGATCGTGATCGTCAACTCCCAGCGCGGCGTCGAGGTGCGCAACCACGACGGCAGCTGCCTGTGGCGGGCGCGCCCGACGGCGCTGAACACCGACTGCGTGCACCGCGCCGCGCCCAACGTCGGCTGGCCGGACGGGTTCGTCATCGCGGACATCGACGGCGATGGCACGGTCGAGATCGTCGTCGCGGGACGCAACAGCAACGACGTCCTGGCGCTGCGTCGCGACGGCACGGTCGCCTGGCATGTCGATACCCCGACGGTCGGCGGGCTCCCGCTCCGCGTGCATGACATGGCCGCCTTCGACTTCGACGGCGACGGCGTGATGGAGATCGTCCTCGCCGGCGGCAACGCGCAAACCGGCGCGGCGGCGGGCGGCATCCTCTTCCTCGATGGTCGCGACGGCACAACGCGCGCCGAGCTGGTGGGCGGCGTCGAGACGGGCCATCCGTACTACGACTCGAACCTCGTCATCGCCGACATCGACGGGGATCGCGCGGCCGACCTCTTCGTCGCGCACGAGGCCGGCGTCAGCCTTATGGGCAACCCGACCGGAATATGGGTCTATACGAGCGCCCAGACCCCCTGGAGCCCGACGCGCCCGGTGTGGAACCAGTGGGCCTACGCGATCACGAACGCGACGCTCGCCGGCCACGTGCCCGCGCAGCCCGAGGTGAACTGGCTCACGCCGGGCATGAACAACTTCCGCGTGAACCTGCCGCTTGCCGAGGAGGAAGGCGCCTCGGACCGCTTCACCTACCGCGCGCACGACGCGAACTTCGAGTCGAACACCGCGACGGTGGTGCTCGACATCCGCCGCCCGAACGCGCCGCCGGCGTTTCTCGGCACGCCGCCGACGGTGGTCGGCGTCGGCGAGATGTATCACGCGCCGATCCATACCGCCGATCCCGATCGCGGCGACGTCGTCACGGTCGCGCTCGCGGTCGGCCCCGAAGGCATGACCCTCGGCAGCGACAACGCGTTGGTCTGGCCGACCATCGCGGAAGACCTCGGCGAGCATCAGGTGGTCGTGACCGCGACCGATCTCGAAGGCGGCTATGACCTCCTGGAGTTCACACTCCGCGTCGTCGCGCCCGAGCCCGTGCCCGATGTGATCGGCCTGCAACAGGCCGCAGCGACGACGGCGCTCACGACCGCCGCCTTCGTCGTCGGGCGCGTCCTGCGCGCGGATCACCCGACGGTGCCAGACGGCGCGGTGATGGAGCAGACGCCGGCCGCGGGCTCGCTCGCGGTGCCAGGCTCGGCGATCGCACTCGTCGTGTCGCGCGGTCCCGGGCCCGCCGACCGCAACGCGGACGCGGACGGCTTCACCCCGAATCAGGGCGACTGCGACGACGCCAACGCCGCGGCCTTCCCCGGCGCGCCCGACGCCGAGGCCGACGGCATCGATCAGGACTGCGACGGCATCGACGGCAGCCGCCCGATCGCTCAAATAATGATAGAGCCCGACGCGCTCGGCCTGCTGGTCGGCGAACGCAAGCAGCTGAAAGCATGGGGATCTTTGCCGACGGCTCCGCGCAGGAGATCACCGGCGCGGTCACCTGGTCGGTCAGCGGCAACGCGGCCACCGTCTCGGACGACGGCGCGGTCACTGCGAGCGCGGCCGGCAGCGCGACCGTCACCGCGACCCGTGCCGCGGTCGACGCGTCGATACCTGTCACCGTCACCGCCAAGATCGCAGGCGACGCCACCCCGCCGGCCGCGGTGATCACCTCGCCGGGCGAAGGCGAGAGCGTCTTCGGCGTGGTCGCGATCACCGGCACCGCGAGCGACGACAACCTCGTGCGCTACGACCTCCAGCTCGCGCCCGCGAACACGAACGACTGGCAACTGATCGCCTCGGGCACGGACCCGGTCCAAGGCGGCACGCTCGGCGAGCTCGACGGCACGACCCTCGTCAACGGCGCTTATTTCCTACGTCTGACGGTGCTCGATGCCGCCGGTCTGCGCAGCACTCACGAGATCACCGTGGTCATCGATGGCCAGCAAAAGCTCGGCCTCTTCACGCTCGCATTCAACGACCTGACGCTTCCGACCGGCACGCTGCCGATCGCGATCACCCGAACCTACGAGAGCCGCGACAAGGCGCCCGGCGACTTCGGTGTCGGCTGGGACCTCGAGCTCACGCGCGTCAAGGTGAAGTGCGCGACCCCGACGCTCGGCGAAGGCTGGTTCTCGGCCAAGGGCGGGCTCGCGTTCGCACTCCTGCCCGAGCGCGCGCACACATGCACGATCGAGCTGCCCGGCGGGGAGGTCGAGACCTTCGACTTCGCGCCGACCCCGGCGCAATCGATCCTGATCCCGTTCACGTTCGTGACCGCGGCGTTCATCGCGCGCCCCGGCACGACCGGCACGCTCGCGTCCGTCGACAACAAGTTCCTGATGATCACCGATCCGCAGCCGGGCCCGGTCGCGCTGCTCGACGACACCACGTTCGCAACGTACGCGCCGAGCCGCTTCCGCTATGCGACCGCCGACGACCGCGTCTTCCTCATCGGGCCCGCGGGGCTCGAGTCGGTCACCGACCGCAACGGCAATACGCTCACCTTCACCGCGGACGGCATCACGCACGCGGGCAACGCGAGCGTCGGCTTCGAGCGCGACACCTACGGACGCATCACCGCACTCACCGATCCGCTCGGCCAGACCCAGCGCTACGCGTACAGCGCCAGCGGCGACCTCGTCGCCCACACCGACGCGCTCGGCAACGTCACGCGCTTTTTCTACGACACGCGCCACGGTCTCCTGCGCATCGAGGATCCGCTCGGCCGCCCGGTCGTGCGCAGCGAGTTCGACCAGCGCGGACGCCTCGTCGCGACGACCGACGCCGCGGGCCAACGCACGCGCCACGCCTACGACGACGAAGTGCGCACGATGACCACGACCTATCCCGACGGCACGACGCGCGTCTTCCGCTACGACGCGCGCGGCAACGTGATCGGCGTCGACGGCCGCGTGACGATCGGCGGCGTGGCGACCGACACCGCGGTGGTCTACGCCTACGACGCGTCCGGCAACCCGACGCTCGCGGTCGACGCCGACGGCGTACGCACCGAGTCGGACTTCAGCGACGGCAACCTGCTCGTCGAAGTGATCGACCCCGACCGGCTGGCGATCACGCGCACGAACACGTTCGACGACGGCCAGCTCGTGCGCTCGGTCGATCCGATCGGGCGCGTCGCCACCTACACGTACGACGCGCGCGGCAACGTCATCGGCCTCGTGAGCGCGGGCGGGCGCTCGGCGAGCTTCGCGTATGGCGGGAGCGGCCAGGTGACGCGCGCGCAGATCGGCGACACCGTGACGCGGCAAACCTACGACGCTCGCGGCAACGTCAGCGTGATCGAGACCGTCGACGCGGCCGGGGTGGTACTCGAGCGCACCGAGCTCGACTACGACGCGAGCGCGCACCTCGTCGCCGAGCGCCGCCTGCCGCTCGACGGCGGTGCCCCGCGCACGACCACCTGGGTCTACGACGCGAACGGCCAGGTCACGGCCGCGACCGACGCCGCGGGCGCGACGACGCACTTCGAGTACGACGCGGCGGGGCAGCGCACCGCGATCGTCGACCCACTCGGGGCGCGCACGGAGTTCGTCTACGACGCACGGGGCCTCTTGAGTGAGCAGCGCCATCCCGACGGCGGCGTCGAGACCTTCGCGCACGACTTCGCGGGCCGGCTCGTATCCGCGACCGATGCGTCGGGCGTCATCACCGCGACCGAGTACGACGAGCTCGGGCGCAAGGTCGCGACGCGCAGGAACGGCGTCGTGATCGAGCGCCTGACGCTGACCCCCGGCGGGCGCATCGCGGCGGCGACCGACGCCGCGGGGCACCGCACCGACTACGAACACGACGCGGCCGGGCGGGTCGTGCGCGTCATCTTACCCGAGGTGAAGGACGGCGTGAGCGGCGCCATGGTGCGCCCCGAGCTCGCCTACGAGCTCGATCTCGCCGGCAGGCGCACCGTGTTGACCGACGCAAACGGCGCGCGCACCCGCACGACGTACGACGCGGCCGGGTTCCCCGCCCAGACGATCCATCCCGACGACAGCGTGCGCGCGACCGCCTACGACGCCGCCGGGCGGCTCGTCGCCGAGACCGACGAGGACGGACACACGAAGCGCTTTGCGTACGATGGTGCCGGGCGGCTCATCTCGGTGATCGAGCCCGGCGAGCCGGGCGAAACGGCCGAAACGGCGGCCGAGACACGCTTCGTCTATGACGCCTTCGGCGAGCTGCGCGCGCGCATCGACGCGCTCGGGCGCACCACCTCGTTCGCGTATGACGCCGACGGGCGCCCGACGCGCCGCGTGATCCCCGGCGGGCGTGTGCAGGTCCTCGCCTATGATGCTGCCGGCCGCGTCGTCAGCAGCACCGGCTTCGACGGGCGCACGGTCACATTCGAGCACGACGCGATGGGCCGCGTCACGCGCCGCGTCGCCGGCGCGCTGAGCGAGTCGGTGACCTGGTCGGCGGGCGGCTTGCCGCTGACCACGACCGACGGGCGCGGCACGACCGAGATGACCTATGACGCAGACGGCCGGCTCGCGACGATCGTCGACCCGCATGGCGCCGAGGTCGAGTATCGCTACCTCGACGGCGGGCGCCTCGAGGAGGTCGCGGTCGACGGGGTCGCGACGAAATACACCTACGACGCGCTCGACCGCCTGGCGAGCGTCACGCGCGGGACTGACGTCGTGCGCTACGACTACGACCGCGCCGGGCACCCCATACGCGTCACCTTGCCGAGCGGCGTCACGCAGACGACGACGTTCGACACGCGCGGCCGCCCGTTGAAAGTCGAGGTCCAAAACGGCGCCGACACGCTCGCGCGCTATGTCGCGACGTGGTCCGCGCGCGGCCAGCGCACGCGCCTCGAAGCACTCGACGGTGCGGTCGAGACGTACGACTACGACGCGCCCGGCCGACTCGTCGCGGTGACGCGCACGGGCACGAACCCCTTCGCGCACAGCTATGCGTACGATCCCGTTGGCAACCGCGTGCGCGAGGTGCGTGACGGCGCGACGACCGATTCCGCCTTCGGTTCGGGCGACGAGCTCCTCAGCGCCACGACCGGCGGGGTCACGCGGACGTTCACGTACGACACGCGCGGCAATCGCCTCGGCATGAGCGGCGGCGGTACCACCGTGACCTATGCCTGGGACGCATTCGATCGGCTCGCATCGGTCAGCACCGGCGGCACGACGACCTCGTTCGCGTACGACGTCGAAGGGCGCCGCGTCGAGCGCGCAAGCGGGGGTACCGTGACCCGCTTCGTGCACGATCGGCGGAGCCCGACCGGCTATGATCAGGTGCTCGAAGAGCGGGGCGCCGACGGCGACGTCGCCGCCGCCTACACCTGGGGCACGCGCCTCCTCGCGAGCGAACAGGGCGGCGACAAAGCCTGGCCGGTCCACGACGGCCACGGCAATACGCGCCAACTGCTCGATGAGAGCGGCGCCGTGAGCGACCGCTACGACTACCTGCCCTTTGGCGAGACGCTCGCGCACGCAGGTGCGAGCGAGCATCCGTACCTCTTCGCGGGCGAGCGCTTCGAGCCCGGCGCCGGCGCCTACGACCTGCGGGCGCGCAGCTACGACCCCGCGACGGGCACGTTCCTCTCGCGCGATGCGCATGCCGGGGAACCAACGCGCCCGATGAGCTTCAACCCGTACCAGTACGCGGACGCCGATCCGATCAACAAGCTGGACCCGAGCGGCCTCTTCTCGGTGATGGAGATCAACATCTCGAGCGCCCTCCAGAATGGGCTCAACACGCTCAAGAGCATGGTGCGATCGGTCGTCGCCAAATGTAAGAGTCAGCAGGTCGCCCAGGCGATCGGTCACCTGATCCTCATCCCGGACGCGATCATGTTCTTCGTGAACGTGTTCTCCACGGGCGGGATCAAGTTCGGCCAGGAGCTGCACCTGCCCGACGGCGCGAAGCTCATCCTCGGCGTGACCCCGTTCTACAAGGACAACTTCCCCGGCCTGAATGTCGACATGGAGCTCGAGTGGGCGCCGCTCCGCGGCCAGGCCGTCTCGAAACAGTCGATGGCGCTCGAGATCCACAAGGGCGCCGCGAAGGTCGCCGGGCAGGCCACGATCCAGAAGCCGCTCGCCCCGTGCGGCATCCAAATTGGGTCCATCGGCCTGGCGCTCAAGGGTGACTCGGCCGAGCGCAAAGTGACCCTCAAGCTGATCTGGGAGTTCTTCCGTCTCGACAAAGAGCGCGATCAGGGCGGCTCGTTCGACAACATCATGGGCGCGGGCTTCCCCACGATTTGGGAGTTTCCCTGAGCCCCTGTTCGGGCGACTCCAGCGACTGCACGCCGACTCCAGTGACTGGACGTCGCGTTTGCATTCGCGCGCAAAGATCCCGGTGGCGTCGCCGGCCCGGTCTGCGCCCGCGGTAGCGCGTGCAGTCGGGCAAGTCGAGCAATGCGCCGCGGTGGGGCAGCGTCGTCGGCGCGCCGCCCCGCGTGTACCCGCATCCTGCGCCGCCGCTGCGTGTGCCCATCGCGAACGCCGCGCGATGGCCGCGCAAGGTGGCCGCAAATTGCTAGGCCGCCAATCCACCGCGGGACCGCACGGTGTCACGGCCGCGTTCGCGTAGCCGCGCGCCGGCCCCGCGAATCGCGATCTCGGCGCAGCTCCGTTTCATGGGCGACGCGGCGCGTCAATCTCCCGCGCGAAGACGTTGACGGTCGACTCCAGTCACTGGAGTCCCAGCTCCAGTCACTGGAGTCGGGTCGGTCCCGTCCGCGACCGCCGGCGAGCGAGGGCGGCGAGGACGGCGAGCGCCACGAGCGGTAGCGCAGGGCCTGCGTCGGGGTCGCCGCCGCTCGCGTCGCAGCCGCAGCCCGAGCCGCCGTGGTGATGGGTCGCGTCGGGCGTACTCGCGTCGGGTTGGGGGTCGGCGGTGCCTGTTTCGACGCTCGCCTCGGCCTCTGGCTACGACGCGGTTGCGGCGAGCGCGACCGCGAGGGTCGGGGTGACGGCGCTGGACGACGTCAGCGTCAGGGTCGCGGCCTTGGGGCCGGGCGCAGTGGGGGTGAAGAGGATTTCGACTTGGCAGCTGCCGCCGAGCTCGATGGTGATGCCGCTGCAGCCGTCGTCGGTCACCGTGAAGTCGCTCGCGTCGCTGCCGCCGAGAGTGACGGCGCTGATGGTCGTCGGGGTGGCCGCGGTGTTTTGGACATGCAGCGCGCGCCGTGCGGCGCTCCCGACGCGAATCGCGGCGAAGTCGAGCGCGGCCGGACTCACCGCGAGGTCGCCGACCGGGAAGGTCGTGAAGGTCCAGCGGTAGGCGGCCGCGAGGTGGTTGCCGCTGTTGTCGGCGAGCGGGGTCGCGAGCTCGGCCTCGTAGGTCTCGCCGGGTGCGAGGGGCTCCAGCGGGAAGAGGACGATGCTCTGGTCGAGCCCGTTCCAGCGGATTTCGCTCGGGACGGGCGTCGTGCCGCGGAGGAGCCGCACGCTGGTGGGCGTGACGGTCGTCGGGTCGAGGGGCTTGCTCATGTAGGCGATGATGGTCGGCGCGTAGGTCCCTCCCGGGAGGTCGGTGGCCGTATCGGCGCGGACCGCACTCTGGGCGGCCGGCGCGACGGCGACGACGGTCGGCGCGGTCGTATTGGCGGGGGTCGCGTCGACGCGGATCGTGACCGTCGCCGGGGCGCTCGTGAGCGCGTCGCGCGTGACGACGAACGTGAACTGGTCGAGGCCGTCGAAGCTCGGCGCCGGCGTGTAGGTGAGGGCGGGCGCGGTGCCGCCGAGGGTGCCGTTGGCGGGTCCGGAGAGGACGGTGAAGGTCGTCGCGGGGCCGGTCCCGTCGTTGCCCGTGAGCGTGATGGCGAGCGGGGTCCGCTGCGCGGTCGCGAGTTTTTGGTCGTCGGCGCGCAGGGCGCGGACGATCGAGACGACCGGGTTGGTCGGGGTCTGGGACGGGACGCTCGGGAAGACGACCCAGGCGCGATTGACGATCTCGGTGTCGAGCTGGGTCTCGGCCTTGACCTTGATCGTGAAGTCGAACGAGCCGGTCGCGCCCGGGGCGAGGTCGCCGGCGCGGAAGGTCACGCGCCGTGATCGGGGCAGGAAATGGGCGCCCGCGGGCAGCGTGAGGGTCGTCTCGTCGAGCTCGGGCGGGAGCTCGTCGATCACGTAGACCCCGTAGGCGGTGCCGAGTCCGACGTTCTCGTAGTGGATGGTGTAGGCAAGGGTGTCGCCGGCGATCGCGACGCGCGGGCCGACCTTGTCGTTGGGGTCGCCGGCGGTGAGCGCGGGGATCTGGGTGCAGGCGGCGTCGGGCGGCTCGCACTTGCCGGGGTTGCATTCCTGGCAGTCGAGGCCGCGGCAGCTGGTGTGGTCGACGGGGCCCCAGATCCCCCACGAGTTGCACTCGGTGTAGGTCCATTCGTAGGTGCGCACCCAGCCGGCCGGGTTGAGCCAGCCGCTGATCTTGTCGCAGGACCAGCGCTTGTCACCGGGCGTGCAGACGTGGCACGTGGTCGGCGTGGGATTGCCGGCGCGCTGCTCTTCGTCGCAGGCGATGCAGTCGCGCGCGCAGGCGGCCACGTCGACCGTGCTCGAGCCGAGCGGGATGTAGTTGGCGCCGAAGCACTTTTCGCAGGAGGCCTGGTCGGAGCTGCCGGCGCAGTCGGCGCAGTCGGCGCTTCCGCCGATGATGTTCCAGAACTTGAAGATGTCGCCGAGCAGATCGCCGGGGATCTTCTCGAGGAGACAGCTCCGGAGGCACTCCTGTTGGGTGATGCTGTGGACCTGAGCCCAGGCGCCGAAGCCGATGCAGTCGCCGGTCGCCGCCTCGCAGGTGAAGCCGCCCGTGGCATCGACGAGCGAGAAGCGCCCGGGCTCGAGGCGGTAGCCGATGGCGCCGTCGCTGGTGACGTCGATGACCGCGGCCTCGCGCGAATCGGGGCGGACGAGCCAGAGGAGATCGACCGCGCTGGCGTCGCTGTACGCGACGTGACGGCCGACGCCGGTCGGCGCGTAGCCCTCGCTCTGGGCGTGAGCGAAGAGCTCGGCTGCCGCGGGGTGATCGGCCAGGAACGTGTCGACGTCGTCGGCGCCGAAGATGTCGTCAGCGAGGACCTCGCGCGGGAGGTAGTCGAGGTAGGGCTGTACGTCGATCGGCGAACCACCCGGGGTCGCCCAGCCGAGCCAGGCCTGGAAGCCGAACGGGATATGGACGGGCACGCCCCATTGCGTGCGCAGGCGCAGGCTGACGGAGCCGCCGGTCTGGGGCGGCAGGTCGCCGAGGCGCCAGAAGACCCGATGCCCGAGGCGGTAGTAGGTGCCGCCCTTGCTCGACGAGATGTAGTCGAGCGCCATCGGCAGATCGAAGACGAGGACGCTGCCCGCGCGGGTGGCCATGTCGGTATTGACATAGCGCACGACGAAGTCCTGCATGGCGCCGACCTCGAGGTTCGCAGGGGCTTCGATGGTGACGCGGTCGACGCTCTGGGCGGTGGCGACGGCGCTGTTGTTGCCGGTCGCCGGGTCCGCCGTGGTGCTGGCGATGCTGGCGGAGAGTCCGAGCGCGCCGGCGCGCGCGCCGACGACCTGGAGCGTCACGGTGGCGGAGGCGTCGGGGGCCAAAGCGCCGAGCGCGCACGTCACGGCGTCGGGCGCAGGCTGGCAGGTGCCGACGCTCGTGGTGGCGTCGAGGAGGATTTCGCCGACGCGCGTGGGGACCCGGACGAGCGCGGCGGGAGCGGCGTCCGGCCCCTTGTTCGTGGCGGTGAAGGTGAAGGTGAGGACGGTCTCGCTGGCGTCGAAGGTGGCGGGGGTGACGCCGGCCGTGAGCGCGAGATCGGCGCGCGGCCCGCTGTCGCCGCGAAGGACCACAAAGTCGTCGTTGTTCGTGGCGCTGCTGCCGGTGAGGGCGTCGAGCGTGCCGTCGCCGTCGAGGTCGGCGAGGTCGAAGGAGCTCGCGTCGCCGTGACCGACCGCGAAGAGGAGCGGGGCCGTGAAGTTGCCGTCGCCGAGGCCGGTGAGGACCGACACGCCGTGGTTGGTGGCGCTCGCGAGGTCGAGCTCGCCATCGCCGTCGAGGTCGATGATCCGGAGGTCGCGCACGCCGCCGCCGGTGTCGAAGACGGTCGGCGCCGCGAAGCCGCCCTGGCCGTCGCCGCGGAGGACCCAGACGCCGCCCCAGGCGCCGCCGCCCACCAGATCGAGGTGGCCGTCGTGGTCGAGATCGGCGGCGCGCATGTCGGTGAACTCGGTGTAGGGCGGAAGGTCGACGGCGAAGTCGACCTCGGGCTGGAAGGTGCCGTCGCCGTGCCCGGTGGCGGCATCGCGGTTGCCTTTGAAGAAGAGGTAGCGGCTCGAATAGGTGTAGCCGGTGGCGGCGTGGGTCACGAGGTCGAGCGCGCCGTCGGCGTCGAAGTCGCCCAGGACGAAGCCCGAGGCGGGGTAGAAGGCGAGGGTGCCGGTCGCGGGCTTGCCGGGGAGGCGCGTGAAGGCGTGGGTGGCGGGGCCGTCGTTGAGAAAGATCTCGAACTCGCCATGCGACGGGGCGCCGCCGGCGATGGCGAAGAAGACGAGGTCGAGATCGGCGTCGCCGTCGAGGTCGGCGATCTGGAGGTTCTGGCCGGCGCCCCAGGGGGTCGGGTAGACGGCGACGCGGTCGTTCGCGAAGGCGCCGCTGTCGTCGGCATAGGCGATGAGGTAGCGCGGGCCGGGCCCGCCCTGGACGCCGCCGGTGCCGATCCAGACGAGATCGGGCTTGGAGTTGCCGTCGAGGTCGGCGGCGCGCAGCGTGTTGTAGAACTCGCCGGGTCCGGAGACGGTGCCGAGTGCGAGGGTCGGCGGGGCTGGAAACGTGCCGTCGCCGGCGCCGGCCATCACGTCGAAGGTGCCGCTGAAGGCGAGGAGATCGGTGTGGGCGTCGTTGGTGAACTCGCCGAGGAGGAGCCCGCGCGTGCCGACGGGCCAGCCGACGCGGGCGAAGTAGCTGCGTGGCGCCCGGAAGGTTCCGGGGGCGGCGGGGTCGCCGGAAAGCAGCGCCAGGCCGCCCATGCGGCCGCCGTAGATGTCGGACGAGGCCGTCAGGATATCGAGCGCGCCGTCGCCGTTGAAGTCGGCGATCGCGGCGGCGTTGACGGCGTTGCCGTCGGGCGCGCCGGCGGGCGTGGTCGGTCCGGGCGAGGCGACGTAGTGCGCGAGCGAGACGCCGCTCGGGCTGCCGCGGACGACGGCGACGAGGTTGGCGCGGGCGCCGAAGACGGCGTCGGGGAGGTGATCGCCGTCGAGATCGGGCGCGGTGTTTTCGATGTAGTAACGGGCGGGAAAGGCCTCGGTCGGCAGGAAGTCGGCGTCGGCGGGAGGCGCGAAGGCGCCGCCGCCGGTGCCGCGCATGAGGGCGATGGCGTGGGTGCGCGGTCCGCCTGCGACGCCGATGAGAACGTCGGTGTGGGTGTCGCCATCGAAGTCGCCGAGGGCAAGCGCGGTGACCTGCCCGCGCGCGTCGTGCGCGGTCGGGGCGAGGAAGGTGCCGTCGCCCGTGCCGGCGAGGACGCCGACCGATTGCGCATCGTAGCTGCCGACGAGGAGGTCGGGGATCTGGTCGCCGGTGACGTCGGCGACGGCCAAGGTCTGGGGGTTGACGTCGACCGGATCGAAGCCGGTCGCGGTCGCGGGGTGAAAGGTGCCGTCGCCGTTGCCGAGGAGGACACTGACCGAGTTGTCCTGCGGATTGACGGTGACCAGGTCGACGAAGGCGTCGCCGTCGAGACGTCCCACTTGCATCCCGGTGCAACGATGCCGGACCGGGCTCGGGCGGGGCCGCGCGAAGGTGCCGTCGCCGCGTCCTTGGAAGAAGAGGACCTGGCGCAGGGTGGGGAAGGCGACCGCGACGTCCATCACGCCGTCGCCGTCGAAGTCGCGGGCGATCATGCCGGCGCCGCCGGTGTTGCTACCGGTGAACTGGCTCACGGGCGCTTGGAAAGCGCCTCCGCCGTCGTTCAGGAGGACGCCGAGGTAGTTGCGATCCTGGTTGTTGTAGGTCACGGCGATATCGGGGCGCGTATCGCCATCGAAGTCGGCGACCGCGACGCCGCCGAGGCCGTCCCCGCCCGAGAGGAGGGGCACCGGAAGTGCGCGCGGCTCGACGAACGAGACCTGATCGGCGTGGGCCGTGGCGGTGGCGGTGAGGAGCGCGATGGCCAACATGGGTGTGTATCGCGAGCTCGTGGTCACGCTCCCTCCAGCTTTGCAGGCACGTCGCGCAGCGCACGTTCGAACGGGAAACGGGCGCGCGCGGCAGGTTGTCTCGCTATGGTGTCGACGGCGCGATCTTGGATCACGCCGCGGCCGACGGCAACTGCCCGGCTCCGCGCGAGATCGCGCAAAAGGCAACCGAGCGGCGTGCGGTGTCACGCGAGTTCGAGATCAAGGTGATTCGGGGCAAGGAGGAGGCCGCTGGCCTGGCCCCCCCGATCACCGCAGCGTGGCGAGGGTTACCGTGCCCGCGGGCAGCGATTGCGCTGCACCGCTGAAGTTGAGGAGCATGAGGCTCGCCGTGTCGGCGGATTCGCCATGACAGAGGACCTGCACGCCGCTGGGCGCAGTCGAAAGCGCGGCGTAGCACGGCGCCCCCGCGGCGAGGCCCGAGCCGGGAAACACCAGCGACGCCGACACGGCCGCGGCGTGCCCTACCGTGGGCGGCGCCCAGGTCGCGCTCCACACCTCGGGGTGCGGGGCCGTCGTCGCGAGCTGCGTGTTCGCGACGCCGATGGGTGCCAGCACCGGGACGAAGGTGAGCTTGTCGGTCGTGTCGCTGGGGACCAGGGCGCGCACGCCGAACTTCACGACCCCGGACGTCGGGAGCGTCACGAGGTTGTCCGACCAGCACCATGTGTCCTTCGGGCAGTTCCAGCTCTCGGTGCTGGACCAGCCCGGTGGGCTGACCCACCAATCGGCGTTCGACGTGGTCGCGCCCGACATCGCCCACCCACCCCAGTAGACGGTCTTGCCTTGGAGCTCCGGGTGGTCGGCCAGGTCGAGCGCGAACCCGAAGATGTCGGACGTGCCGCCGACGGTGCCGCGCAGTTGGTGCGTCTGCGCGCCGCGGTAGCGAAGGTGGCTCGGCGTGAGCGTGTCGCTGCCGCTCTGAGCGACGAGCCGGGTCCAGGCGCTGACCGGGAGGGGGGCGTAGTTGTGGACGGTCGCGCGGTCGTCGCGCCACGTGGCGCCGCCGCGTCCGCCGGATACGAGGCGCGCGAGATTCGTCACGTCGATGTCGCGGGCGAAGCGGTTGTTGCGCAGCGTGACGAGTTGGGACGATGCGGTGGCGACGCCGCCCAGGGCGATGTTGAAGGGGGCGCTGACGAGGACCTGGTCCGCGTAACCCGGTGCGTCGGCGGAGCTGACGTTGCCCTCGATGATGACGTCGCGTCCGGCGATGAGCTTGACGAAGGCGAGTTGGCGGGTGGGGTTGACGGTGTTGTTGCGGATGCTGACGCCGGTCGCGGGGAAGGCGGCGGACATGAGGTCGGGGGTGCCCGAGCCGTTGACGATGATGTCGGCGCGCACGGTCTCGGTGTAGCCCGCGGTGAACGTGGTGCCGACGTTCGCGTTCTGTTCGAAGTAGTTGCCGTCGATCGTGACGTTGGTGCCATTCTGGATGTGGATGCCGGCGGCGTGGTTCTGTTCGAGCGCGGTGCCGGCGATGCGCACCCCGTAAGAGCCGGCGACGACGATGCCGATGCCGTCGTTGGCGAAGATGGCCGTGTTGATGACGTTGTTCTGGTTGTTCTGGTTCGTGAGCGCGAGACCGCCGCCAGCGTTGTAAGACGCCTCGCACTCGAGCCAGTCGTTCGTCCAGCCAAAGGTCGTGCTCCAGGCGAAGCGCGTCGTGCCCATGACGCGGACGCGAAAGAACGCCGTGTGGGAGAGGGTCGTGGAGAAGAAGGCGTACTCGGCGAGGCTGCTGCCGTGAACACCCAAGTCACGGATATCCCATCGGTTTTGCTCGTGATCGTCCTCCCACTGGAAGACGGCCCGCATCGCCGTGGTCGCGCGGACGGTCGTGGCCCACATGCCGGCGCCGGCGATCATGACGCCGATGTCGGGCGTGAGCACGACGGGCTGGCCGACGAGGCAGACACCGGGTGGAATGCGGATGGCGCCGCCGGTCGTGCTTCCGTCGAGCGCGTCGAGGGCCGTCTGCAGGAGGACCCAGTCGAGCTCGTCGGCGAGCGACGTGGCGACGGGGTAGTCGCTCTGTGCCGCGGCGAGGTCCTCGTAGAAGGTCGCAAGGCGGGTGCTCTGGCCGTCGCACACCGCCGCGCGTTGGGTTTCGGTCTTGGCGAGGCCGACGATGCTGTCGCTGCCGACGGCGCCCGGTGGCCCGGGATCGCCCTTGTCGCCCTTTAGCCCCGGGTCGCCCTCGTCGCCCTTTAGCCCCGGGTCGCCCTCGTCGCCTTGCAGCCCCTGCAGCCCCTGATCACCCTTGTCGCCCCGCGGCCCCTGCAGCCCCTGATCACCCGTGTCTCCGCGGTCGCCCTTGTCTCCGCGGTCGCCCTTATCGCCCTTATCGCCCTTATCGCCCTTATCGCCCTTATCGCCCTTATCGCCCTTATCGCCCTTATCGCCCTTATCGCCGGGGCCGCCTTGAATCCCAGGGATGCCCTGGTTGCCGGGCCCACCCTGCTCGCCTTTGTCGCCTTGAAGGCCCTTGTCGCCCTGGACGCCCGGGTCGCCTTTGGGTCCGACCGGTCCCTCGGGACCGGCTGCGCTCCGCTCGCACCCGACCGACAGGGCTGCGGAAACGAGCAGTATCAGTTGCCCTCTGCGCATGACGGGTGCCTCCGGTGATGACCATTCCCTAGGCGGCGCAGCATCCGCGCACCTCAGCCCCCGCGTCAACGGGGCCGAATGGCCCGTCACGTGCCGCGCCACCCGCTTGCGGTGCGCCGTGGCCGGCCGCGGCCGGTTGACGCCTGAGGCGCCGTCCCCTTACCATTCTAGCGTTAGCCGAAATGTGTCACGGAGCCTGCGGTGTGGGCTTCGAAGCTTCCAATTGCCGCGCGTGGGGACGGCCTGCACGCGCCGCGCGGCATCTAGCCAGGGCGGGCGATGGGTCTGTGTCCGATCTGTGAGGCCATTGGGCCGACCGGCCAGGCATGCGCGTCCGCGCCATGCACGCGGCTCGGCGTCCACATGGTCCCCGATGCCGAGGCGCGGCGGCACAAGGCGCTGCCGGTGGCGCAGGTCGAGCCGCTCGTCGGGACGTTCGTGGGCGAGTTCCTGGTCCTGCGCAAGCTCGGGCGCGGAGGCTTCGGGCGCGTCCTGCTCGGGCTCCAGCGCCCGCTCTACGAGCTTCATGCGGCGATCAAGCTGCTGGACGTCGAGGCGCTCCGGCCGGCGGACCGGAGTACGCTCATCCAGAAGTTCGAGTACGAGGCGCGCACGCTGGCGCGCCTCCGCCATCCGAATATCGTCGGCCTCCTGCAATATGGCACGACGTCGGGGCAGCCGTTCCTGGCGATGGAGTTCGTGCCCGGCTCGCGCACGCTCGGCACCGAGGTGCGCACGCGCGCCGTCCAACGCGCCGGCTTCGACATCGCCACCGTCTGCCGCGTCGTCGACCAGATCCTGCGTGCCCTCGAGATCGCGCACAACCAAGGGATCATCCATCGCGACATCAAGCCCGACAACATCATGCTCGAAGAGGTCGACGGCGACCGCTTCCACGTGAAGCTCGTCGACTTCGGGCTCGCCAAGTCCTTCGTCGAGCGCCAAGAGACCAGCCACATCGCTGGCACTCTCTCGTATATGCCACCCGAGCAACTCACGGCGCGCAACCTCGGGCCGTGGTCTGACCTCTATGCCGTGGGCGTCATCACCTTCGAGCTCGTCACGGGACGTCGCCTCTTCCCCGAGCCGCAGGAAGCGCTGCTCGCCCACAAGCACGATCCCAACGACGACCCCATCGGGCGCCGCAAGGACGTCGAGCTTCCGGCGTCGCTGGTCGCGTTCTTTCGTCGCGCCATCGCCCATGCGCCCGATGATCGCTTCCGCTCGGCCGCCGAGTTTCGCGTCGCGCTCGCCACGATCGCGCAGTCCGCCGAGTCGTCGTTCGACCGGGCGCGCGACTTCAGTGACCTCATTCCCAGCAATGAAATCTCGCACGTCAAGCGCGAGCTCGAGCGCTTGGAGAGCGAGCGGCGACTCTTGCAGATCGAGCGCGAGAAAGTCCAGCACGACCGCGTGCTGCTGTCGGCCGCGCTCGGCAGTCTCTCGCCCCCGCCGTTGCCCGTGGCGCACGAGGTCGACGCGAAGATGCCGTCTTGGTTCGTCGGCGACGCGGACCCGGTGCGGCGGCGCGCGCGCTGGCCGCTCGCGCTCGGCGCTCTGGTCGTACTCGGCGCCGCCATTCCCGTAGCGGTCCAGCTCAGCAAGAGCAGCGCCGGGCCCCCGCGTGAGGGGCTGCGGGCGACGCTCGACCTGGCCGCGGACGGGGCCGCGCCCGGTGTCGCGGCGAGCGAGCGGGACGGCGAAAATGGTGCCGAGAGTGACAGCGTAAGTGACGCCGAGAGTGACAGTGAAAGTGACAGCGAGAATGACGTTGCTCACGACGCCGACGACGTCGGGACGGGCGACACGGGCGACGCGAGCGACGCCGAGGATCCCACCGGACCCATGATCGGCGACGTCAGCGGCGCGACCGCGCGGCCCGTGGAAGGGCCTGTGACGCGCCGCGTGACCGCCCCGCGCGAGCGTCCCGACGTCAGCGGCGGGATGGACGCGACCGGCGTCCGCGGTGCGGCCGATGCCGGCGTGCGCCTCGCGCCTGACGTCCGTGCGCCCTTGCCAACGTCCGAGCCGCTCATCATCGAGCTCCCCCACTGAATCGCGAGGTGTGATGTTCGCTCCCACTGCCAGCCTCCGGCGCCTCGTCCTCGCGCTGATCCTCTCGGGTGCGTACCTGCTCGCCGCGGCGCCGCCCGCGCGGGCCGCCGCGCCCTCACCGCTCGAGGAGCTGCAGGCGATGCTCGCGAACGAGGCCCTGTCGAGCTATCGCCAGAAGGCCTATGACCAGACCATCGTGACGTGCGAGCGCGCGCTGACGCGCCTCGATGTGCTGGGCGATGCGAGTCCCGACGCGATGCAGCTCCGGGCCCGCTTCGTCCTGCTCGCCGCGGGGTCGCACGACTTCTTGCGTCACAGCCAGCAGGCCGTGGCCCTCTACGAGACGTATTTGCGGATTTCCGAAGGCGTGGCCGCCGAGGACGCCAATCGCGCGAACGCCCGCGCGCGCCTCGCCGCCCTGCGCGCGTTCCTCATCTTGCGCGTGACGCCGGTCGACGCCAAGGTCACGATCGACGGACGCATCACGCCGGTCCCTGCCGACGGCAGGGTCCTCGTCACGCCCGGCCATCACCTGGTCCACGTCCAGCTCCTCGGCTACAACTCCGTCGATCGTGCCGTCGAGCTCGCCGGCGGCGCCGAGGTCGAGATCGCGGTCGCCCTCTTGCCGCTCGAGGTGCCGACGGTCGCGCCCTCGGCACGCGCGATCGGCGCCTGGGTTGCGGCCGGGGTCGGCGTTGCGGGCGCCGTCACCGGCATCGTCGGCGTGGTCATGGCGGCCGGCAAGCGCGCGCGCATCGAAGACGCCGCCGATGCCGACGGTGTCATCGCCGAAGAGACCATGACGCGGCGCGAGGCGCTCGCGCTGGAGTCGGACGCCAACACCCTCTCGACGGTGGGCCTCGCGGGCTTCATCGTCGCGGGGGTCGGCGCCGTGACGGCCACGACGCTGTTGCTACTGCCCGATCCGACGAGCCCCACGGTGCGCGCGGATGCCGGCGTGACCGGGTTCCGGGTCGCGCCCGTCGAGCGTGGCGCGATGCTCGGATGGGGGACACGGTTTTGAACGCGTACGACGAAGGGTCCTGGCGTGCCGGCGGAATGCGGGTCGTCGCGTTGGCGTGTCTGCTCGTGGGCGTCGGCGTCGGCGCGGGCGTGGGTTGCAGCGAGGATGTGGTCGCAGGCTTCGAGTTCGCGTGCGCTTCGAGCGCGAGCTGCGGTCCCGGCTATGTGTGCAATACGTTCAAACACCGCTGTGTCCCGGCTTCGCAGTTCGCCGAGGTCACGACCTCGGGTGACACCGAGGTCTTCGACACCCAGGTGGACACAGGCGTCGGCGACGGCGAGCCGGGCGACTCGCAGATGCCCGACGCCGAAGCGACCGCCGGCCCGGAAGCCACCACGACGAGCCCCGACAGCACGCCGAGCGAGGTCAGCGAGACCGAGGTCTCCCCGCCCTGTGTCCTCGCGGGCGGTCCGGGCTGCCGATGTCAGCGCGACGTCGACTGCGCTGCACGCGCCTGTATCGAGGACATCGACGGACCTGTCTGCGCGACGCCCTGCGAGACCAGCTGCCCCGATGGGCGCGAGTGCCACCATCCCGTCGCGGGCGTGGTCACGGGCTTTTGCGTCGCGCCCCATGCGAAGCTATGCCGACCCTGTCGCACGCACGAGGAATGCGACAACCCCGAGGCCGAGCAGGACGGTGGTTGCGTCGAGTCGGAGCAGCCTGGGCTCGGCGGATTCTGCGCGACGTCGTGCCTCACGCGCGCATGCCCGGCCGGTTTCCGCTGCGTGCCGAAGGTGATCGGGGCCGATCCGGGCTGCGTGCCCGACGAGGGTGCCACGTGCGAGTGCCGCGACGCCTGGGCCTTCCTGGGTTACGCGACGGGCTGCGCCGAGGGCGATTGCAGCGGAACGCGCCGCTGCACGACAAGCGGCCTCGGCGCGTGCGAAGACCTGTGCGACGACGGCCTGAGCTGCACCGCCGACAGCTGCGGCGGCACCGGGTGCTCGCATGGGATCACGTCCGGCACCTGCCTCATCGACCAACTCGGGGTCGCGAGCTGCTTCGAGGTCGGCGCCGTGAATCCAGGCGATCCGTGCCAGGTGTGCGACGCGAGTCGCCGCACGACCTGGACCCAGCGGGCGGTCGGTTCGCAATGCGGTCATGCGGGCGGCCCAGGCGTATGTGACGCGGGGGGCCTGTGCGTCGGCTGTAACGTCGATAACGACTGCCCCAGCGGCCACTGCGACCAGGGGACGAAGACGTGCAGCACGTGGCCCTTCGGGGCCGACGGCGACCTCGACATCGCCGCGGGCGTCACGTTCACGATCGCCATTGGCACGCACAAGGACTACGGCAACGTGACGATCCACGAGGGTGGCGTCCTGCGAATCGAGGGCGGGTCCGCCGCGTGGACGGTCCTCGGCGTGAGCGGCAACCTGGTCCTCGAAGGCGCGATCGACGGCTCCGCCGCGCTCGCGTCGACCCCGACGGGCCAGTCGACGATCAAGGCGCCGGGGCCCGACGGCGCGGCGAGCGGCGAGATGCTCAGCTGGCTTCCGGTCCAGGCGCGCGGTGGCACCGGCGGCGGCGCGAGCGGCATGGGCGGCACGCAGCTCGCGGGCAATGGTGCGGGCGGCGCCGGCGGTCAAGAGGTGACCGGCGCGTCGTGCGGCACCTTCACCCCCGGTGGCGCGGGCGGC
>SXGT01147304.1_pt1 | contig 29745 bp, 48 predicted proteins | sample 3176221 | NCBI WGS metagenome assembly SXGT01 (sample SAMN11356862, study PRJNA531348) | freshwater metagenome | isolation source: freshwater sample F1-120 | place: China: Fuxian Lake, Yuxi | collected 2017-12-25 | reverse complement strand
GCAGTCCGAGCAGTCCGAGCAGCGCGAGCAGCGCGAGCAGCCCGAGCAGTCCGAGCAGCCCGAGCCGACCGAGCAGTCCGAGCAGCCCGAGCAGTCCGAGCAGTCCGAGCAGTCCGAGCAGCGCGAGCAGCGCGAGCAGCCCGAGCAGTCCGAGCAGCGCGAGCAGCGCGAGCAGCCCAAGCAGCCCGAGCAGCGCGAGCAGTCCGAGCAGCCCGAGCAGTCCGAGCAGTCCGAGCAGTCCGAGCAGTTGGTGCAATCGTCGCAATTTTTCAGACTGTCGAGCGCCTTCTGCGCTTCCTCGCGGTTGCCCCAATACTCAATGGAGCACTTATTGCCGCGATCATCTTTGAGCCAAGTCGTCATTGTCGCCTCTGTTTGCTATCGGGACTATTCGATGACCGATGACTGGCTGCTCGTACTCGCCCTATCGTGAATTAAGCCTCGATCAACTGCCGCGTTGACTGCACTCCAAGCTGATCGTGCAGGAAGTTTTTCATCGCCCAGGAAATCTCCACCTGTTCGTGGTAGCACTGGTCCGCAACCGCTCTTGCGATGTCCTCGGTAACGTCGCGGCAGATTTCGCCCGGCGTGCATTCGAGAATGCGGACGATGCGGTCCGGCTCGATCTGCCCGTCGATGATGTCCTGGATGGTGTTCTTCAATCCGGTGCGCTCGGGATCGCGGGGGAGCCACTCGAAGGACTTCCGGCCGTTGATGACGTACATGCACTCGATGAAGTGGATGGCTTCCTGCATCTGTCTCTCCCGTCGAACCGATGAAGAGACACTACCCCAAGAAATTTGGGATTGCAATACCTAGAACCAAAATATTTTTGGATATTAATTTAGGACTTGCATCCTATAACCAACCATGACAACCCTTGTTCTCCAAATGTTCTGTGGAGCCTTGTTGCCGCCACCATACGGGCAGCAGAATGGTCCATAACGGACTATTGTCAGGGGGTAAGCCTATGCTGGATAGCACGTACCGGCGCTGCGCATTGCAGCTTGCGACCCAGTTACCCGAACGGCGCGAGGATGCGCTGGCCGTGATTGAGTACCTGAGGCAACTGGTTGATGGCTTCGTAGCCCCGCTGCCGAGCGATCAGCGGCGACCGGCCCGCCTGGATGGGGTCGTAATCGGCCTGGCGGCCTCGCCCAAGCGCCGAGCCAGTTCCAGAGGCAATCCGTCAGCCTTCCCGAAATAGAGCCAATCCAGGGTCACGCCCGGAAATCTGCGGCAAATGAGCACCGCCAGCTCATGGCCGAGCGGCTTGCCTCGCTCTACGTTGTTGTAGCGATTGAACTCAACCCCAAGTTCATCAGCCATCTTGGCCTGGGTTGAGACGCCCAAGGCTTCACGCAGCAGCTTCAGCCGCGCGCTCACGAGTTCGTTACCTGTGCCGTCCCCAGAGTCGGCCATTGCGGGGTAATATCCCCAACGAAAATGGGATTACCACCAAGCTTATTTTGAGCCTTGCAATCCCAAATACTTTGGGATAAATTGCGAGGATGGACCTCGATACGACTTCTGCCGTGATCGACATTCTGGGCGGCGTGGGCAGCGTCGCGACCTTGACCGGGCGAACATACAACGCAGCCTGGAACTGGACCACCTTCGAGCATTTCCCCTCCGATACCTACGTGGTGATGACCGAAGCCCTGAAGGCCAAGGGTTGCACCGCGCCCGCCTCGCTGTGGCGGATGGTCGGCGCGCCTGAAATCCAAGAGGCGGTCAACTGATGGTCGCTATTCGGAATTTACTGAGCTTCCACGATGCCCTGTTGTCCTCCCCTACACAGTGGCGCGGTGCAAATGCGCTGGCCAGCGCGTGCATGGAAGGAAGTCGCTGGCATCATTCCCGGTGCTTCGCATGAGAATGGTTCACGATAGAGCGGAGCCCCGTGCGGAGAGTGGGGCGGTCATCACGGAATCCCGGTGGCACGCATGACCGATCACCCGTGCAAGGGCATGACGAAGGCGCAGCGCGAGGCGTTCGAACAGATCGCCATTAGTCAGACGCCACGAGCAACGCATAAGACGCTTGTGGCGCTGCGAGAGCGCGGATTGATCGACTATAAAAACGAAGTCGTCGGCCGCGATGCGCTCGGCGCGATAACCGTTCCCCGATGGTTCGTTCCGCTTCCGGTTCATATGCAATGGTGCGATTGGTGTTCTGAGCAGCCCGACATTGTGGAAGCCGCAAACGCTGAAACTGCGATGACCGCCCCGCCGGAATCCCGAGGGGAGGTCTAACGTGAACTACACCCTCGCCACCATCAACAACGCCCCCAAAGCCAAGGCCAGGAAGGTCAGTTCAAACATCGTGCGTCCTCGGAGTGTGTATCCATGTTGCGAGTATCGTCCCCGCTTATCGTGCCGTCCTCAAAAATCGACGGAAGTTTCCCGTCATGGCCGGAAGTTATCTTCCAGCCCCGCGACACACGGGCGCTTTGCGATCTGTTCTGGCTCAAGCCTGACATCGCGCTTGGGCTCATCTGCGACGTGTCGGACCGGGCGTCCCGCGAATATCTCAACGGCAACGTCCCGCTGCCATCCATCGCATTGGCGGCGATCAATCTGGCGATCACAAAACGATAGAGGTTCGGCATGACCGAGCCCGTCACCATCACGCTTAACGATACCGATCCTGAGTTGTCGGCCCTCTCGCATTGCGCCTGCATCTTGGAACAGTTCGATGACGCAACGCGCGAGCGGATGCTGAATTACCTGTGCGAGCGGTTTCCGAAAGTCAGGACTGCGATGGACAAATCCGAACGCGGCCGACAGGACGGTCACGCAAGAGCGGCAGCCCTAAGTCCCGAACAGCGATCCGAACAGGCAAGCCACGCCGCAAACGCTCGTTGGAACGGGGCTTAGCGATGCCCCGAATGCTCATCAAGGATGCCAGATACGCCCGCACCATGCGTCGCAAGGGTATTTCCTTCGATGAAATCGTGAAGTTCTTCGACGGCAAGTTCACGGTCGATCAAATCGTGGACGGGATGTGTGAGCTAAGGCGCACCGAACGGCAATACTACCACGCGACCTACGCCATCCCCCCGCGCGGACGAAAGCCGACGAACTACGAACCGCCGTCCGTTGTGGTCGAGGACCGCGAGCAAAGAAAAAATCTTGTGCCGCGTTCGTTGACTGCATTGATCTGCGGCGATCCATTGCCTGGCTGCTCCGCACTAGACCGGCGTGAATTCAAGCCGCGTTCGATTATCCGCGATCCGCTCGACGATCTTCTCTTTTCTGATTGAGTGCTGCGATGACCGCACTGCCGGTCGCCTCGTAAAAGTTCTCTCGTGAATTGAGTTGCGTCTTGTGTCGCGTTCTTACGCAAAGGCGCAGCTATGACCGAATTCGCCTCACGCAACACTGACCGAGCCATCAAGGAATTGGAGCGCGCTCTCCCGTTGACCGCGCTGCATTCCATCATTGAGCGGAGAACAGCACAGCACAAGCCGAGGGCCGATCTGCGGCAGACTTACGTGCGGATGAAGGCGGATCAACTCGCTTCGGAGGCGTCGTGACCGAAGCGCAGATTCAAAAAGCCGTCATCAAGCACGTCAGACAGCGCGGGGTTTCCCGCCTGGTCTATTTCCATGTGCCGAACGGCGGAAGGCGCGGAAAGAAAGAAGCCCGGCAGTTGAAGAACATGGGCACACAGGCCGGTGTGTCGGATTTGATTTTCTACCATAAAAAGGAATTCTTCGCGCTCGAATTGAAAGCCGATGATGGGCGGCCAACCGAACCGCAACTGACGTTTCATAGCGACGTGCGGCACAACGGCGGTCATGCCGTGGTGGCAGAGGGGCTGAGTGAGGCGCTGGCGATCCTTGAGGCGTGGCAACTGATCCGGCCGGAGGCGGCATGACGCCTATCGCCGATATGGTTGAACAGATGCTGGCCCAGGCGGTTCCTGGGGAGCTGATCGTGCTCGCCATTCGGACTGTGGAAATGCGTGACGCTGCGTCACGTGACGCGCAGCGTGACGGCGTCACGCGAAGCAACAACCCTGCTGCGGTTCGTGCGCGGAAATACCGGCAGAACCTCAAGCAAAATCAGGCAAACGCGGAAGCAAACGATGCCGCGCCAGGCCGTGATGCGTCACGTGACGCGCAGCGTGACGGTGCAGCAACGCGTCATAATAATCTTACTTCTCTTTCTATAACTTCTGAAGAAGCATCCAAGAAGAAAGAAATTAAGAAAGAGGGGATTGCGCGCGCGCGAGGCACGCGGGTCTCTCCCGACTGGAAACCGACCGACGCCGACCGCGAGTTTACTTTGAAGCGCGGCGTCGATCCTGACGAGCTGCTTCCTGAATTCCTCGATTTCTGGATGGCTGTGCCCGGTCTGCGTGGGATCAAGCTCGACTGGTCCGCGACGTGGCGCAACCGCGTTCGTCAGATTCAAACCTTCAAAAAGGGAAAACCCAATGGGGTCCTCGCCGCACAGGACCGGCTCAACGCCAAGCTCGCAGAATTCGAGCGACCTGACGTGCTCACCGAAGTACGCGGGGGACCGGGCGCGCCTGATGTTCGGCTGCTACCGGCGCGGTGAAGCCAACGACCCGGATACCTATGTGGCGGCCATTACGATGGTGTTGACGCGGTATTCGGCCGAGGTTGTTGAAGCCGTGACCGATCCGTTTGCTGGCCTGCCGAGCAGGAAAAAAGAGAACGGATACACCGGAATGCCGGACGTGGCGGACGTGAAGGAGGCTTGCGAGAACGAGGCGGCGCGGCAATTGCGCTTTGCAAAATATCACGCGATGGGCCGGACGGAATTCAAGCGATTGCCGTCGCCTCCGAACAACAGGCCGGGCTCAAGAGCGAACGTGTTTGTGCCGGGCACCGATCCGCGCTTTCAGGCTTTCGTTACGCGAGCTGAGACGGGAGACAAACGAGACTGGCGATACGAGGAAAACCGGCATGGCATATGGGTTTCCTTGGTGTGGATTGAGGAAGGCGTAGCGAACAAATCTCTATTCAGGCAATTCAGTGACGAGGACTTGAGGCGCATGTATCCAGTGAGAAAAGCGGAGGATGTTGCACATGAAACGTCCGCGAGTGCTGAAACAGCGATGACCGCACCGAAGGAAAAGACAAGCGCGCTCTCTCGTGAAACTGAATCGGCCGCCTGAATGCTGGCAATGAAAGACATGCAGCACGTCAGTTACTCCGGCCCGCTCTGGCATGTGGTTTACACAGACACCCGTGCGGAGAAGCGCGCCGAGCTGGCGATCAAGGAGGCAGGCTACCAGCCGTATTGCCCGGTAGAGCGACTGAGAGCTAAATACGGATCGGAGCCGCGAGAGCGTGCGCTGTTCTCACGCTATGTATTTGTGCCCGTGGACCCATACCGGCAGGACTGGCAGAACCTGTACGACATCGACGGCGTGTCTGACGTGCTCTGCAACAACGGCCATCCGAGTCATGTACCTTCATCTTGGATCGAGGCGCTAAAAAAAGCCGATGCTTGCGGGATATTCGACCGCACGGGGAGCAAGGCCTTATTCGAGATTGGCGAGATCATCCGCGTTGCTGAAGGCCCGTTCGCGGGCTTCAACGGGGTGATCGAAGAGTTCATCATGAAGTTGAAATCCGCCACCGCAACCAAGCGTGCGAAGGTATTGATCGGCTTCATGGGGCGATTGTCTTCGGTGGAAGTCCCATTGATGAGCTTGGAGAAAACTTGACGCGACTCCGAAAACTGATATTTTCCCTACAGCGATTTGCTTCGCTGCGACCCACGGGCGCGGGGGACAGTCGTTGCTCTACGGAGCTTTGTGCCGCCGACTTGGCCGCACGCTGACCTATTGCCCAAAATGCCCCAACGCAAATTGACCGATGCGCCGGAGTTCTCCGAGCTGCCTGAGCTGACCGCTCAGCAGTTGGATTTCGTGCGCCATATCCTTGCGGGCAAGACGGCCTCGGACGCCTACAGGCTGGCATACAACGCCGAGAACATGGCTAACAAATCCATCTGGGTTGAGGCGTCACGGCTTCGCAATAGCCCCGACGTTGCCCTATGGCTCGGAGCCGCGCGCAAGGCAAACCTGGGCTCTGCCGTGCTGACCAAAGAGCAGCACATGCAAGAGCTGGAACGGCTCAGAGAGATCGCATTGGATACCGGGAACGTAGGCGCTGCGGTGCAGGCCGAGATGTCACGCGGCAAGGTCGCCGGGCATCATGTCGAGCGCGTTGCGGATGTGACTGATACCGATCCTATCTCGACATTGAAGGAAATCGCACAGCACAGCCCAGACTTGGCAGCCCAGCTTGCACAGCAATACGGGGTAGAGTGGACCAAGCCCGCGAACGAGACGGCGCATTGACATGGCTAAGAAAGAACAATCCGCAGCGATCATCACCATCAAGTAACCGGGCCGCATGACCAAGCGTGGCCGTAAGGAGATTGCAGCCTGGCTCAGGCGACACGCAGCGATGCTCATGAAGCACGGCGCTCAGTACACCGAAGGTCGCTTCACCGGCCGGTACATTTACCACTGAGCGCGTGCAGGCTTTAAGGCGATTTAGTCTGCAACGCGCCTTTGTGTGTTGCTGCTTGAAACGGCCTAAGCCCTCGCCGACTGACGTAAGCCAAGCATATCAATGACTTAGCCTGTGCCCGTCGTTATTGTGGCATTAGCGGCGTGGCCTGATCTTGGCACGTATCTGACACATGGCCACATGCTGGACTGCGCCATGCCATTGAAGTTGCAGCACAATTAGCAATGCTGTGCTCCCCAGGCAGGGGGAGGCACCCCTTTGATCGCGCGGGCTGGTTCTGTAGTACCCCTCTGACATCCGGCCACTTTGAAACGCCATGGATAACGCTAGGTGGATAACGCCACGCCCATGGATAACCCGCGTGGATAACGGCCGCTGCGTTTTGTGCGGTGCGAACCTTGCGCTGGTTGGCCGCGTACATCGGTGTGTTGCGGCTCCCGCCGTCGTGGTCCGTCCCCGGCTTCCCCCGTTGCCGATTGACGCGCCGACTTCCACCTACCGCTACCGCGATCCTGAGAAGCGCCGGGCTGAAATGCGCGAAGTGATGCGCCGCCGCCGCGCGAGATTGAAAGAGGCTTCCCGATGAGCAAGACCAACGCATTTGAGAATTCGTTGCTGCTCTTGCTGTTCAACAACACGAACATTGCGAACGTGGGCGATGCGACTGGCCTTCGGGGATCGTCTTCTGCGGGGAGCCTGTATGTAAGCCTGCACACCGCCGATCCGGGCGAGGCGGGCGATCAGACGACGAACGAGGCGAACTACACGTCCTATGCGCGCGTTGCCGTTGCAAGGTCCGGGTCCGGCTGGACCGTGACGGGCAACTCTTGCAGCCCGGCGAGCAACATTGACTTTCCGGCTTCGACGGGTGGCTCGAATACGATCGCGCATTTTGGCATCGGCACGGCGTCCTCAGGTGCGGGTGTGCTGCTCTACAAGGGCACGGTGTCTCCGAACTCTGCGATCACGACTGGCGACATTCCGAGGATTTCCACCGCAACCACGATCACGGAGGACTGACCGTGGCTCTGAAAATGCTTATCGGGATCGCGGCCCCGAACCGGACAGGGCGGGTGGTTCGGATTGAGGCGGCCATGAAGGCCGCGCTCGATAAGGCCCTGTCGGAAGGTGTGAGCAACCCCGTTCAATTGAAGCGCCGGATTCTTGAGGCGCGCGACAACGCCAAGCGCACGGCGGAAGGCTAGTGGGCGAAGCCCTCGTAAATCGGAGCACGGGGACCGACTTCGGTAATATGACGTTCAGCGGCGGGCTGGCCGCAACCCGTGACGGCAATACCAACCAAGACGACGCGGCAGCAGCTCGAACGATCGGCTCGGCTGCCACGGGTTATGCTGGTTCTGCTTTTGGTGCAGGAAAGGCTTATTCCCGCTTCATCATCTACGGCACAAACAATGCCGGCTACCACGATTCCGGGACCGGCACGATCATTCTCACGATCTACGGCAAGAATGGCGTTCCTGCGAATTCCACGGACGGCACTTCGCTCGGAACCACAAGCTTCGCGAACTACGCAAACGCCAGCGACGGCAAGAATATCGCCTCAACCAACCTGGTAACAACCTACACCCACGTTTGGGTCGCGGTGACATTGCCCAGCGCTGACGTGTCGCGCTGTGCGGAATTTATCATCTACGAAGTGACCGCTTCGGCCCCCCCGCCGCGCCGCAGAGGCCCGCGCTTTTTCAGGAGATCGTCCTAATGTCGCGCATCTACGCGGTGCCATACACCGGAACGATCGCCAACGCGGGCGGCGACAGTGACTTGCTGGAAATCCTTCCGGCCGATGACAAGCCATGCACGCTTCTGGGATGGTCCATCGGACAAACATCGGAGGTCGGCGACGCTGCCGAGGAAGGCTTGCGGGTTTCAGTCATCCGGTTGCCCGCGACTGTTACCGGCGGCTCCGGCGGTTCTGCGGTCACGCCAGCGAAAACGAACTCAACCGATGCCGCTGCGGGGTTTGCCGCCGAATGCAACAACACGACGGTCGCCACCACGTCAGGCTCGGCGGAAATCTTTGGCGAGCATGCATGGAACGAGCGCGGTTCGCCGTGGGATTTCTTCTATCCCGACAAGCGTTACGCGCCTCAGGCCAAGCAGGGCGAGGCCATCGTGGTGCGGATGCAGACCACGCCTGCCGATGACCTTACCGGCGCTGTGACGTTCTGGGTCGAAGAAGAATAATCCATGTTTACCTTTCGGCCGTGGCGTCCGGCCAAAAGCTCTCTCGGCCAACGACGCCAGTTCTTTCTCAGTTTCACCATCAAGACGATGGTGGGCGTGTGTGCGGGCGAAGCGGCCGTTACCGGCGCGCTCAACACCATCAACACGATGGTTGGCTCCACGGCCGGAGCCGCGACGGTCAATGGAATTCTCCGCGTCATCGTTCCGATGGCTGGAGCATCGGCGGGCTCCGCAAGCGTCTCCGGTTCGCTTGGTATCGTCAACGCCATGATTGGCGTTGCGGCGGGCGCTGCGACGGTTGAAGGCGTTCCCGCCAACATCACGTCGCGCCAGGTGCTTCGCGATCCGGTGGACTGCGTTCTGGCCGGACAGCAAGTCAGTTACCGTCCCGGCCGCGCGATGGGTCGCGCTCTGCGCCGCGCCTTCAACGAATAGAGGTTCGAATGTCGGACATTCGCATCAACTACAAGGGCACGCGCGACGATGTTCCTGTCAGCTCGTCCACTCCGTTGCCGGTCACGCAGAGCGGCAGTGACGCAAGCGCGGCATCGGGCGGGATTGCTTCGACCTCGCGCATCGTCTCGGCGGCGGGAACCACGAACGCAACCAGTGCGAAAGCTTCAGCCGGGCGCATCTATGCCATTCAGGGCTATAACGCCGCAGGCGCAACGCGCTACCTGAAAATCTACAACAAGGCTTCTGCCCCAACGGTCGGCTCCGATACCCCGGTCAAGACGCTTGCGCTTCCTGCAGGAATGGCCTTCGCGTTCGATTGGCCGCTTGGTTATTACCTCGGAACCGGAATCGCCTACGCGCTCACAACGGGCGCGGCGGACAACGATACCGGGGCGCTCACGGCCGCCGATGTTCTCGGCCTCAACATCGATTACGTCTGATGAGCAGCTTTTACGGACCACAGGTTGGCAGCATCCCGCCATCGGGATTTTCTCGGGTTGCAAATGTCTTTACGCGCGATTTCACGGCGGACCTCGGAACCGTCCTCACGCTGGACGGCCTGACCGCAACCCACACCCTGACCGGGCCGCTGACCACGGATCAGGTTTTGGTCCAGTGCATTGGCGCGCTGCCGACCGGAATAGCGATTGGTGGCGCAAGAGTATCGGCCGCTGACACGCTGGCGGTTCGGTTTATCACGGCGGTTATCGGCAACGTCGCGCTCGGCTCGCTCAGTTACCGGGTCACGGTCATCCGGTGAGCAGCATTCTGTTTTGCACGCCCGCTTATGGCGGGATGATTACAGCGCAGCACTTCCAATCCTGCATGAACCTGAAAGAGGAATTGACCAAGACCGGTCTTCCTCATGACTGGCTGATCGGAACCAACGAAAGCCTTGTCACTCGCGCCCGCAACGAAATGACGGCTTCGTTTCTCGGCACGGCGCACACGCACATGATGTGGCTGGATGCCGATATCGAATTCTCGCCGGAGGATGTTTCGAAGCTCTGGAACCTGAACACAGACATCGCGGTCGGCGTGTACGCGATGAAGAAGCCCGACAAGCAATGGTTCGCTGCGTGGAAAGACGGACAACTGGTCAAAGACCTCGATCAGTTCAAGGGGCCGCTTGAGGTCGATTACGCCGGGACCGGCTTCATGCTGATCCGGCGCGACGTGATCGAAACGCTCGCAACAAAATCCGAAAGCTACGAAGGCCCGAACGGCCGCGTCCCTGCGCTCTACATGACGCCGATCCACAACGACGGTTTCGAGAGCGAGGACTACAATTTTTGCCGCAAGACTCGTGAGTCCGGTTTCAAGATCATCATGGACCCGTCCGTGCGCCTTGGGCACATCGGGCAATATCGCTACGGCGCATAGGAGCAGATCATGCCTTACAAGCTTTCGCATCCTGTCATGAACGAGCAGGAGCTTGCCCTGCTCTTGAAGGCCATTCTCGACAGCCTTCCTTCGGATTCGCCCGGCGCGAATTTTGGCACGGCTGCCGGAACCGCACAGCTCGCGACCGTGGCCGAGGTGAACCGCGTTGCGGATATGTCAACGCGCATCGTCAATCTCGCGGTCTCGACTGCGATCACCGAAGCCGCGCACGACGGCAAGACAATCGTGATGGGCGGCGCTGGTTCGGCCCGTACCTTCACGCTGCCGACGCCGGTTGCCGGAATGAAATTCAAGTTAGTGGTCGGCGCGGTCAACACGTCGAACTATCTCATCAAAGCGGCGGCCGGGACGCAGACCATCGACGGCACGATCATGACCCGCTCGGACGATTCCGCTGCGGTGTTGGGCTACACAGCAGGCGCGACCGATGACACGATTACGCTGAACGGCACCACGACCGGCGGTGCGGCCATTGGTGACTGGATCGAGCTGGAGGCCCTGTCCGCGACGCAATGGGCCGTCCGTGGACAAACCACGTCGAGCGGCACCGAAGCCACTCCGTTCAGCGATACCGTCGCCTGATCCTGACCAACAAGAAAGGTCTCGACGCCTGTCTGGATGGTGCCCGCCTTCCATCCATCGCGGGCACCTACAAGGGTAGGTCGCTGGTCATCTGTGGCGACGCGGCTTGCGTCTGGGACGATTTTGAACGGTTCGGCTGCCGTTCCGATGAAGGCAGGGGCAGTGTTTCTAAGCCCGGCTTCGATTTCATGATGGTCAACCGGATCGGGGAGGTGTTCCCCGGTCCTATCGAGCACTGGTACTCGAACGCCGGGCATCTGCTGACGATCTTCAAGGCGGCGCGTCGTCAGGAATACAGCAAGGAGTTTCCCGTTCGTCACACGCATTCCTGTCAGGGCGGCGCGGAATGGCAGTGGCCGTGGAATGCGCGGGGCACGTCGATCCTGGGCGCGGCGCTGACCGGCGTGGCGCTTGGTTACGATCAGGTCATGCTTTGCGGCGCTCCGCTGGACGATGGCCCGCACAATGGCGAGCCGCCTTGGCGAAGAACAAAGTTTGCAAGCTCGGAAGCGACCTTCGACGATTGGAAGCGCGCGATCGATCTTGTGCTGAAGGGCAAAGTGAAAAGCATGTCGGGGCGTTCGAGGGAATGGCTTTGAGTGATCTTGCCAAGCTCGCACAGCTTACGAAAAAGCTGGAATGGCAGTTAGCCGGGCGGCGGCTTCGAAACTACAAGCCCTATCCCTGGCAATCGGAATTTCATGCGGCGGGGAAGGATCATCCCGAACGCATGTTGATGGCGGCAAACCGGGTCGGGAAAACAATCTGCGCCGGGGCCGAAGTCGCCTTTCATCTGACCGGAGATTATCCCGACTGGTGGGACGGGAAGCGGTTCCTGCATCCCACCCTTGTTTGGACCGGCTCGCCGACGAATGAAACGTCGCGGGACATCGTACAGACCGAATTGCTCGGCGGCCTCGGCGAGAAGTTGGGCACGGGCTGGATACCGCGATCAAGGATCGTCGGCCAGCCGAAGACGAGACAAGCGGGCGTCAAGGATGTGGTGGATACGGTCGCGGTCCGTCATGTCTCGGGCGGTCTGTCGCTCTGCAATCTGAAAACCTATGAACAGGGTTGGCAGAAGTGGCAAGGCACCGCCCCTCATGTCGTCTGGATGGATGAGGAACCGGACGACTACAAGATTTTCTCCGAAAGTCAGACTCGTGTTCTGACCTCGCAGGGGATTGTTCTCGTTACCTTCACGCCGCTCCTGGGTCTTACTGAACTGGTTGAGCATTTCCGCAACGGCGGCCCTGGGATTTATCTGAAAAGCGCGACGTGGAACGATGCTCCACACTTGCTTGAAGCCGACAAGGCAAGGCTTCGATCATCCTATCGTCAGCATGAACGCGACGCCCGCTCCGAAGGCATCCCCATGATGGGCGAGGGCGCGGTGTTCCCGGTGACGGACGAGCAGATAACCGTTCAGCCGTTCAAGATTCCGGACCATTGGGCCAGGATTAAAGGTTGCGATTTCGGCATCGATCATCCGGCGGCAGGCGCAGAGATTGCCTGGGATCGTGAAGAGGGGACCGACGTTATCTACGTTATTGACTGCTACCGGAAGGCCAACGAACTCCCGCCCTATCACGCGGCGTGGTTCAACAAATCGAACAAGATGGTCCCGGTGTCATGGCCGCATGACGGCATGAACCGGGAAAAGACCGGGGGCAAAATCCTGGCGGACGCCTATCGCGATCACGGCGTCAATATGCTGTCGAAGTCGGCGCGGTATCCGAAGGTTCCGGGAGAACTCACGGACAAGGGCGGGCCGCAGCCGGTCGAGCCTATCGTCGATGAAGTTCTTGAGCGAATGGTGACGGGCCGCTTCAGGGTGTTTGCGAACCTGTCCGACGTGTTCGAGGAAAAGCGCAGCTATCACCGCAAGGACGGGATCATTGTGGCGAAGCGCGACGATATTCTGAAGGCGATCTTCTACGCCGTGATGATGAAGCGATATGCCGTGCCGCTGTCTGCACTGAAGCGCGCGCCGCTTTCTCACACCCCGCAACAGCCGATTGCTTCGACGCGCTTATGAAAAAAAACAAGATCGAGCGCATCTGCCGCACTGCCGGAATGAAGCCGGTGAGGCGGGATAGCATCAACGGTGTGGAAGTTTTCATTGCGGATGGGTTTTCGCTGCCGCCGCACCGAGCCTATCGCCGTTTCGGAATAGGCCCGATGGAATTCCCCAAGGGGATGTATGCCACGCTTTGGTGGGTGTCTCAGGGCGAAGACAAGCTCGATACCGGCCAGCCGCTTTTCTTCGACGTGTTCCACGATCCGCAATACGCCAACGGCTCGAAACAATTGGCGCGGATCAATTCCGCGATGACCGAAGCCCGGACATTCCTAGAGAGCAGGAAGCGAGCCCGCCTGGATGCCTGAAGCCAAGGAAATCGAGGACGGGAAGGAAACCAGCAAGCGCCGCTTCGACTTGCGCGATTGGAATTATATCGCGGATTATGTGATCGAGGAAAAAACGCGCAGAAAAACCGCGCGCAAGGATCGCGAGAAGTGCTGGAAGGAAATCGACAGACAAGTCGCGATGGAGCCGGAGCTTGCGTTCAAGAAACTCGCAAATGGCCAAATCGACACGCGCAAGCGATGGATGGCGGAGACCGAGCTACCGCTACAAGCCCAGGCTCTTGAAGTCCTGACCGCAGACACACGGCGGATGCTGTGGGCGAAATCGTGGTTCAACGCTCACGCCAAGGTCACAGACGAATATCTGGCGAAGGTCGATTTCAAATCTCTCCTCGCTGGAGACGAGGCTGAAGTTCCTTCACAGATCAACCAGGACAATGCCGACAAGCTGGTAAGCGGGTTTCTTCTTCACTTGTTCGGCGAGACGTTCAATGACGAGGATATGTACACGCGCGTTGACCGGATCAATGCGGAGTCCTTCAAGTACGGGATGGGCGTGGGGCGCGCCCGCAAGTACCGCAAGAACCTCTACGTGAAGGCCCGGAACGGAATGCGGAAGGAAACCCGTATCGTTCCCGTGCTGGCCCCGTGCTCGATCAAGAACCTCTATCTCGACGATCCCAGGCCTTCGATGCACTCGGCTCAATTGCTTGAGCCCGCGCACATTGCGGAAGACTACATCAAGCTTGAAAATCTTCAGATGGCCGCCAACCGGGGATCGACCGATCCTGACGATGAAGACGGCGGCTGGATGCCGAAGAATCTGAAGGACATCGTTGAAGACGATAAGGGCTATGTGACGCTTCTGGAAATGGAGGGCGATATTGTCGTTCCTCGCAAAACCACACGTAGCATGGTTTTGCCGGGATGCATCGTTACCGTTGTCGTAGGCGGGCAGTCCGGCGGAAAGACCACCAGCGGGGTTATTCGTTTCCGGTGGCGGCAATCGAGCAAGCCTTCATATCTTCTGTTCCCCTATCACTATGAAGGCACAGACGAGCCTTATCCGACCTCCCCTTTGATGAAGGGCAGACCTGTTCAAATCGCAGCCACGGACGCGATGAACAGGTTTCTCGATTCCGCGATGCTGAAGATTGCTCCCCCGGTTGGGTATGACCGCACCGATATGATGTTTGCGCAGAACGGCGGGCCGCTCATTGCGCCGTTTGAGCTTTGGGCGACATCGGACCCGGCGGCGATCAAGGCCCACACGGAAATCGGCGGCGATCCCGGCGTGATGACGGCCGCGATTGCGCAGCTCATCAATCTGTATGCCGAGCTGACCGGCGTTCTGCCCGCGAGACTTGGCGCACAGACCATCAGCCACACCACAGCGTTCGCGAAGGATGCCGAGCTGTCACGTGGCGCGGTTCGTACCGTCGATTACGTCAACACCATTGGAAACGGTCCGGTCACTCGCTGGCTTGATATGGCCTATCAGATGGGCCGCGAGGAAATCGGCTCACGCGAAAGCGTGTGCTTCTACATTCAGGAATACGGCGGTTACGTCGAAGTGACGCAAGAGCAACTGCCGGACTACGCTACCTTCGAATGGTTCGGAGCTGGCGGCCCTGCCGAGGAAGCGCAGAAGCGGCAGATGAAGATTTCCTCGCTCACGCTGGCCATGCAGATGGATCAAGTCGGGGCTGCGATGGGCAAGCCGCCGAAGGTCGATCTGGATGCCGCTATCGCTCAGGTTCTTCGCGAAGGCGGATGGACCGATATTGACGCCCTGATCCAGAAGCAGCAGGCCGCTCCGCTGCCGACCATGCAGCCCGGTCCTGGCCCCGCAACGGCGGCGCTACAGCAACTCGCGACGGCCGCTTGAGCGAGGGTCTGAACGATCTTCTCGACAAGATGCGCGAGCATCCATGCTTCCAGGAATTGCTGAAGGCCGTTGAGGCCCCGGAAGTCAAATCCTTCAAGGCGTCGGGCGACACGACGGCGCAGGCATCCGATTGGATTTTCCAGTCAGGCAGGAGACGGCAGGACGAACTCTGGCGTCAATTCCTGACGAGCGGAAAAGTACAGGAGACGTAAATGAACGATACGACGCAGGCCGTGGTTGAAACCGATGCACCGGCAAAGCCGGGTGCTCAGGTTGATAGCGCACGGGTTGAGACCGACGAACTCGACAAGTTGCTGGCAGAGTTTGACAGCGACAAGCCGAAGCCGCCGGAAACCCCCAAGCCCGAACCAAAGGGCACGGACGATGTGAAGTCGCTGCTGGAACCTCTCCAGGGGCAGTTGACGCAACTCCAAAACCGTCAGTTCAAGCATGACATGGGCGATACCATCAAGAAAGTCCGGGGCGATCTTGACCCGGATTTCTTCGATGACAAGCTTGTGAAGGGCTGGATCGACGCGATGGCGGAGGACACCCCAAAGCTGGCGACGGCTTGGGTCAACCGCGACAACAATCCCAAGGCGTTTCAGAAAGTCGTGGAACAGCTCGGCCGGGACTTCTCCAAGAAGTTCAGCAAGCTTCCCGACAAATCTGCGACGGAAGATCGTGAAGCCGTGTCCCATGCGGTTCGGGGTGCATCAACCAACGCACCCGAAGGCAAGGCACCGGATTTTTCCGGCATGAGCAATGCCGAATACCGTGAGAAGCACAAAGCGGCTTACGGCTACTATCCGAATGTCTGAACTGAGGGTGCCATGCGAGGACCATCATGGCGCTTACTGTCACTGCAACCGATGTCGAGCTGACAAAACCCGTCAATGCGGTTTTTCAGCAGACGTTTCTTCGTAGGGCGCAGCAGAACTGCCCCTACTTTCTCGGCTCTCAGCCGGGAGTTCTGAACAAGCAGCAAGGCACCTCCACCATCAAGTGGCGGAGGATCGAGCAGGAGACGCCATCGACCACGGCGCTCTCCGAACTGACCTCCACGGCTTCCTACATGCAGGGCCGTGACGCCGATACCCCGACCTTTGCCGATGTGACGGCGACGGTCGCGAAGTACGGTCAGTTCTACATCGTCAACGAGGAAGTGGACCTCTACAACCCGAACCGCGCCACGGACGAACTCGTGGCCGTTTTGGGCGAGTCGGCTGGCCGCTCCCTCAATCAGCTCCAGCGTAACGTCATGGAGGACAGCGCAACCCAGCGGTTCGGCGGCAACGTCGCTTCCACGGGTGCGGTGAACACCATCGTCACGACCGGCGACCTGAACTACACCATCAACGAGCTGACCCGGCTTTCGGCGCGGACGTTCTATCCGCAGGCGAACGGGTCAACCAGTGTGGGCTCGACGCCGATCCTGCCGAGCTACATCGGGATTTGTCATCCCGATGTGGCTTATGACCTGTCGGGCCTGACTGGCTTCAAGGAAGTTTCGTCCTACGCCGGACAGGTCGCGCTTCTCCCCGGTGAGTTCGGATATTTCGGCCGCGCTGGCCGTGGCGTCCGCTTCATCATGTCGGAGGATGCGTCGATTGACGCGGATGCTGGCACGACTGGCGGCACGGACCTTCGCGGCACCACGCCGGGCGATACCGAGATCTACACCATCTGCATGTATGGCGCGGATGCGTTCGGATCGGTCGGGCTGGGCGAGAAGCACACCGATGGTGCCTATCGGGCCGGTGACAATACCGGCGGTTGGGACATCATCTTCCACGAGCGCGGTTCGGGCGGCACGTCCGATCCGTTCGATGAGATCGCGACGCTGGCGTGGAAAGCCTTCCACGCTGCGGCGGCTCTGAACGCCAACTGGTCCCGCGCGCTTCGCGTGGGCGCAACCAATCTGGCGAACTAACCGAATGGTGGCTGGGCGGTCACGGCTGCCCAGCCCTTTCCTCATGGGAGACACAATGCAGTTAGACTCCAGGCGAACCGTCGATCCGCGCGACAATCTCGACAAGGCGCGTAGGCGCGAGCTTGTCGAATTCGCGAATGCCAACGGTCTGACTGACGTAACCGAGATGATGCCCGCCGATGGTGACGGCGGTATTCGCCAGCTTCTGCGATCAAAAGGTCTGACGCGAATTCCGGTCCCGAGGCGCGACCTTGGCGCTCAGGCGTCGGAGCGGACCTTCCCGATGCGCGGTGCGCCGACCAAGAAAATCGAAGTCAGCGACGATCAGTTGAAGGAATTCCAGAAATTCTTGGCCTGGAAGGCTCAGCAGGGGAAGCCCGTTGCTCCGAAGCCTGACAAGCCCGTCGCTGAAATGAGCTTCAACGAGCTTCGGCAGGAATGCAAGCGGCGCTCAATCAAGTTTGGCCGCAAGGACAATCTGAAAACGTTGCGAGCGATGCTTGAGCAAAACGCTACTTAACGGCGTGAACGAGCTTCTGAAGCGCGTGAGCGTTATCGCGGGCGATGCTGGATTGCTGACTTCGCTCACGGACAGCGGGAGACAGCCTTCAATCGACGTTGCGGTTCAGGTCATCAATGAAGGCAACGGAGAGCTTTTCACCGTTTCCGAAACGCCGATGTCGAGTGAGTTGAAGGAAGGCACGTTGACGTTGGTCGCCGGAACGAGAGCTTACACACTCGCATCCGATCTTGTCCAGATGCGCTATCCGCTTCGCGACAAGACAAACTCACAACGCATCCTGGAATACCCCGGCGGTTATAAAGCGATGCTCGACGCCGATATCGAGCAAGACGATACGGGGCTCCCGCACTATGCTGCGATCCGCGAGACAGACGGAAAGCTGCATCTGGATTGCGCGCCAACATCGGCAGAGAACGGCCGGATTTACACCTATCAGTATGACAAGGATTTGGTGCTTGCCGCCGCCGCCGACACCATGCCGTTTTCGGATGCGGTGTTTCGGGCGATGGTGCCTGCTTGGGCGCAACTCTGGAAACGGGAGCGCCGGGGCGAATTCGATGAAGGCTTGTTCCGTGGGGCGCTGGGGCAGGCGTCAAGGCTGCTGACACAGAAACAACCCCGTTCCGATTACTCGCCACGGTGACCGATGGTCGCGAAAATTCCGCCGACCGATCTGTCCGTGGAGATCAAGTTCGGAGGGGGCCTTCACACCAGGGCCTCCGAGGACGAGATCGATCCGAGGGAAGCCGCAGACGGGCAGAACTTTCTTCTCGATCTGGAAAACCGGGAGCTTCGCAACAGACCGCCGTTCGATCTGATCGGGACCGTCCCGAATGCGGCGGAAATCCGTGGCGGGTTTTGTCTGCTGAAGGCTGATGGGACGGTCTCAACCTGTATCCAGGCCGGGGCGAACGTTTACGAGTGGGACGGGGTAACGACATTCACCAAGATCGGCACGGTGGATTCTTCTGCAAAGCTCAGAGGGCATTTCCGGTCGCACAACTTCACGCTCGATAACAAGGTTCTGATTACCGACCTGAGCTTGGTCGAGACGATCAAGGAATGGAACGGCACCACGTTTCAGTCTCCGGTTTTCACCAATCAGTCGGATGCAGGCTTCGGAAACTTCTACGCCAAATATCTGCACGTCTCGAACGAGCGCGCGATCTTCTCGCATGTCAGGGATGGCAGCACCACAACCCCGCACATGATTGTGGGGTCTGAGCGTGGTAACTACGACAAGATTTCGGTTGCCAACCGCCCGGCGTCTTCACTTAGCGAACAGGACCCATTCTTTCTGCTCACGCCGGACCTCCGCCCCATCAACGGTCATGTCGAAGCGTTCGGTTCCGTTATTCTTTCGACCGAAAAGGGTCAGTTGTTCAACCTCACCGGATCGTCGGCAAAGGATTTCGCGTTCTCCGATTTCTATCCTGGGTCGAATGCGTCGGGGCAGGAATCCGTCGCCTACATCGGTAACGATGTGGTCTATGGACGGCAGGGACGGATTGAGAGCGTCCGGGACACGGATCGGTTCGGTGATAGCGAAGCGGATGACCTCACGTCTGGAATAGCAGACCGTGTTGCGGGCTATACCGGCTGGCGCACGGTCTACAATTCGAGGCTGAACAGGACTTACTTTTTCCCGGCTGGTGTTTCTGAGTGCTGGGTGTTGAACAACGCCATTCGGGACCAGGGCAAGATCAGCCCGTGGATGCCGTGGACGACAAACCACGCTCTGGCGTTCCAGCCGACGTTCGCCATGTCGATGCTCGATCCGGCGGACGGGCTGGAATATCTGTTCATGGGGGACGGCTCGGGGAATTTCTACCGGGGCGAGGGCAGGGGTTCATCTGGCGATGGCGGCTCAGCTTCTATCCCCGTCGAATGGCTGACCAAGCTTCACTCCGCTCCGCTGAATGCCGAAGCCTATGTGTTCGAGGGCTTCATTAAGTATCGCAAGGGCGCTGCCGCCAGTGTCAGGCTTACGTTCGAATGCGCCGGTGTAAGCGCCTTCAATGAATCGATTGTGGTTTCCATTCCTGCGCTGAGCGGGGGATGGTTTTGGGGCGGCGAGATGTATTTCGGCGGCGACTATTTCGGCGTTCCGTTCGAAAACAGGTTGATCCGGCAGAATTTTGCTGCCGCTGGCCAGGCTGGTGATCTTCAGCTTCGTGTCCAGGTTGAAGGCACGTCAGATTTCCGCATCAACTCGATCCTGCTGAGGGCCAAAGCCGCTTCATGAGTGAGGCCAAACCGAATTGGCGTTTGAGCAAGACGCTTGCCCGGAAACTTTCGTTTCGGCCGATTGAGAATGAAGACACCAAATATGCGTGGGCGGCCTACAAGAAAGGCTGCCTTGTCGATATGGCGGGTCCGTTCGTCGATACCGGGATGCAACCGGACCAGTTCAAGCAGACATTCGAGACCACGGTTCTGACACGTTATCACGGCGCATGGACGCTGTTCGCGGAAAGCAAAAAGGGCTTTCTGCCGGTCGGGATCGTCTTTGCGTTCTACTCCCACGCCGAGCATCCATTGTCGCCGTTCATGATTATCGGCGACATGGTTTGGTTTCCGTGGGCGACGCCGAGGAACAAGATCGAGAGTGCGGTGAATTTCTTCGACCAAATCAGGAAGACCGTCCCAATGGTCGATTACGCGCACGGCGACACGAACAAGCGGTTCTTTGAGACCATCTGCCGTCACGGGATCATGCGCCGCGTCGGAACCACGTTCAACATTGTCCGTGGTGAGCCGACTGCTGTGTTCGAAACACGATCCGAGAAATAAATGCCGTCTTCACTCATCGCTCCTGCCATTACGTCCGGCCTCTCCTACGGGGCAAGCAAGCTTTTCGGTGGTGGTGACACGTCCGCGCCGCTGCGGAATTTCCAGCCCGCCGGGATTAACGCCGGTGGCTTGACCAGCATGTTCGGCGCGGATGGGAATATCCATGTCGCGCCGTCCGGTCAGCGCATGGGCTTTGTGCAAGGCATCTCCGATGCGTTCGGAGCGCAGGCCGGAGAGATCGGCGCGCTGCGCAGCAAGGTCGCGCCGGGCTACAGCGAGCTAAGAGCTTCGCGTCTTAATGAGATTGAGAACGCCAAAACTGCCGCAATCGGCAATCTGCGGGAAAATCTGCAACGCCGCCGGGTTCTAGGTTCTTCGTTCGGACAGGACACGATTTCCCGTGCCGAGGCTGAGTTCGGAGACGCCAAGGGACGCGCTTCTGCCGAGACATTCTTGCAAGAGATGGAAGCGACCAATCAGCTTATCAACCAGGAATTCGGCGCGAAGCGCGCGGCGTTCCAGACCGGGCTGGATGAATTGAACCTTGAAGCAAACCTAGCCGCTCAGTTGTCCGGAAAGGCCACGGAGTCGATGGCGGCGAATGCCCGGATGCTGTCGCAGCTCAACATGCTGGAAGCGCAGAGCGCGGGCAAGTTCTTCGGCCAGACATTCGAGCCGGTGTTCAAGGGCATCGGCAATACGGTCGGCGGGTTCTTTGCAAGTCCGGGCGGTCGTGGCGGCATGTCTACCGCATATGGAGCTTCGTGATGGCTGGCTTCTTTCTTGGCGGGGTTGCGGATGGGATCATGGGAGCCCAGAAGCAGGGATTGGCCGAGCGGGCTCAGACTGAAGCCACCGGGATTGCAAGCCGTGGGCTGACGTTACAGGAACGGAAACAGTCGCACATTGAACGGCTTGACGTTGTTACCCAGGTGAACAAATTGATCGAAGATACAATGTCTGGAATTGGCGAAACCATCAAGGGCGCAGTCGCCGTTGGGCGCGATCCTCAGGCCATAATGCAAAAAGTTACCCCCTGGCTCGATACAGCGAAGGCGCTGGCTGCAAAAACTGGCGTCCGCGATCCGGCATCGCTTGATGCGCGCGTGCAGGCTCAGTTGTTCCAGCCGACCGCAGTTGAGGCAGCGAAGGTTTCTGGCGAGGCTGAAGGAACGAAGGCGGGCACCGCTCAAAAGACAGCATCGAAAATTCTCGGCGGCGAGGATGCTGGCGGTTTCATTATCGACCCGGCGAAGAGGTTGGAAGCGGCAAACAAGTTGCGGGATGACTATACGGCGCGCAGCAAGGATTACATCACAATCCGCGACGCCAAAAACCGCATGGACTCTTTGGACTTCAAAGCAAATCCTGGCGCGGCAGATTTGGCGCTTGTGTTCGACTATCTGAAAATCCTTGACCCCAATTCGACCGTGCGCGAAGGCGAGTTCAAGACGGCGGCGAGCATTGCTGGCGTCCCTGGTGTTATCGAATCTTTGCGTAATAAAATTCTTGGCGAAGGTCAATTGAATGAGTCGGCGCGCAAGCAAATCCTATCCCAGGCGAGCAAGCTCTATCAGGCTCAGGCGTTGCAGCACGATAAGACGACAACCCAGTATGCCAACATGGCAAAGCGCGCTGGCGTGAACGTGAAGGATGTCATTGTCGATTTCCTCCCGGCCGGGGCGGACAAGGCGAAGCCTGACCCGCTTGGAATTCGCTGATGGACTTCGCTGAAATCCGAGCAAACAATCCCCAATACGGGGACATGACCGACAGTGCATTGGCAGATGCGCTGCATAAGAAATTCTATTCCGATGTTCCGCGCGAACAATTCGACAAGAAGATCGGGATCGCGCCGAAGTCCAGCCAAATCGTCAAGCGCGGCTCTATCCTTCCTCTAGGCCGGACGGCTGGCGGCGATATCGTTCCTGCATTGCCCGAGTTCATCGAAGGTCCGCGACAGACCATCATGGATTTGCTGGAGGGCAAGCGCACCGCACAGGAAATCACCGGCAAGGAAATCTTCGATCTTGGGGCGTTGTTTGCCGGAGGCAGTGCAGCGGGCGGGACCGGCAAGGCCATTACTCGCGCCGCCGCTGAACGTGAAGCCATGCCGGTTGCCGAACGTGCGGCAACAGAAGCCGTGCCTGCGGCGGCAGAGGCAGTTACCCCGGCCGCTCGGAGCGCGATCGAAGGTGCAAGCGGTCTGTCCATCGTTCCAATTCAATCCGAGGGCAGGGTGCTTAACGCCGCATCTGCCGACACGTTCTCCTACGGTATTATGCGCGAGGGCCAGCAAGTCGCGCAGGCGAATTTCGTTCGCGAAGGACCGGACTCGGTATTTCTGTCCTGGATCGGAGGCGAGGGGGTCAACCCGAACGATCTTGGCCCGGCTGCCATCCGCGACGTGCTGCGGCAGTTCATGAAAGATCATCCCGAGATCAAGGAAATCTCGGCGTTGCGGCAAAACCCGGAAACGCTGGAATTCGGCTTGCGCAAGATTCCTGTCGGGGAGCAGACCGCGCCCCGTAAATTGCTTGAAGGCTTCCTTGCCGATCAGGCCGCAGAGGCCGAGGTTAGAGGCTATAGAGGCGCACAGCGGCCGATTGCTGCGGCGGTCCCCGATGCGCCAGCTTCACCGGCTGCACCGCCTTCCGCTCCATCCGCTGAGCTTATCGCACCGCGCGCTGCGGAGGCCGCGCCATCCCGCGATGTTCGGGTCATGGGTGTTCCGGTTGGTGGTCAGTCTGCGTTGCAGACCAAGGGTGAATTCCAGACGGCCGCCACTTCGTTTTACAAGAAAATGGAAGATGCCAAAGTCATCATCAAGCCGGACAGCTTCAAGGCACTGGCGGATGATGCAATCGAGACGGCGGTTAAGAGGGGGCTTGATCGGTCCCTTACGCCGGATTCGGCCGCAGTCGTCAGGCGGCTAAAGTCGGAAAGCGGCAAGCCGATCACATTCGAGCGTCTGGATATCCTCCGTCAGCTCGCGGGCGAAGCGCAGGGGGCCGTCAAGCCAAGTGACCGCCGCATTGCTGGTTTGATCGTTGACAAGATCGACGACTATATCGCGGCCATCGGAGCGAAAGACGTATCGGCTGGAAATGCCCGGCAGGCCGCCGAGTCAATCCTACAGGCGCGCGATCTTTGGTCGAAGGCCGCAAAGCTCGGAACGATTGAACGGCTTGTCTCTCGCGCCAAGGATGCTGCGGCGACCACGCCATTCGAGCGGGCGCTTCAGGATCAATTCCGCGCCTTCGCCAAGAACGAAGCGCAGATGCGCAAGTTCACCAAGGACGAGCAAAGGGCGATCAGGCTTGCATCGCGCGGCGGGCTTGGGGAGAAGACGGCGCGAGGGTTCGGAAGATTTGCGCCGAACAGCGGCCCGGTCGGGTTCTTTACATCCGGCGGCGCGGGCGCGGCAATCGGGACACTGCTTGGCATTGGCCCGCTCGCAGGAGCGATGGGCGGCTTCGCTGCCGGTTACAGCGGGCGCGCAATCGCAACGGCCTTGATGAAGCGCAACATCGGTGATCTTGAAGAACTCATCAAGGTTGGCGGCAACAGCCGCATGGCCTCCGCTGCGATCCGCAGAGGCCGCAGCGTGGTTGAGCAGCTTGCAACAGACGTGAAGCTTGGCGCGTCTGCACAGTCCGCCGAAGACGCACGCAAGCGCCGTTAGTTCCCTGACAATTTGACCAAGGCCACTCGCTGTTGCGAGTGCGCCGCGCATGGAGGCCCGTATGGGGTCGCCGTATACGTCAACCACGCCGAGCGGATACAACACCAATCCGCCATCGGACGATGGATCGACCACAGAAGCCAATCGCGGCAAGTGGTCTACGATCAAAACCAAGCTGACCGATCCGCTGAATACGTGGGCGGCGGCGGTCAATGCTGCGAACATCGCGGCTTTTGCAAAAGTGGTTGGCGGTGCTGGGATCACCAGCACGGCGATTAGCTATTCGGTTGTTTCGTCGGACCAGGGCAAGCTTGTCCGCGCCACGGCGGCGAGCATCACGATTACGACGCCGAGCGCAACCGATGTTGGCGCGCCGTTCGTCTTTGCGGTTCTCAATAATTCCTCCGGCAGCATCACGCTTGACGGCAGCGGAGCGCAGACCGTTGACGGCAGCGCCAACATTACATTGCGGGCCGGTACGGGCTGTTTTGTCTTCACCGATGGATCGAACTGGTACACGGCTGGCCTTGCACAGCTCGGCGTTCTGCCGAGGGGCTATATCGACGGCTGCACGCTTGCCAACGGCACTGATGCCACCAATGACATCAACATAGCAGCCGGTTCCTGCCGGGACTCGACCAACTTATTCGACATTACAGTTGCGGCGATGACCGGCAAGCAGCTCGACGCCAATTGGGCGGCGGGCGGTTCGGCCGGAATGCGCAATTCGGCAGCCGGAATAACTAATACCACGTACCATATCTATGCCGTGGCCAAGGCGGATGGCACGCAGGACATTTACGCGCACACCAGCGCGACTGTTGCGACGGTGCTCACGGCGCTGCAGTTGGAGTCCGGTGGCTCGGCTTACATCTATGCCCGCCGTATCGGCTCTATCGTTCGCGCAAGCAGTACAATTCTTGGGTTCACCCAGAATGGTGACGAGATAATTTATAACGTCCTGGTCAAGGACATTGATATTACGTCGCCTGGAATTGTGGCTGTATCGCGAACATTGGCGTCAATTCCGACTGGAATTAAGGTGCGGGCTATTGTCGATGTTTGCGCGTCAAGAGGAACCGCTGCGACCGGATTTTTGTTGCTGGTAACATCACTGGATGAAACAGACAGCACGCCATCGGCGGCGCTGTTTAGTTTGCATGTCCAGGCGAACTTGGACGCAAATCAAATTCTGACATATTCGCGCACCATCCGCACCAATACATCCGCACAGATTAGAACCCGTCAGGATGCCACATACGCTAACAATGCTATGGCGATTTTCTCTCGCGGATATTTCGACGCTCGCGGACGGGACGATTAAGTATGGCGTTATCATCAGACGATCAAGCCCAATTGGGGCGTTGTCGCGGCCTGGATATCGTTACTGGCGTGTAACGTGGTCGTCTATCTCGGGCGGAAATGGCTCAAATCAATGTGCGGAGGCGTATGCATATCTTGGGGCAAGCGGTACAGGCTCGGAGATTCATGCTTCAGCAACAGCGAGCGGAACCTGCGATACGCCATCCACGGCGAATAACGGTAGCGAGGGTGGGTCCTCAATCGGAGGCGTAACCGGCACAACGCTGATCTACACATTTGCCGCCGGGACTGATTTGTTGAGTATGAAGTTCCAGGAGAATACGGACGGCGGGTATGCGCAGCGGACTTATGCCGGGACAATCGCAAAGAGCGCTGATGGTGTAAGTTATTCTTCTGTGCAGACGTTCGCCGCGCAATCGCCAACGGTTGGCAGCGGCAGCTACACCGTGACGTGGTAGGCTCTGGCACGCGCCGCTATCGTTGGTTTTTTGCCCGGATCGATCCGGGGTGCTCGCTGTCCGGTACGATTCGATGCGCCGAATACAAGAAAAAATTGCCGCCCACCAAAAGCGCCGCCGCAATCGCGATCAGATACCAGCCGCCGCGCCAGTGAGCGCGCCACGCCGCGATGACAAGAAAAACGAGCGCCACGCCGAACGATGCCCAGCCCGCAACCGCGGGAACGCTCCAATGGAACGTGGAGCCGCTCATTCGTAAACGCTAGCGTTCCTCTCCCACAAAAACCATAGGTGACCTGATGCGACGATACTTCGCCGCAACGCTGTTCCTTGCGTGTTTCGTAATGCCAGCAAAGGCTTACGACCGTCACGCGATGAATGGCTATTCGCCTATCCACGTCAGTTCACAGGTCTATGAGGGACGGAAGGTCAGGAAATCACAGCGGGCTCGATATGTCCCGCCGATTGCCGAGACACCCATTGCGGTCATTGCCAAGACGGTTGAGCGGGTTGCTACTCAGATATTGCCCCATCCTCCCGGATGTCCCTCAAGCCGGTTCTGCGGCTGCGGCGTGTCGGTCAAGGTGTTCGGCCGTCCGGTGCGCGATCTCTACCTGGCGGCGAATTGGCGGAAGTTTCCGCCTGCGTCTCCCGCGCCCGGAATGGTCGCATGGCGCAATGGCCATGTGTTCTACATCGAGCAAGTCCTGAGCGGCCATCGTGTGCTGGCCTATGATCCGAATTCCGGACGGCGCATGACGCGCCTGCATGTGCGGAGCCTCAACGGATTTCGTGTCGTTAATCCGAGAGCGGCATGACGGCGCGAACGGTGCCGAACTGGTTGCTCGCATTGCTGGCGGCGATCCCGTTTCTGTCCGTCGTCAATCACGCGCGCTCGCACAGCTTCTACCCCGTGGACTGTTGCAGCAACCGCGACTGCTCTCCGCTCGATCCAGCAAGAATAAGCCCGGCTCCCGGCGGCTATCGCGTCGATGGCGATCACTTCGTTGCCGAGAAAGATGCGCGGCCATCACCTGACAAACACTATCACGGGTGCTTCCCGATTGCGACGCCATGGCAATTGAAATGCTTCTGGGCTCCGAAGCCGAGCATGTGATGCCACACAAGCTCACTCGTGCTCAGAAACATCAAGCGCGGATGAGGTACCGCGCAGGCGAGGCAGTGAGCAAGATCGCTGCCGATCTTGGGTGCTCGTATTCAAATATCCGCAATCTGATCCGCCGCTATGGCGAGCGTCCGCGTCAGACCCACTATCTGATTTGGCTGCGCATGTACGCGCGTTATCTTGGAAAACCTCTGCGCACATGACCGAGACATTCATCGTCGTCCTGACGATCACCTTGCTCGGATACACCGGGACTGCGCTGCCGCCGGACGCAAAGCAGAGGATCGCGCACTCAAGCCTCGATCAATGCAGGAAACAAATTCCTGCGGTGCGCCGGACCATCGGCTCATTGCCGGTGATGCCTGACAAGATCGACTGCATCAAGTTGGAAGTTAAATGAACCTCGTCGCCCTGCAAGGTGCGCTCAACGTTCGAGGCCAGAGGCCGCTGCTTGTCACCGATGGCATTTCAGGTCGAAAGACCACGGCTGCGATTGATGCTTTACTAGCCGATAAGTCGGTTGATGGGTGGCAGAATTGGTCTGATGATCGCCGTCAGGTCGCTGCCGAGCAGATTATTTATCGCAATCTGAATATTGAGATCGGCAAGATCGACGGCCTTGTAGGCGAGCAGACTCGCTACGCGCGCTCTGTCTATGAAGGCCGCAAGGCAAACGCAGGCAAGCCCAATCCGGAAGTCGAGAAATGGCGCGACGCGGATGCTGACAAGCCGTCGCTTAGTCCTGTCCCGGTTAAGACAGTGGTCTGGCCGCGTCAGGCTGAGACTCCGACGTTCTACGGGGCGATTGGCTCCAATCAAACCAACATAGATTTTCCTTTCCCGATGCGGCTGGCCTGGGAGCCAACAACCAACGTTTTCCGTACATCGTGTCACGCCAAGGTTGCGGAGCCGTTCAAGCGGATATGGAAGCGCGCTCTCGGCCATTACGGTCATGACAGGATCAAGCAACTGCGTCTCGATATGTTCGGCGGCTGTCTCAACGTCCGCAAGATGCGCGGCGGTTCGTCCTGGTCAATGCATTCGTGGGGCATCGCAATGGACATTGACCCCGACCGAAATCAGCTCAAGTGGGGGCGCGACAAGGCCATGCTTGACGATGCTGCCTATGCGCCGTTCTGGGGCTTTGTCGCCGACGAAGGCGGCGTCTCTCTCGGACAAGCCAGAAATTACGACTGGATGCACTTCCAGTTCGCGAGACTGTAAACCCAAACACATGGAGACACAAATGTTCGGTTTGAATTGGACTCAGATTCGCAGCGGCGCGGAAAAGCTGTTGCTATTGCTTGCCGGTCTCGCCGCAGGCAAGGGCTGGATTCCCGCCGGGATGCAGGGCGAGATCGTCGCGACCGTCCTCGCCGTGATGGGCGTGGCATGGGGCATCTGGAACAACCGCCCGGCTGCCATCGTGCAAAAGGCGGAAGCCCTGGATGAAGTGAAGGCGGTCCAGGTCACCAAGGCATCCGGCATTGCCGCGCCTGAAGTGACCGGACCCAAGGTTACGACCACGTGAGCTGGTTCACGCTCATATCGACCGGATTGCAGCTTGTCTTGGGGTTGATGAATTGGCTCCGGGACAAGCAGCAATTCACCGCAGGACAAGACGCCGAGATTGCCAAGCAGTCGATGGCCATCCTGCGAAAGACCGAAGCCGGGAAGGCCATCATGGAGAAGATCGATGCAATGTCTGAAGCTGAGCTTGGTGGCCTTGTCGATGCTCTGGGCGATCCCGGCAAGGGCTGAGGTCAAGTTCTGCTTCTTGTTCTGCGTTGTCGATCAGCCCAAAGCGGTTGATGGATTTTGCCAGAACTATGAGCGCGTGATCCGCAATCCTTCGGACAGCGCGGAAGTGAAGAAGCTGAAGGGCGACACGCTCAAGCGCACGGCGCGCAATGACACGCTCTACCGCTGCACGTGCGAGGGCTGGAAGAATCCGATCTGCGGGAAGCAATAAGTGTCCGACGTGCAAACCTACCTCACCGCTGCATCGGCCTTCGTCGGTGCATTGGCTGGCGTTGGCAGTCTCGGCTTCTGGCTCGCGTCAAGGTTCAACAATGTCTACAAGCAAATCTCATCGACCGAAAAGCTTCTGACGGTCAAGATCGATGCGCACGAGAAGATGGACATTGAACGCTTCGGCAAGCAGGACTTGGCGATCATGCGAGTGGAAATGCTGATGCAGGACAGGGGAAAGTCGCTGCACCAGATTTGATAACAACTGGACAAGAGAAAGCCGCCCCCGTTGCCGAGGGCTCATCCACCGCTGCAGCCATCGCCATGTGAGCCAAATCCCAAAGCAACAGTTTCATGTGCGGCCTCCTGTTTTGATATCACTTGCGCCCGTGCTTTCGGGCTTCGCTAAACGGAATGATCGTTCTGGGCTTTCCAGCGGCCCTCACTGGTAAGATCGGCTTTGGAGTGTAGACGAGCTTATACATCGTATCGACGCATTCGTTGCAGACCT
>SXGT01795305.1_pt1 | contig 29747 bp, 29 predicted proteins | sample 3176221 | NCBI WGS metagenome assembly SXGT01 (sample SAMN11356862, study PRJNA531348) | freshwater metagenome | isolation source: freshwater sample F1-120 | place: China: Fuxian Lake, Yuxi | collected 2017-12-25 | reverse complement strand
GAGTGTCTGCCCTGAACCAAACACAGAGCCAGACACCCACTCGTCCCTACCCGAGGCTGTGCCGGGCTGGCCTCAAAGTTAGACTTTCATCCCAGCACCCAGTCGCCCTCCTTCATCGGGCAGCCGCCGAAGTCGAAGTCGCGAGCGACCATGCGCGCCATGGTCACCGGCGCGTACGCGCGGAGGAACTCTTCGACCGCGGTGTCCATCAACGACGGGTCGGCGACGAGGCGACGGCGGTCTTCGGGATGGGTCGCCAGGTGCAACAGCGCGGAGCCGATCGCCGACCACGTGGTGTCGATGCCCGCGACGAGGAGCAGCACCATCGTGCCGCGCACGTGGTCAGGGTGCAGCCGCTCGCCGTTGAGTTCGGCCTGCAGCAAGAACGACGTGAGGTCGTCGCGCGGTTCGGCGAGGTGTTCGGCGATCCGAGCGTCGAGATAGCCATCGAGCTCGCCCTCCTCGCGACCCTGGAGACGTTCCTCGGCGGGACGGTCGACCTCTTCGAGAATGACGTGGATGAAACGGCGGAAGATGTCGGCGTCGGCTTGGGGGAATCCGAGCATCTTCACGATGACGCGCAGTGGAATGTCCTGCGCGTAGTCGACCGCGGCATCGACGACGTCGCGGCCGGCGGTCGCGTCGAGGAGTTCGCGACACAGCTCACGCGTGAACGACTCGTACCCGGCGATCACCTTCGGACCGAACGCCGGCAGCAACAGGCGCCGCGCGTCGGCGTGGAACGGCGGGTCCGACGTGATGGGCGGCGCGATACCGATCGGTGCCGGAAGGTCCATCGGGCCAGGGCGCAGTTCGCTCACCACGACCGATCGCGACGTGAAGTTCTCGGTGTCGTAGGAGATCGCATGGATCGCGTCGTGCGTCACGGGCAGCCACGCACCGCCGAATCGTTCGGTGTGCGCGACCGGACATTCGCCGCGCAGCTGCTCCCAGATCGGATACGGATCCGCCTTCCACGCGGGGTCGGTGTGGTCCCAGTCGGTGGTCCAGTCGGTCACCGGCCGCTTCTGCGCAAGATGATCGTCGGTCGTCGTCATGCGTCCTCCAAGATCTCGATCGCGTGCTCGGGGCAGTTCGCGACTGCGAGACGCGCTTTGTCGACGAGTTCGCTCGGCACGGTGCCGTCGCCGAGTTCGGTCGCGTAACCGAGATCGTCGACGTCGAAGAGTTCCGGCGCGATCGCGTAGCAACGGTTGTGGCCCTGACAGCGTTCGGAGTCGACCTTCACTCGCACGCATCTGTCCCTTCGCCGGTGTCGACATGGCCCCGGTGGCAACCGGGTGGCGGCGACACCGTAGATGGCGCGCCGATCACGACGCTTCGAAGCTGCGGGTGACGTGCGTCACTCGCTTGGGACGCGAGCCGGAGCTCGCGAGCCAGAGCCTTCGCGAGTCAGAGCTTGCTGCGCTCGACCAAGGTGGGAAGGTGCGGGCTCGCGATCGCTCGGGGCTTGCACACGACCTTGGCGTTCTGTCCGTCTCCGCCGTGAACCGACGCGCCGATCGTCCCGCACCAACCGCACTTGCACCAGGTCAGATCGACCGACGCGTGCGGGCCGGTGATCTTCTGTGGCACCCCGGTCAGCGCGAACACGATGTGGTTGGTGTCGGATTCGTCGACGGCTCGCCGCAACGCCTCGCTGTGTTCGGGTGCGACGACGATCGAGCCTTCGTGTTGTTCGATCGGCCGGCCGCATCCCGAACAGACGTCGACCGCGAGGTGGAGCGCGGCGACCGTCAGGCCGCCCACGATGCAGACGAACGCCACTGCGATCGCGGCGGGGGTTTCGACGATGTCGAGCGCGAACAACACCGCGCCGGTTCCGGCGAACGCGACGCCGGGCAGGACCCGGGTCCAGGCCGGTCGGCGGCGAATCACCGGGTCGGGGTCCGCGGGCAACGGGGTCGCGTCGCCCCACGAGGTCTTGGTCAGCCCGTGGTTCACCTCTGGGTTGTCGGCAGCCTCACCCGCTCGGTGAACAGCATTCTGGCCTGGACAAACAGATCCAATGTGCTACAGTGAAGCACATGCCCGACGTCGGTGTCCGAGCCCTCAAGCAGAATGCCTCGGCCGTGGTCGCGCAGGCGGCACGCGGCGCGATCGTCACTATCACCGACCGAGGACGTCCCGTGGCCCAGATGACTGCACTTCCGGCCTCGCGCCTCGCCGCGCTCATTGCGGCCGGCCGCGCCCGCCCTGCCCGAACCTCGATCGCCGACCTCGCCGAGCCGGTCGCGGGAGAGCCGCTCACCGTCACGCTCGCCGAACTGCGCGCGGCCGAAGATCGCTGAGCCATGGCGTACTACGTCGACACATCGGCGTTGGTGAAGCTCGTCGTAGCAGAGGATGAGACGAGCGCGTTACGGGCGTGGTTCGGCGTCGCCGACCGCGCGCCGGTCGCGTCCGATCTCGTTCGAACAGAATTGCAACGCGCCGTTCGGCGCGGCGCACCGAAGCAGATGATCGCGGCGCGCGCGGTGCTCGAAGCGGTCACATTGACCGACGTCACGACCGAAATCTTCGAGGCCGCCGGCCGACTCGACCCGATCGGGCTGCGATCACTCGACGCGCTGCACATCGCGGCCGCTCTCGATCTCGGCGACGACCTCGAAGGACTCGTGACCTACGACGAGCGCCTCGCCGAGGCAGCCGCGGCGAACGGGATCGTCACGATCTCGCCGTGCTGACCCGATCAGGCGATGACGCCTTCGGCGCGCAGCCGGTCGAGGTCGTCGGCGAGGCCGAGTTCCGACAGCACCTCGTCGGTGTGTGCGCCGAGCGCCGGCGACGGCCCGGCGAGTGTCGCCGGTGTGCCGCCGAAGATGCTCGGGTGGCGGGGTAGGCGCGTCGGTCCGACCACCGGATGATCGGCGTGCTCGAACAGACCCATCGCGATGGCGTGTGGGTCGCGGGTGAGTTCGTCCGGGGTCAGGATCATCGCGAAGGGCACCCGCTCGCGTTCGAACCGCTCGGTGACCGCCGCGACCGACATTCGCAGCGCCGCCGCATAACAGGCGTCCATGATCTCGCCGACCCGTTCGCGGTTCTGCACTCGCTCGGCGATCGTCGCGACGAGAGGATCGTCCCACCCGACGACACCCAACCCGCGGCACATGCCCGCGAAGTCGGCATCCGAAGTCGGTGTGACGATGCCCCATCCGTCGGCGAACCGGAACGGTTTGAAATCGGCGACGAAACTCGACGGTTGCGAACCGTCCGACGCGAGCAGCACCTCGTTCGCGGCCGAGTCGGCCCACAAGAACGACACCACCGCGTCGGTCATCGACAGCTCGAGGTGCTGGCCGCCGCGACCCTGCGAGCGGGCGAAGAGCGCGGCCGTGATCGCCTGGCATGCATACAAGGCCGTGACCTTGTCGGCCGCGGTCTGGCGCACGAACACGGGCGCACCCGTCTCTCGATCGGCCTGGTTCGCGGCGAACCCTCCGTAAGCCTGGATCACCGTGTCGTACGCGCTGCGATCGCGGTAGGGCCCGACCGACCCGAAGCCCGACAACGACGCGTACACGACGTCGGGATTGTCGGCGCGCACCGCGTCGTAACCGAGGCCGAGCCGATCGACGACGCCGGGACGAAAGTTCTGGACGACCACGTCGACGTCGGCGGCAAGCCGGCGCACGATGTCGGCGCCCTCGGGGGTCTGCAGATCGATTGCGACCGATCGCTTGCCGCGGTTGCACACGAGATACAGCGAGCTCATGCCGTTCACCGCGACGCCGACCCAGCGGGCGATGTCGCCGATGCCAGGCCGCTCGATCTTGACGACCTCGGCGCCTTGATCTGCCATCAACGCGACCGCGTAAGGACCGGTCAACGCGATCGACAGGTCGAGAACCCGGACTCCCGACAACGGGCCGGTCGCACGTTCGCGTGTCGTCATCGCGGTTGCTCCTTGGGGCGGGTCGGGTGTCGGCGAGGATTGCGAGGCAGCGTACGAGCAACCCGGCCTGGCATGATCACGCCATGTCATCCAGCAACCCCATCGGGCCGCTCGTGCCGGCCGACGAACTGTTCCATCATCAGGTCGCCGAGACGTTCGCGACGGTCGGGACGACCGATCGCGACTTCACCGAGAAGGTGTGCGCCATGGCGGCCGCAGTCGACGGCAGCGTGCAGCTCGGATTCGGGTTGGGCAAGTACCCGAACCGCAACGTCATGGACGCCTACGCCGGAATTTCGCGCGGAACCGAGCAGATCACGGTGCGGGCGAGCCGCGAGTTGTGGCCCGACACGGACCGCACGGTCATCGGTCCGATCAGCTACGAGGTCCTCGAGTCGTTGCACACGGTGCGGCTTGCGCTCGCGCCCAACGACACCCAACCGGTCGCGTTCGAATGGATCTTCGAGAGCGTCGTGCCCTGCCACATGGAGGAGCGCACCCACATGCGGAACCCGCTCGGTTCGCACGTGAGTGCCGAGTTGATTCGCTACCACCAGACCGGGATCGCGACGTCGGGCTGGATCGAGATCGACGGTCGCCGCACCGAGATCGGCGCGGGCGGGCTCGACTGGGTCAGTACGCGCGATCACAGTTGGGGCGTCCGCTACGGGGTCGGGATCGAACCGACCGACCTGCAACCGAACCCGTATCTCGATCACGTCGACTTCTCGATGATCTGGAGTCCGATCAGCTGTGTTCGGCCCGACGGCTCGCGCTACGGGCTGTTCCTGCACCCGCAGTACGCGTATTTCGGGGGCAACCTCGTGCGCAAGACGATCATGGGCGGCGTCGAGCACCCCGACGGTCGCTTCGAACCGTTCGTCGACATCGACCTCGACTTCGAGTACGACCCGCGCACTCGACGGTTGCGCGGCGGTGTCGCGCACTGCACCATGTCCGACGGCTCCGACCGGCCGCTCACGTTCCGAGTTCCGACCGACACCGGATTTCATCTCGGCGCCGGTCTCTACTTCGGTTACCGCGGCCACCATCACGGACAGTGGCTCGGCGCCTACCACGAGGACGGTGAACGAATCGTCGACTGCACCGCGGATGGTGTGTTCGAAGCATTGCACCAGATTCGCGACACCTTCGTGATCGTCGACGACCCGCGGGGTGGCGGAACCGGCTACGGCAACTGCCAACCGATGATCACGGGCGATCACCCCCGCTACGGACTCAGCCGGGCGACGTCGTTCGTGTGACGGCTGTCGGAGCGCTCAACTGAGAACGATCGCGCGCCGATCAGAGTGCGTGCTCTATGTGACCGCGATCATCGCACTCGCCGCCGCGCTGGGCGCGCAGGTCCTCGTCCGCCAACAATGATGCGTCAACCAGCAAGACTATTTCTTGCTGGTTGACGCCTCAGAGTTTCAGGCGCACTCGCCGCCTTCGGAGATCGAGGCGACGATGTTGCCCGCCCCGTCGAGTACGTCGACGCCGCGGACGCCGGCCGAGTCGGTGAACGCGACCATCGCCGCGTCGGTGCACACCGAGAGCGCGTAGGTCTTCGCGTCGACGGCCTCGGGATCGAGCGACGTCTCGATGCTCGCCCGTCCGTTCGCCGGATCGATCGCCACGCCCACGAACTGCGGGTAGTACGCGGCGCCCGAGTGAACGCTGTCGAGGTGGCCCTCGATCGCGGCGATTGCGGCCTCGGGATCGCCCGTCCAGGGTTCGGCGACCGTCGTTTCTGTTGCCGCGATCGTGGTTGGCGGTTCGGTCGGCGGCGTGGTCGGTTCGTCGGTCGCCGCGCTGGTCGGTGCGGTCGTGCTCGTCGCAGTCGCGTCGTCGTCGGAGCTGCATGCGGCGAAGAGGAGACCGGCGGCGATGATGGGGGCGAGCGCGCGAGTGCGGGTCATGGCCGAACCGTACTCCGCTTCAGCCGTGAACGCGGCGGCGCGCGGTCGTGAATCGAGCGAGCGCGTCGGGCCTCGGTTCGACGCCGAGACCAGGCCCGTCCGGGACTTCGAGGCGACCTTCGACCATCACGAACGGATCGGTGAGGTCCTCGGTGAAATATCGCGCCGACGCCGATGTGTCTCCCGGCAGCGTGAAGTTCGGGAGTGCCGCGAGCGCGACGTTGGCCGCTCGTCCGAGCCCGGTCTCGAGCATGCCGCCGCACCACACGGGCACGCCCCGAGCCGCGCACACGTCGTGAACTCGTCGGGCTTCCAGGTACCCGCCGACCCGCCCGGCCTTGATGTTGACGATCGAACACGCGCCGAGCTCGATCGCATCGGCGGCCAAGCGCGCCGAGGTGATCGACTCGTCGAGGCAGATCGGCGTGCGCAGCGCGTGCGCGAGCCGGGCGTGTCCGAGGAGGTCGTCGGGCGCGAGCGGCTGCTCGATGAGCAAGAGCCCGAACGGGTCGAGTCCCGCCAGCGTTCCACCGTCGGCGCGCGTGTACGCCGCGTTCGCGTCGACCTGCAACAGCACGTCGTCGCCGAAACGTTCTCGTACCGCCCGAACCGGCGCGACGTCGTAGCCCGGCTCGATCTTGAGCTTGATTCGGCGATAGCCGTCGTGCAGATACCCGCCGACGAGATCGAGCAACCGTGCGTCGTCATCCTGAATGCCGATCGACACTCCGCAGTCGACGTGCTTCCGCTCAACTGCGAAGTACTCACCGAACGAGATGTCGGCCGCGCGGAGTTGGGCGTCGAGGATTGCCATCTCGAGCGCACCCTTTGCCATCGGGTGGCCCTCGACGTCGCTCAGCGCGGGCCCGACCGACTCTGCGTCGAGCGATGCGAGGCCAAGAACGCGCGGCAGCAGGAACTCCTCGATCACGATGGCTGCGCCGTCGGCCCATTCGGCCGAGTACAACGGTTCGCGATCCGCGACGCATTCGCCCCAGCCTTCGCCGATGTCGGTGACGAGGTGGACCAACAACGCGTCGCGGACGGTGTCGGTGCCGAAACTCGTGCGGAACGGTGACACCAACGGGATCTCGACTCGCAGGAGTTCGACCGACTCGATCTTCATCTGCGCTCCATCGTGTACAGCCCTTCTCGGGTGATGCCAGTGACCGAAAACCCGTCCGCGAAGGCGTCGACGAACGCTCGGCGAGTTGCCTGACGCCAACGATTCGCGCCGGTCGTGTCGTCGCGTCGCAACGCGACGATGTCGGGCGGGGTCGCGATGTTGATGACCGGGGCGTCGGCCGGCCGGGCGGCCACGGTCGAGTCGGCGTCGACGACGACGAATCCGTCTCGCGTGGTGTTGTCGGCGATTGCGTGGGTCGACCATCGCACGATCGCGCGGTCGGTCTCGTCACCACCGTTGATGGCGTCGTCGGAGTCACCGTAGAACGACTCCACGTAGTCGATGATCGCCGCGCCGAGCTTCGCGAGGTTGAACCATGCGTTGCGGCGAACCAACGGATCGAACGTCCAGATGATCGCGTCGAGTCCCGCGTCGAACGCCCACGTCCGTTGGTGCCGTTTCAGGGCGGCGCCGATACCGCCGTGTTCGAAGCCGGGTCGCACGCCGGTGACGTGCGAGTGCAATACGAGGTCGCCGCGGTGCCGGCCGAGGACGCCGAGCGACGCGCCGATCAGGTCCGACTCGACGAACGCTCCCGCGACGTACCCGCCGGCGAAGGCCACCGCGTGCAGGAGGTCGCCGGCGTAGGGGACCGTGCCGTCGCCGTACCAGACCTCGCCGAACAAGCGCGCGGCCCGCTCGAAGTCGCGGGGTTGCGTGAGGTAACGAACCTCCGCCTGGGTCATGGAGGCGAGGGTATGCCAACATGCCGACGTGCAAACCATCCCTGAAATCCGAGTCGAACGCGACGGCGCTGTGGTGCGTATCACGCTCGATCGTCCCGACAAGCTGAACGCGCAGACGCCGGCGATGTGGCGCCACCTCGCCGCCGTCGGAACGGAGTTGTGCGGCGACGCGTCCGTGCGCGCGGTGGTCGTCGCCGGTGCCGGACGGAGCTTTTCCGCCGGGATCGACATCACGAACTTCACGGGCGGCGGCGGAGGCGATGGGAGCGCGGTCGTCGGTACCGATCCGGTTGCCGGAATCCGCGAACTCCAAGCCGGATTCGAGTGGCTCGAGGCCGCACCCTTCCTGACGATCGCTCGCGTGCAAGGTCACGCGTTCGGCGCAGGGATGCAGCTCGCCCTGGCGTGCGACATCCGAGTCTGCGCGGACGATGTCCAGATGGGCCTGCTCGAGATGAACTGGGGTCTGATGCCCGATCTCGGTGGGACCGTGTGGCTGCCGCGCCTCATCGGCCCGACCGCCGCGATCGAGCACATGCTGCGCGGCGACAAGTGGCGGGCCGACGACCTGGCCCGACTCGGGATCGCGAACCGAATCGTCGCTCGCGACGAACTCGATGCCGCGGTGGCCGAGTACGTGCAACTGGCGACGGCCCGTCCGCCGCTCGCGATTCGTGGCGCGAAGCAGGCGGTTCGCGAAGGTTGGGGGCGTTCGACAGCCGAGGGGATGGAGGCGGCGGCGCGCGCGCAGTTCGACTGCATTCGCAGCAACGACTTCCGCGAGGCCGCTGCCGCGTTCATCGAAGGGCGCCCGCCGAAGTTCACGGGAACGTGAGCGCGACATGCCGACCCGCGAACAGTTCGAGGCCGCCGGACTCCTGACTCGCGTCGAAACCTCTGTCGACGATCGCGTCGCACTGCTCGACTGGTTGATCGAGCGAGGGTTCACCATCGACCAGATGGTGGCCGCGCACGCAATCGGACAACTCCAGTCGCTCGCCGGCGACCGAATTCTTGCCGACGGGCGCGAACTGACGCTCGCCGAAGCCGTCGCCGCGACCGGCATCGACGATGACGTGTTGCGCAGCGTGTTACGCGCGGCAGGATTCCAGCCCGAGTCGGCGACCCTGACCGAGGCGTCGGTCGAACTGTTCCAGGAGTTCGCCAACGCACGCGCCATCTTCAGCGACGAGGAGGCGTTGCACTTCGTTCGCGTCATGGGCTCGTCGCTCGCTCGCATCGCCGACGCCGCGAACTCGCTGTTCTTGCTCGACGTCGAAGCTCCGATGAAGCTGCAACATCCCAGCGAACTCGAACTGGCGAGGCAGAGCGAGTTCGCGGTGCTCTCACTCGATGCGGTGAGTCGCGCGATCGGCGCGCTGTTCCGGCTCCATGTGCGCGACGCGATCGAGCGGTCGCGCCTCGCTCGTGCACGGGCGACGGATCCGGATCTCGTCCCGATGGCCGTCGGGTTCGTCGACCTCGTCGGATTCACGCCGCTGACGGCCGCGTCGAGCGCGCGTGAGCTGATCGCACTCGTGGTGAACTTCGAGAGCCGTGCGTACGACATCGTGAACGAGCACGGCGGTCGGTTGGTCAAGCTGATCGGCGACGAAGTGATGTTCACCACCATCGACCCGATTGAGGCGGTGACGATCGTGACGTCGATGTTCGCCGCGCTCGGTGAGAGCACCGAAGTCGCGCCGCGGGCCGGTATCGCCTATGGCGACACGCTCGCGCACGGCGGCGACTACTACGGACCCGTCGTGAACCTGGCCTCGCGAGTAGCCGACATTGCGGTGCCGTGGGAGATTCTCGTCACCGACGAGGTCGCGACGCGAGTGCGGGCAGTCCACGAACTTGCCCCCGCCGGCCGTCGCCAACTCAAAGGCTTCGCCGACCCCGTCTCACTCCACGAGGTGCGTCGATAGACCCTGAGAATTAGGGTCTATCGACGCACCTGGCGGTCGGCGGCGAGGGCGCTGCGGCGGACTTTTCCGGCGTCGTCGCGCAGCGGTTGGTCGACCCGTTCGAAGCTCCGCGGGATCTTGTAGCGCACGAGGCGTTCGGCGAGGTGGGCCCGTAGTTCGTCGTCGGTTGCGTTCTCCGTGAGGTGAACGAGCGCGTGCGGGCGCCTCCCGAGATCGTCGTCGTCGAGTCCGATGACCACCGCACTTTGCACGGCCGGATGCTCCTCGAGCGCGGCTTCGACCTCGGCCGGGTACACGTTCGATCCGCCGACGAGAATCATGTCGGCGCTGCGATCGGAGAGATACAGGTAGCCGTCGTCGTCGACTCGTCCCATGTCGCCGAGACTTTCCCAGCCACCCGGCAACGTCTTGGCCTCCGCGCCCACGTACTCGTAGGTCCGCTTGCCGTCGGCGTTGCGGAGGAAGATCTCGCCGACTTCACCGGTCGGGAGTTCCTCGCCGTCGGGTCCGACGATCTTCACAGTGCCAGGCGCGGCTCGGCCGACCGATCCGCGATGAGCCAGCCATTCGGCTCCGGTGATGATCGTCGCGGTCTGGGCTTCGGTGCCGGCATACAGCTCGAAGATCTTCTCGGCGCCGAGCCAGTCGATCCACGCGTGCTTGAGCCACGGCGGGCAGGGCGCCGCGAGATGCCACACCACGAGCAGGCTGCTCACGTCGTAGCGATCGCGCACCGATTCGGGCAGCCGCCAGATGCGGTGCATCATCGTCGGCACGATGTACATCACGTCGCAGCGATGACGTTCGATGAGCGCCAGCGTCGACTCGGCGTCGAACCGGCCGCCGAGCACGAGATGACTGCCCGCGAGCAACGCGGTGGTCGACCACACGAACGGACCGTTGTGATACAGGGGTCCGGGCATCATCATCGCTCCGTCGCGCCGCACGAGCAGCAACGGATTCGCGTCCGGGTCGATCTCGCCGCCATCGCCCGCTCGGATCAGCTTCGGCCGACCGGTCGATCCACCTGACGTCATCGCCTTCCACGGGCGACTGATCGCGTCCGGAACCGGCGAGTCGTCGTATGCATCGCTGGGCGCCCAACCGACCGGGAGACACGGGCGATCCCCATGCGCGCCGGCGGCCGCGCCGACGACGATTCGGCTGTCGGCAAGTTCGACGATCGCTGCGACCTCGCGAGCGGGTGCCATGAACGAGACCGGTTGCGGCACCGCGCCGAGCTTCCAACACGCGATCGTCGCGGCCACGAACTCGATCGAGTTCGGCAAGGTGATCGTTACATGATCGTCAGTGACGACGCCGAGGTCGGCAAAGGCTCGTGCCGTTCGATTGGCGAGCAGTTCGAGTTCGTGGCGGGTCACGCTTCGGCGTTCGTCGGTCACCGCGGGCCGATCGGGTTGCGCGTCGGCGAGGCGTCGCAGCTGCTCGGCGAACGAGATGAGTCCCATGCGGCGCAGTCCACCACACGCGCCGCGCTTCGGATCGCCGCCGAGCGTCAGCGCCTAGCGTGCGGCGCGTGGATCCGGTGATTGCTCGCAAGACTTGGCGGACGCTCGAACCGATTCACGGGATGATCTACTTCGTTCCGGAAGCGACGGCCGCGTACAGCGCGATCGGGGTGACCGGCCGGTCGGGGTACTTCGGATCACGGGCTGCGCCGATGGGCGCGGTCAGCGTCGAGGTCGTGCAGGCGACGTTCTTCAACTTCCATCCGGCGCTCGCGCACGAGGCGATGGACGGCTTGTGGACTCGCACCGATCCGGGCTCGCTCATCGAGGCCCGTGTCGATGCGGCCGATGCCGCGCTGCGCCGGGCGTGGGGTGACGACATCGGCGCGACCGATCTCGCACGTGCCGCCTCGATCGCCCGCCGCGCCGCGCAGGCCGCAAGCGAGGTGCTCGACGGCCGACCGTTGTTCGCCGGTCACGCGTCGCTCGACTGGCCGGAGTCGCCTCACCTCCAGCTCTGGCACGCGCAAACCCTGTTGCGCGAATTTCGCGGCGACGGTCACATCGCCTGCTTGGTGACGGAAGGACTGAGTGGGCTCGACTCGCTCGTACTGCACGCGGCAACCGGCGAGGTGCCGCGCGCCGCGCTCCAGACAACTCGACGCTGGAGTGACGACGAGTGGGCGCTCGCCGTGGCAGACCTTGCCGATCGCGGTCTCGTCGACCGTGACGGCGCGTTCACCGAGGCGGGTGAACGCTTACGCGCCTCGATCGAAGAACGCACCGACACGCTTGCCGTCGCGCCCTATCGAGCGATCGGCGAGGACGCGTGTGGCGAACTGCGCTCGCTCGCCCGAAGATTCTCCAGAGCAGTCGTCGACGCCGGGCTCTTGCGGATCGGAGCCGACCCGCCGGGCTGACGAACCCGTCGTCGATCGAGACCGACCGGCGCGTGCGCTAGCTCGCGTCCTCCGCGGACGGAGTTCCGGAGGTGGGCTGTTCTTCCGCTTCGCTGCGACTGCGGTCTTGAGGCGCGCAGTGATGGAGCGGCCGGGCGCTGGTTCGGGTTCCGATGGCGCCCTGGCGATCGCCAATGTCGCCGCCGCCCTCGTCGCGCTTGCCTGCACGAGCTCGCTTGCGTGGCTCGCCGTTGTCGTCAGCGTCGTCACCGTCGCGCGCGGCGTCGGATCCGGAGCGTTCACTCGGACACGGCTGACACTTGTGCGCCAGCTTCCAGTTCGGGATGAGCTCGCCGGTCTCGGGATCGCGGGTCCGACAGGGACGGCATCCATCGGGTTCGTCGTCCGAGTTCGTCGGCACCTCGCCGGCGGGGCACTGGCGTCTTCCGTCGGATGGCGCGGTCGTGGTGGGGGCGTCGCGATCAGGCCGCGTCGTCTTCGGTGCGGTCGTCGGATCCGGATTCCCGGATCCGCCTTCGCCCTGCGGTCGTTCGCCCGGGTCAGCCGCGCCGCCACCGGACGTCGTCGGCGGAACCGTCACGACACTCGCCGGAGTCCCGCCACGCTGTGGACGCGTCGGGATCACACGGGGGTCGGGTGGTGTGGTGGTGTCGACGACGACCTCGCCGAGCTGCGGACGTTCGGGTTGTTCGATGTGAATGCCGACGAGATCGGCAGCGTTCGACACCGCCCGCTGGACCGGTGACGGAAGGACTCCGGCGGCGGCCAGCCCGCTCGACACCGTGAGCGACGCCAGGCCGACAACCGCGCCTCGAACGACGACTCGGCGGGTCCGCCCGCGGCGACAGCGCGCCTCGTCGAGATCGATCACGGTCGCGACGGGAATCACGTCGTCGCTCGTCGATTCGTTGGCGTTCGTCGACTCGGCATGGGTCGTCGCCGCCGGTACTGCGGCGAGGCGTCGCTGGACACCGTGTTCGAGCAGTGCGGCGAGTGACGCGTCGATGCGCGGCGGCTGCGCGCTTGCGGCCTTCCACTCGGCGAAGAACGTCTCGACCGCGGCCGAGTCGAGGTCGAGATCGAGATCGAGATCGATGTTGTCGACGTTCGAATCAGCGTCGGAACGCGGGCGAGCGCCCGTGGACGACGGTTGGTTCGTGTCGCCTTGGTCGCGGCGTGGGTCGTGAGGTGTGGTCATGTGACTTCCGTGTGCTTCGTCAGGAAGATGAACGTCGTCCCAGTTCATCTCGGTACTCCCTCGCGTTCGAGGGCTCGGGCCAACGCCGCAATTCCACGTCGGTGGAGTGCCTTGACCGCTTCGTAACCACGCCCGGTGATCGCAGCCACCTGGTCGAACGACAGGTCGCCGATCACGCGCAGCGCGATCACCTCTCGTTGTTCGGGTGAGAGCACGGCGAGCAACTCGGCAACCCGCTCGTCGCCGAGCGCTGCGAGCGCGTCGTCTTCGGCGTTGCCGGTCGGTTCCGCGCGCGGCGAACGGGTGCCGTCGTCGAAGACCAATTCCACGCGCCGTGCGGCCTTCCGCCGCTCGTCGATGAGGAGGTTTCGGGTGATCGTGAAGACCCAGGTTCGGAACTGATACGCATCGCCTCGGAACGTGTGCACGGTCCGGAACGCCCGCAGGAACACCTCGTTGGCCGAACCGTCCGGATCGTGCGCACCTCGGCTGCCGAGGAATCCGGCAACCGGCGCGCCGAGCCAATCGAACAACGCGCGCAGCGCCCACGCCTCGCCGGATTGGGCTGCTGCGAGTGTGTCCGCGAAATCGCCCCGGAACTCAGGTCCACTTCCACTCACTACCGATTCGATCGGCGAAAAGGGCCAACGCCTGTGCGCCCGGCGCGCGTTGCGCGCGAGTCGACAACGATCCCGGTCATCGGGCCGACGGTCACGATGCGTGAACCACCACCTTGCGGCGAGACGGGGTCGTCACCGAACGCGGTCGAGAGGACCACCCACCGCGCGGGCTGGAACCCGCCAACCGCTGACCACGTAAGGTCGACAGGCGCTCACGGCCGTGAGCGCCGGTACAACGAAGCGAGGAGCCTGCGGTGCCCGAACAGTTCGGTGGTCAGAACCAGCGCGATCAGATCCGAATGTCCGACGAGGAAGTCCGCGGGTTTCTCGGAGGTCGGCGCACCGCGTCGATGTGCACGATCAACCCGGACGGCAGTATCCACGCGGTTGCGATGTGGTACGGGTTTCTCGAGGGTGAGCTCGCATTCGAGACGAAGGCGAAGAGCCAGAAGATCCAGAATCTGCGCCGGAATCCAAACCTGACCGTCATGGTCGAAGACGGTGACTACTACGAGGAGTTACGCGGCGTCACGCTGGTCGGACGCGGTGAGATCGTCGAAGACGCCGATCGCATGTGGGAACTCGGCATCTCGGTGTTCGAGCGCTACAACGCTCCCTACACCGAGGAGCTGCGACCCTTCGTGGAGATCATGTTGCGCAAGCGTTTCGTCGTGAAGCTGCACGTCGACAAGACGGTGACCTGGGACCACACCAAGCTCGGGCTCCCGTCGACCCGGCCCTCGACCTGAGCGAACGAACTAGTTTGTTTTTCCTAGACCTCTCGGTGATTGTCGGGACATTCGGCGGAAAAATTCGCCCGGCTCCGGCGACAAATCGAAAGAATGTCCCTACTCTTCGCCCCAGCGGGCGGCCCGACGGTTCGGTGGCGTCGCCCACGCCAACCACCTTGGGGGTCGAGGGATGCGCAGGTTGCTTGCTACGGCTACGGCCGCGGCGCTCGCGGTTGCGGGCGCGTTCGTTGCAGTTCCGGATTCGGTCAGCGCGCATACGCAGACCACGCCGGTCAGCTTCACGTGCACGGCGTACCCCGACACCTCGCTCGCGCCGCCGCAAGCGACGAACGTCGATCTGACGTTCAACACCACCGGACCCGACACCGTGCTGGTCGGTGAACCCATCGCCGAGGTGATTCAACTCGAGCCGATCGAAGTACCCGCCACGAACAGCGGCTACAGCGTCGCCCACATGCGCGACATCGTGCTGAAGGTTCCCGTGCCGGCGAACGCGTCCTACGTCTCGGGCAGCCTGTCCGGGAACACGGCCGGTTGGTCGCTGACGCAATCGGGTGGTGTCGTCACGGTCTCGACGTCGAACCAGTACCCCGGAGGATCCTTCGTCACCCCGCCCCAGGTGACGCTCAACCTCACCGCCACGGGAGTCGTCGGTACCGAGGTCCGCTTGCGTCTCGGCGGCAACCCGCCGTTCAACGACAGCAACAATCCTTCGCTGCAGACGGTCGTGCGGGTGAGCGGTACACCGATCGGCGACCTCAACGTCACCGTCAAGTGCTTCGCTCCCGGAGCCCCGGCGCCGAACCTCCACACGACCGCAATCGTCGCCCCCGACACGTCCGGTCCCGACATCACCGTGACCGCGCCCGCCGACGGCGCCTCGTACCCGCTCGGCTCGTCGGTGCTCGCCGATTACGTCTGCACCGACCCCAGTGGAGTGCAGTCGTGCACCGGTACCGTCGCCGATGGTGCGCCGATCGACACGGCAACGCCCGGGCCGCATTCGTTCACGGTGAACGCGCAGGACAACCTCGGCAATGCGTCGTCGACGACCGTCAACTACAACGTGACGACCGACCCGCTGCTCAGCGTTCGGCGGGGCACTCGACGCGAGGCCAACACGCCGCTGCCGTTCGTCGTGACGTTGTCGCGGGCGTCGGCCACACCAGTGACCGTCGACTGGGCGCTCAACGACTCGACGGCCGACGCCAGTGACTACATCGACAATGCGGGAACCCTCACGTGGAATCCGGGTGATCCGCTCAGTCAAACCGTGAACGTCGATCTCCTCGATGACGTGACCCACGAAGCCAACGAGCAGGTCGAATTCGCGCTCAGCAATGCATCGGGCGCGCAGATCGCATCACCGTCGTCGCTCGGTCGGATCATCGACGACGATGCGAGTGGCGTCGACGCCACGTGCGACTCGGTCACCGAGGGCACTGCGGTGACCTGTGACGTGACGCTGACCGATCACAATTCGGCGCCCGTCGTCGTCAACTACGCGACCGCGAACGGAACGGCGACCACCCCGGGCGACTACACGTCGACGTCGGGTTCGCTCACGTTCCCGGCCGGGCCGCCGACCACGCAGTCCGTCACCATTCCGACGACCGGTGACTCGATCTACGAGAGCAATACGGTCGAGACGTTCGCGCTCGACGTGTTGGTTCCGGCCAACGGTGGCTCGGCCACCGCAACCGCGGCGATCATCGACAACGATGCCTCGAACGCTCCGGTCGCGATCTCGATCGGTGACGTCACGCTCCTCGAAGGCAGCAGCGGTGGCAACAACAAGCGCAACATCAAGCTGACGGTGAACCTCAGCAAGCCAGCCGCGGGCACGGTCGTCGTCAGCTACAGCACCGCGAACGGTACGGCGACCCAACCCGGCGACTACCTCCCGAAGCTGGCCAAGACGCTGTCGTTCGCGCCAGGGCAGATCTCGAAGCCGATCACGATCACCACGATGACCGATGACGTGAACGAAGGCGCGAGCGAGAACTTCCGCGTGAACTTGGCGAACGCGACGGGCGGTGCGGTCATCAACGACAGCTCGGCCACGGTCACGTTGCTCGACGACGACAACCCGACGACCGGGAGCGGTCAGTTCGCGATCGGCGACGTCCAGGTCTACGAGGGCGACAGCGGGACGCAGAGCCGCGCGTACGTGCCGATCTTCCTCACCAAGACGCTCGCGGTGAACGCAACGGTCAAGTGGAACACCGTCACCGTCGGCGGCGGCGCATCGACCACCGACTTCGTTCCCGTCACGACGCTCAAGACCATGACGTTCAAGCCTGGTCAACGCGTCAAGTACGCGGCGATTCGCATCAACGCCGACACGATCGTCGAGGCGGACGAGAACTTCAACGTGGTCTTGTCGGCACCGACCGGAACAACGATTGCCGACACGACCGGTGTCGTGACGATCGTCAACAACGACGGCACCTCGACGCCACCGTCGGCACCGGTGAACGTGGCCGCCAGCACGGCGTCGAGCGCACTCGGTGCGGTCGACATCGTGTGGGACACGCCGCTCGACGATGGCGGACGCCCGATCACGGGTTATGAGTTCGCGCGATCCTTCGATGGCGGCGACACGTTCGGCCCGTATCAGTCGACCGGCAACGGGCTCAACCGCCGGATGACCGACGCTGGTTGCGGCCAGGGCCAGCTCTGCACGTACGCGGTGCGTGCGGTGAACGCCAATGGTGCGAGCACGCCTGGAAGTCCGCCGACCGCAGCGGGGCTCGCCGACAGTGTCGCTCCGGGCCTCGCGCTCGTGACCCCGATCGACGGCTCGAACACCGACGACGACAGCGGCGTCGTGATCTCGGGTGACCTCGGCATCGAACCGGGCGACTCGACCGACGTCGATGTCGATCTGTACTCCGGTCCCGACACGACGGGCACCCTCGTCGAACACATCGACCTGTCACCGACCGACGGCGAGTTCAGCGTGGTTCGCTCGCTCGCACCGGGCGTGTACACGGTCGTCGCCGACCAGGCGGACTGGGCCGGTAACTCGACGACGACGTTGGAGTCGACGTTCGAGGTTCGCGACGCGATCTTCGTCGCCCCGTGGGGTGACGACGCCGATCCCGGAACTGCGGCGGAGCCGAAGGCGACGGTGCAGGGCGGAGCCGACGCGGCGGCGTCGAGTCCGAGTGCCGATCATGTGGCGCTCGGCATGGGGACCTACAGCGAAGGTGACGGCGTCGAGCTGACGTCGACGGTCGTGGTGCTCGGTGGGTTCGACGCCGGCAACGGTTGGTCGCGACCGGGAACCGCCGGGGCATCCGGTCAGGCCGATGAGGCCGCGACCACCATCGAAGGCGTGCCCCAGGCCGCCACGGTGTCGGGCGCGGTGTGGGTGACCTTCGACGCCGTGTCGATCAAGGGTCGCAACACCGGACTCGGCGCCGGGTCGTCGGTGTACGGCATTCGTGCGCTGTCCGGGGCGACGGTGTCGCTCGTGAACAGCAACGTGACGGCCGCGGCTGCGGTCGATGGTGTCGATGGTGTCGACGGCGCCGACGGCGCGAGCGGAACGAACGGCGCGGGTGGCGCGATGGGCTACGAGCCGTGCAGTGGCACCAACCCGGGTGGCGCGGCCGGCACCGGCGGCACCGGGAGTGGTCGGAACGGTGGCGCGGGTGGTTCGTCGCCGTGCGGTGCGAACGGCAACGGTGGTGGCACCGGGACCGTGAGTGGTTCGGGCGGTGGCGGTGGCGGCTTCGGGGGGTCGAAGTCGGGCTCGGTCACCTGCGGTAACGGCGACCCCGGTGGCGGTGGTGGCGGCGGTGGTGCCGGCAGCGCGGGATCCTCGGGTGCGGGCGGCGCGTCGGTGCTCGGAACCGCCGCGGCCTACTCGGCCGGCAACGGCACGAGCGGCACGGCCGGTAACCACGGCCATGGCGGTGGCGGCGGCGGTGGCGGCGGTGGTTCCGACGCCAACATCTTCGGTGGCGCCGTGTGCGCGGGCTACGACTTCGGTGGTTCGGGCGGTGGCGGTGGTGGGGGTGGTGCCCGCGGCAACGGTGGCACCGCCGGAACCGGAGGCGGTGGCTCGTTCGCGATCTACGCGGTCGACGCGAGCGTGACGCTCGACGCCGACTCGGCCGCGACGTCGGCCGACGGAGGCGACGGTGGCCGTGGCGGTGTCGGCGGTGACGCCGGCTCGGGTGGCGCCGGCGGACAGGGTGGCTGCGTCGGGACGGGATCCGATCCGTGCGAAGGCAACGGTGACACCCCGCCGATCGACTTCGACGAAGAACCCGACGGCGGACCCGGTGGAGGCGGTGGTGGCGGTGGCGGCGCCGGTGGAGGCGGTGGTGGCGGTGGCGGCGCGGCCGGACCGTCGATCGCGATCTACCACGCCGGTACCGGTTCGGTGACGGCCGACGGCACGCTCAACCGCGGCAGTGCAGGCGTTGCGGGCATCGGTGGTGCCGGTGGAGTCGGTGGAGTCGGTGGTATCGGTGGTCCGATCGCCTCCGGCAACTGGAGTACCGCGCCGAATGCCGGTAGCGGCGGAGCATCGGGAGCCGCGGCCGCGAACGCGACTGGCGGCGCGTCCGCGGTCGAGTGCCGGGTCTACAGCGGCGGGTCCTGCGTCGTGGCCTGAGCCCGACGAACCTGAGCGAAACGAAGATTCGGGTCCGCCCTCGGGCGGACCCGAATCGCGTTGGTGTCGAAGTCAGCGGCTCGCCGCGTCGAGTGCCGCGAGCACCTGTCGAGGACCGCACGGCTGATCGGTGATGTGAGCACCGACGAGCGCGAGCGCATCGGCAACCGCGTTGAACACGCACGCCGGACTGCCGATCGCTCCGCCTTCGCCGACGCCTTTGTGCCCGCCAGGGTTGTCCGCGGGGGTTTCGATGTGGCCGATCTCGATGCGAGGAATCTCCGCCGCCGTCGGCAGCAGATAGTCCATCAACGTCGTCACGAGTGGATTGCCGTCGGGGTCGTACACGATGTGTTCGTACAGCGCGCCACCGATGCCCTGCGCGACGCCGCCGGCGATCTGACCGTCGACGATCATCGGGTTGATGATCGTGCCGCAGTCCTCGGTGACGACGTACCGAAGAATGTTCACGATCCCGGTCTCGCGATCGATCTCGACGACGCATGCGTGACAAGCGTTCGCGAACGTGACCGGAGGCGCGGTGTAGCTCTGCGTCGTGTGCAGCGCCCCGCGGAGCTCCAGCGGGAGCGACGCGGTCCGGTGGTGGACCGTCTCGGCGATCTCACGCCACCCGACCGATTTGGTCGGCGTTCCCTTCACCCGAACGGATCCGTCGACGAGTTCGAGGTCGGCGGGCGCGGCTTCGAGGAGGTGGGCGGCGATGTCGCGCACGCGGTCGGCGATCACCGCGGCCGATGCGCGGCACGCATTCGCGCCGATGATCGCCGATCCTGACCCGCCGGTTCCCCGCCCGTAGGGAGAACTGGCCGTGTCGCCTTGCACGATGTGGACGAGGTCGAGATCGACGCCGAGTTCGTCGGCGACCACCTGGGCCATCGTCGTCTCGAGTCCCTGTCCGTGCGACCCCGATCCGAGGCTGACGATGACGCCACCGGTGGGCTGGACCAGCACGGTGGCGGTCTCGGTCCCGAGCGGATCCATCGATCCCATGGCACACGGTTCGACGTAGAGCGACAGTCCGACGCCGATCAGGCGACCCTCGCGCTCGAAGGCAATGCGCTGTTGTGCGCGCCACTGCTCGTAGCCAACGGCGTCGGCCGATCGTTCGAGCGTCTCGGCCGGGGTGATGGCGTCGTAGGTCATTCCCATCGGCGTCGTGTACGGCAACTCCGAGCGGGCGATCACGTTGCGTCGTCGCAGTTCGAGCGGATCGATACCGATCGCGCGTGCGGTCACATCGATCATCTGCTCTCGGGCCGTCGTCTCCATCATCCACGGCCCTCGGTAGGCACCTCGGGCGCACGTGTTCGTCCACGCCGAACGCGCGACCCACGACAGCGCCGGGATGCGGTACGGGCCTGGGAAGAACGCGCCGACGGCGGCGCCCGCACCGCCCGTCGCGCCGACCGGAAATGCTCCACAGTCTTCGATCTCTTCGACGTACGCGCCGAGAATCCGTCCGGCGTCGTCGAGCGCGAGTTCGCAGGTCGTGCGATCGGTCCGGGCGTGGGTGCTCGCGATCAGGTTCTCTCGACGGTCTTCGATCCACTTCACCGTGCGCCCGATGACGTGCGCCGCGAGCGCGATCACGAGCTCGTCGCGTTGGAGGAGAAACTTCTGGCCGAACCCGCCACCGACGTCGCGCGCGCTGACTCGCACGAGATGTTCGGGAACGCCGGTGACCCGTGCGATCGCGAGTCGCGCTTCGTGAGGGTTCTGGCTCGACAGGTGACAGTGCAGCTCGCCCGACGCGGGGTTCGGTTCCGCGACGATGCCGCGCGGTTCCATCGGGCTCGGAGTCTGGCGGTGCTGCACGAACGTCTCACGGACGACGTGGGCCGCCGAAGCTCGCGCTTCGTCGTACTGCGGCAGCAGGACCGGCAACTCGGTGGCGAGATTGTCGGGCCGTTCGGCATGCACCGGGGGTGCGCCGGTCTCGAGCGCGGCACTCGCGTCGATGACGCCGGCCCGGGCGTCGATGTCGACCACGACGAGGTCGGCACCATCTTCGGCGATCGCGCGGGATCGGGCGATCACGATCGCGACGGGTTCGCCGACGAAGCGCACGTCGTTCGCGGCAAGCGCCCGAAGCGGCGCGTTCGCCGGATCGTGCAATTGGATCGTGGCTTGGAACGATCCCGCCCGAGCGTTGAGATCCGCGGCGGTGAGGACGGCAACGACCCCGTCGAGCGCTCGGGCATCGGTCACGTCGACCGCCACGAGTCGACCCGCGGCGACGTGGCTGCGCACGAACGTCGCGTGGAGCATCCCGGGCCGCGCGATGTCGTCGACGTAGGTGCCGTGACCGGTCAACAGGCGCGGGTCCTCGCGCCGAAGCACCGACTGGCCGACGAAGCGGCCGGCGCTCGTCGTCACGCCCCGACCGTCGTCTCGAGTGCTCGCAGCTCGATCGCGCGGTGCATGGCCGCGACGATGCCCTGATATCCGGTGCACCGGCACAGGTTGCCGCTCAACGCGGTGATGATCTCGTCGTCGTTCGGGTTCGGGTGCTCATCGAGATAGGCAGTGATCGAGGTGATGAATCCCGGAGTGCAGAAGCCGCACTGCAGGCCGTGACACTCCATGAACGCTTGCTGGACTGGCCCGAGCCCTCCCGGCTCAGGACCGATCCCTTCGATCGTCGTCAGGTCGCGTCCGTCGGCCTGCGGCGCGAACATCAGACACGATCGAACTGCCTGGCCGTCGAGCAGCACCGTGCACGAGCCTCACACGCCGTGTTCGCAGCACACATGGGTACCGGTCAGGCCGAGTTCGTCGCGGACGAAGTCGGCAAGCGTCGTTCGCGCGTCAGTGCGTCCTCGGCGCGGCTCGCCGTTGACCATGAGCTCGATGTCGCCCACGCTCCCCGACCACGTGCTGGCGGGTATAGACGTGCGCTCGGTGTCGGCAGTTCCGATCGCGACGTCTTCCGCGACTTCCCTCATCGGCGGCGCGAGTTGGGCAATTGCCCGACGAAACGCGACTCCTGCGAGATGGCGTCGTTGATCGCTCGTCGCGTGGATGTCGTCGTTCGGTTCGAGATCGCGTATCGCGATCGCGCGGGCCTCGTCGAACGTGGGATTCGATGCAATCGATCCGGCCGCGATCGCCGCCGCCTCGGCGTCCGCCGACCGATGGGGCGTGGCGTCGACGCCGAACAACGCATGCGCGAAGCGTTCGATGCGGTCGTCGACGAACGCCGCCTGGACGACCGCTCCGGCGAGCGCGAAGTCGCCCGACCGGCGCGCGACTTCGTACACCGCGACACGGACGTCGCCCGGCCAGATCGGAAAGCGGACCGCGATCAGCAGCTCGTCGTCGGCGAGCGCGGTCGTCCAGGTGTCGACGAAGAAGTCGGCGGCGCCGACTTCGCGCCGGTTGGTCTCGAACACCGCGTCGAGCGCGAGCGCGACCGCCGGAAGTTCGGAGGCCGGGTCGGCATGGGCGAGGCTGCCGCCGACCGTGCCTCGGTTGCGGATCTGGAAGTGTCCGATGTGTGGTGCCGCGCACGTCAGCAGCGGCACGTGGCGCCGGATCATCGGCTCGTCGATGAGCCTCCGTTGCGACGTCATGGCACCGATGCGAACCTGCTCGCCGATCACCGAGATCCCGTGCAGCGCAGCAACCCGTTCGACGTCGATGAGGTGCGCGAAGCGGGTCAGACGGAGCGCAAGCATCGGAACGAGGCTCTGACCCCCGGCGAGGACCTTGGCGTCGTCACCGAAGTCGCGAAGCAGCGCGACGGTCTCATCGACGGTTTCGGGTCGGTGGAGTTCGAACGGTGCGGGCTTCACGGTCGGGAACCTAACGCTGCTTCGACACGCGTGTCAGGTGGCATCGCGCGCGAGCATGCCGGGGTGGAGCGGTACTCGACGCGCGGATCGCTGCTGGTGGCAACGCCGCGCTTGTCCGATCCGAACTTTCATCGCACGGTTCTGCTGATGCTCGAACACGGTGAGGAAGGTGCGCTGGGTTTGGTGCTCAATCGACCTTCCGAGTTGCCCGTCGTCGACGCGGTTCCGGAGTGGGCCGACCAGGCCGCGGACCCCGAGGTCGTGTTCGGGGGCGGACCGGTCCAGCCGGGTGCCGCGTTCGTGCTGGGCGAGCGCCCCGATGCGGAGTCGAGCGAAGGATTCGCGGTGGTGTTCGAACACATCGGCGTGTTGGACCTTCACGGCGACATTCCGCACGACGTCGGGCGAATCCGAGTCTTCTCGGGATACGCGGGATGGTCGCCCGGCCAACTCGAAGCCGAACTCGCCGAGGACTCCTGGTGGGTGCTCGAGCCCGATCCCGAGGACGTGTTCGGCGACGACCCCGACGAGCTGTGGCACTGCGTGTTGCGACGCCAGCCCGGCAAGCTGTCGTGGTACGGGAACTTCCCCGATGACCCGGCGTGCAACTGATGCGTCGAATGGCCACACTATTTCTTGCTGGTTGACGCTTCAGCGGGGTTGGCAGTTGGGGCACCAGGTGGTGGTGCGCCCGTCGAGCGTCCGCGATCGCAGCGGATCGGCGCAGCGTGTGCACGGTTCGCCCGAGCGGCCGTACGCGTCCAGGGCGAACTGGTTGTCGCCGATCTCGCCACTGACGGTGCGGTAGTCGCGCAGGGTCGTTCCGCGTCGCTCGATGGATTCCGACAAGACCGCGCGAATCGCCGCGTGCAATGCCGCGGCCTTCGGACGGGAGATCGATCGTGCCGCGGGGTTGACGCGGGCGCGCCAGAGGGCTTCGTCGGCGTAGATGTTGCCCACGCCGGCGACCGGACGTTGCGACAGCAACTGGGTCTTGATCGCTCGATGGCTGCGGTTCAGCGCTCGATGGAACTCGACGGCGTCGAAGTCGTCGGAGAGGGGTTCGGGACCGAGCGCGTGGAGCGTCGGGAGCGAGCGATGGTCGTCGCGCGGGAGCACCGCGACGCGACCGAATCGTCGAACGTCCTGCAACTCGAGCGTCGTGTCGGTGTCGAGCTGCCAGGCGACCCGGAGATACGGGTCGGGTGGCGACGTCGGGGAGCCGACCCGTAACACGCCCGTCATGCCGAGGTGGATCACGAGGTGACGGTCGCCGTCGAGATCACACAACAGGTACTTGCCGCGACGGCCGACCGTTTCGACCCGCGCACCGATGGCCATCGTCGCGTCCGCGAACTTCGGGGTGCCGAAGGTCCACGCGTCGATGATCGTGCGTCGAAGGAGGACGGGTTCGAGTTGACGTCGAATCGTTTCGACTTCGGGGAGCTCGGGCACGATCAGCTCGGATCGACTCAGCGACCGCGCCACTCCGGCCGGCGTCCCTCGCGTCGAGCCGCCATGCCTTCGCGGGCGTCGTCGGTCTGCGCCACGAACCGGCGGAGTGTCTCGCCGAATCGCACGGCGTCGACCCACGGAAGCTCTTGACCTCGGTAGGCCATCTCCTTCACGGCACGAACGGCGAGCGGACCACCGTTGCACAGGCGACGCGCCAGATCGTTCGCGGCGTCGAGCAGTTGGTCCCGCGCAACGACGCGACCAGCGAGGCCTACGTCGAGCGCCCACTGTGCGTCGAAGCGATCGCCGGTGAGCAAGAGTTCGAGCGCGTGCTGGAAGTTCGAGATGCGGCGGGGGAGGCGGATCGCACCGACGATCGTCGGAACCCCGAGCAACACTTCCGGCATCGCGAACTCGGCATCGTCGGCCGCGATCACGAAGTCGCACGCGGCAACCGCGGTCAGGCCGTAACCGAGGCAGTAGCCACCGACCGCGGCGATCGTCGGCTTCCAGACCTCGAGGCCGCTCTCGAAGCTGTTGATCGTCGGCATCTCGAAGAACGATCCGGGAAACACGCCGGCACTGTTGCCGTCGGTGAGGTCGGCACCGACGCAGAACGCACGGCCCGCTCCCGTCACGATCGCGACCCACGCGTCGTCGTCGGCAAGAAAGCGCTGCCAGGTTCCGTTCAGTTGCTCACGCATCGCGCCGTTGATCGCGTTGAGCTTGTCGGGTCGGTTGTACGTGATCGTCGCAACATGGTCGACGACGTCGTATCCGACGAGCCGGGCGTCGATCGGGTTCGTATCCGACCCCGGCGACGGCGCGGGAGGCTCGTTCGCGGAAGGCATGGGCGGAGCGTACGAGCTTTCGGTCGGGCGCGTCAGTCGCGGGCGTAGCCGACCATGATGTGCTCGATCCACCACTGCGGCGCGCTCGACAACAGCAACTGCAAGTCCGGGTAGTCGTGCCAGCGCACGACCTTGCCGGCGGGATCGAATTCCATGACCGACACGAAGCGCACGACACACGACTCGCCGGTGTGCCAATGCCACTCTTCGGCGTGTTCGAACATGACTGTGTCGCCCTCGGCGACCATCGACTTCGGGTGATGACGAATGTCGCTCAGCGGTTCGAGGCCGAGGCGTAAACGCGCCGCGACCTGGTTCGGCCCGATGGCGACGTCGTCGTCGGGCGTGAAGACGTCGGTGTACTCACCATCGTCGGCCATCATCGCACCGACGGCGTCGAAGTCGCGGCGGTACAACGTCGCCCAGAACTCTTCAACGATCTGCTTGTTCCGAACTGCCTGATCAGTCATGGCGCGCACTCTACGGGTCGCGGCGCGCTCACACGTCGGGGAGGTTGAGCGCGAGGTTCGCCTCTTCGAGTCCGCCGTCGATCTCGATGATCTTGCCGGTGACCCAACTCGCCGCGTCGCTCGCCAGATACAGCGCGCCGATCGCGATGTCGTCGGGGGATCCGAGGCGGCGCAGCGGAGTCTTGTCGACCAGTTCGGTGACGATCTCCTCGTTGGTCAGCACCGTCTCGAGCGCGCTCGTCGCAGTCGAGCCGATCGCGATGCCGTTCACGCGGATCTTCGGTGCGAGATCGGCGGCCAGGAGGCGGGTCATGTGCGTCATCGCCGACTTCGCCGTGCCGTACGCGACGAAGCCGCGGTCACGCAGTCGCCCGATCGCGCTCGTCATGTTGACGACGCTGCCACCGCCGCGCTCCAGCATCGACGGCACCGCGGCCTTCGTGCAGACGAACGCCGTGGTGACGTTGAAGTGAAACGATCGCTCGAGGTAGCCGGCGCTCGTCGCGGTGAACGGACGCGGGGGAGTTCCGCCCGCGTTGTTGATCACGATGTCGACTCCACCGAACTCCTCGATCGCGGCCGCGACGAAACCCTCGAGTTGGTCGTTCTCGTTGACGTCGGCTGGATGGACGAACGCCCGGCGACCGAGTGCTCGAACCTGCTGCGCGACGACGTCGAGTTGATCCGAGGTACGGCTCGTGAGCGCGACGTCGGCACCGGCTTCAGCGAGCGCGAGTGCCGTGGCGGCTCCGATGCCGCGGCCCGCTCCGGTGATGATCGCGACTTTGCCGTCGACTCGGAATCGTTCGAGCACCATTGCAGGGCTTCCTTCGTTTGGTGATGGGCGGACGCGGTCGAACTTACCTGGATCTGGCGTGACTGCATCGAGTGGCGCTACCGTCACTCGATGCGTTGGCGCGGTTTCGTGGCGGTGATGGTGGTCGGTCTCGTGTCGGGCGCGGCGTCACCGCGTGCCGTCGGAGACGACTCGGCCGACCCGTGGGCGTCGCGCCGAGTGCTGAACGTGGCGCACGCCGGCGGCGACCTCGAAGCGCCCCACTCGACGTTGTTCGCGATGAAGACGGCGGTTCGCGCTGGCACCGATGTGCTCGAAATGGACGTGCGCCTCAGTGCGGACGGCGCGCTCGTGGTGCATCACGACGAAACCTTGGACCGCACGACGAACGCAACCGGCGTCGTCCGCGACCGGACCGTCGCCGAGTTGCAGTCGCTCGACAACGCCTACTGGTTCGTCCCGAACTGTTGGAGTTGTCACGACCGGCCCGAGGCCGAGTACGCGTACCGCGGGATCCGCACCGGTGCTCGGCCCGCGCCGATGGGCTTCACGTCCGACGACTTCACGATCCCGACCTTGGAACAGGTCGCGGCGGCGTTCCCGAGCCGTCTGCTCGACGTCGAGATCAAGGACGGTGTCGACGGGATGGCCGCGGCCGAGGCGTTGGCCGCGTTCATCGCCGACCATGGCCCGGCCGATCGCTATCTCGTCGCGTCGTTCGACGACGACATCCTCGCCCACTTCAAGTCGCTCGCGCCGCACGTGGCAACGAGTCCCGGTCTGAACGAGACCATCGAGTGGTTCGCGACTCGCGAGGCCATGCCGCACCACGAGGTGCTCCAGGTGCCGCCGGTGTTCAGTGGCATCGAGGTCGTTACCCAGCAGTTCGTCGACGACGCGCATGCCGATGGCCTCGCCGTTTGGGTGTGGTTCAACGGTACCGATGACGACGCACCCGACGAATGGAACCGCCTGGTCGACCTCGGCGTTGACGCGCTGCTGACCGGCAAACCGAAGGCCGCGCAGGCGCTCCTGGTCGAACGCGGTGTCGCGTTCCGAGCCGCGCCCGACCTCGTCGCGGGCTTCGAGCCGCCCGGACGGTTGCACGTGACCTACCGGTGTCCGGTCGTCCACGTCGATCGTTGTCGGAGTTTGCTCGTCGTCGTCACGAAGCGTGCGGACGGAACGGTGTGGTTCGATGTTCGGCTCGTCGGCGCTCGGCGGGGGGCCGAACGCGAGCTCGAGCTGCGCGGATTCACCGGGCGTCGCCGATCGGTCGAGACGGTGGTCGTCGCGTTCCCGATCAACGACGACACCGCGCTCGCGGCGGTTCGTGCGATGCCTCCCTCACCTACCTGACGGCGTAGCGTTGCGACTACGTGTCCCGGGCCGCGCTTGCCAGCCGGTCCCCGAGGGGAGGTGGAAGCCGAACTGAACAACCAGCCCGTCCTCAACAATGTCGCGCCGGCGAACGTCGACTACAGCGCGTCGCACGGAACCCACTTTCTGCTCGATCTGTTCGGGTGTCGCTCTCCTATTCTCGATGACGAGCTCGGACTCGTCGCATTGGCCGCCGAGGCTGCCGAGAAGGCCGGTGCCACGGTGCTGGCCACCCACCACCATCGCTTCGAACCCCACGGCGTCTCCGCAATCTGCGTGCTCGCCGAGTCGCATCTCTCGATCCACACCTGGCCCGAGATCGGCACCGCCACGATCGACGTCTACACGTGCGGTGATTCGGCCGATCCGAACGTCGCCTGCGACCTGATCGAGGTGCAGCTGGCACCCCAGTACGCCGAAAGAACGCGGATCGACCGCGGCCGCCCGTCCGCGACCCGCCGGTGAGCGACGACGTCGTCGGTGACTTCGAGCCGGCGGTCTGGCTCCGAGAGACGATCACGCCTTGGGATCGTTACGAGCACGGAGCGACGCGCATCGTGCATCACTCGGCCACGGAGTTTCAAGATGTCTGCGTGGCCGACACTCCTGCGTTCGGTCGCATGCTGATGCTCGACGGCATCGTGCAGTCGAGCGAGCACGACGAGTTCATCTATCACGAAGCACTGGTGCAACCCGCCATGTTCGCGTTCGGAGCCGCGCGCCGTGTGCTCGTGCTGGGCGGTGGCGAGGGCGCGACGCTTCGGGAAGTGTTGCGGTGGCCGGTTGTCGAGCGGGCGCTGATGATCGACATCGACGGAGATCTGTTGACCGTGGCGCGTGAGCACCTGAGCGCGTGGCATCGCGGTTCGTTCGACGACGCTCGTGCGGAGGTGCGGGTCGCCGACGCGGTCGCGTTCCTTGCGTCGACCGACGAACGATTCGACGTCGTGATCTCCGACATGACGGATCCGGTCGAGGACGGTCCATCGACGTTCTGCTTCACGCGTGAATTCTTCTCCGCAGTGCAGCGCGTGCTGACCCCAGGTGGGGTCGTCGCCGTGCAGGCCGGCCCGTGGTCACCCGTCGAGCTGCAACTGCACGCCCGAGTGATTCGGACCCTGCGCTCGGTGTTCGCCGAGGCGTGGTCGTACCCGTGCATCGCGCCCGTCTACGGACGTGCGCTCGGGTTCGCAGTCGCGAGCGACGTCGGTGTTCGTGATCGGATCCGTGCGAGCGAAGCACCGACTGCCGTCGTCGGGCACCTGCACGCGATCACGCCGGCCGTCGCGGCAGGTTTGCTCGCGCCCGCGCCGTTCATCGAGGCGGCAATCGCCGCGGACACTCGGGTCTACACCGACGCCAGCCCTCCCGCGACGCATGGTGCCGCCGGCTGGACGGCGCCCTGAATTGCTTACTTCGGCGGGAAGCGGACCGCGCCGTCGATGCGGATCGTCTCGCCGTTGAGGTAGGGGTTCTCGACGATGTGCTGGACGAGCTGCGCGAACTCATCGGGTACGCCCATGCGGTTGGGGAACGGCACGATCGAGGCGAGACCGTCCTTCATCTCTTGCGGGACGAAGCCGAAGATCGGTGTCTCGAAGCTTCCCGGCGCGATTGTCATCACGCGAATGCCGACGACGGCGAGGTCGCGCGCCATCGGCAGCGTCATGCCGACCACGCCGCCCTTGCTCGACGAATACGCGACCTGACCGATCTGACCGTCGAACGCGGCGATCGATGCGGTGTT
>SXGT01200466.1_pt1 | contig 29750 bp, 38 predicted proteins | sample 3176221 | NCBI WGS metagenome assembly SXGT01 (sample SAMN11356862, study PRJNA531348) | freshwater metagenome | isolation source: freshwater sample F1-120 | place: China: Fuxian Lake, Yuxi | collected 2017-12-25 | reverse complement strand
TGCTGGACGAAATCGACACGATTGCTCGTGACGGTCTCGATGGCGGCACTTCTTCGGGGATGTTCGCCGAGTTGCTGACGTGGCTGGAAGAGTCCAAGAATCGCTCGCAGGCCATCGTGCTGGGTACGTTGAACTGCCTCGACAAGCTGGACTCAGCCTTGGAGTCGCGGTTCTCGGCTCGGTTCTTCGTGGACCTGCCAGTGCATTGCGAACGTCGCGAAGTGGCCGGCATCTACTTGAACGACTTGGGGTGCAAGAACGCCGATCGGGCGGCGAAAGTCATCGCCGCCATGACCGACGGGTACTCCAACCGCGAACTCGCCACCACCATCTGCCCTGACGTGGCTCGGCTGAGCCACCTCGAATGCGACGATGACACCATTCAGCAAGTCGTCGCTCGCAGCATCCCGGTCAGCCGGACACAGTCGGCGACCCTGGAGCGGATGCGGAACGCCGCCAGCACGCTCCGCAAGGCCAACAGCGAGGACGAGGCAAACGGCGATCCGTCGCCCATTCGCCGCGTCATGGCGTGACAAAATTCAGGCCGAAACGGGGGACTAGCACCCCCGTCTGCTGGTGTGCGCCAGCACTGATGAGGCCAGAATGCGTGCCCGCCGCTTAGTCGGGTTGGAGGAATTGCTGATGACAGAACCCACCGGGACGCTGCAAGGCGTCAAACTCGTCATGTGGAACACGCCCCCCGCAAAGGAGGTCGAATTCCGCCCGACAATCGAAGCGACACGGCGCAAGCTGCGTGAAGCCGGCCTGCCGGATCGTTACGCCGAAGACATCGCCGACACGACCGCCTTCCGACGCGCCGCTGACCAGTGCCGTGCGCCGGACATTCAGTCCCGCTGCTTCAAGGGTGCGGACCGAGAACTGTACGTCAAGATCGACAAGCTCACGCCAGAGAACGACAGCGAGGGTGCCACGCTTCGACAGACCAACAAGGGGGTCTGGAAGCATACGATTTGCGGCCCCGTCCGCGTTCGTGGCTACGACAACGACACCAACGACATGCTGACGTTGGAGTACGAGACCGCCAAGACCACCTACGAGTACGCTGACATTGGCCGAATGCTGATGCAGATCATCACCAAGGAAGGGCTGGGCATCTACTCGCCGCGCCGTGCGGGTGGTGTCTACTTTGTGCCCACGGACGATTCGTGCTCGACATTGATCGAACGGCTCAGCCAGTTCTGTACGTCGCTCGACGTGCGATTGCTGGTCTACGCCATTCCGGACACCGACACGCAGCGGCACGAGATTGGTGACGCGATCGCCGCCGGCATCAGCGTGGACGTGGCCGCGCACCGGGAGGCCATTGAAGCCTACACGGTCAACACGCGACCGGAATCCTTGAGCAACCGCCGCAACCTGATGGCTCAGACGGCTCAGTTGCTGATCCGCTTGAGCACCTACTTGAACGGCCATGCGGTGGAGTTTGGCCGCCAGTTGGACGAACTGGAGCGAGCCCTGAAGTCCCTCGAAGCCGAGCAAGCCGCTCACGTCCCGTCTGGGCGTCGCGTGCTGGCTGGCAAATAGCAACTGGTTCCCGTGCTTGGGCACACCCTACGAACGTCGGACCCGATGCGGGCGCGGTACAGGTGGCTGGTTCGATTCCGGCAACGGGACTTTTACTTCCATTCCAATGCGTTGCCGACCGCTCTCGAAAGGAGGCCGTATGTCTAGCGCTCATGTATTGAATACTCCAAATCGCCGCGTTGTTGTCGGCGAGATGACGGCGCGAAAGCCACGCAAGCCGAAGAAAGCCAAGCCGTGGTTCATCGTGAGAACGCATTCGGCTGGCGTGTTCGCGGGTGAAATCGAGTCTCGCAGCGGCCGCGAGGTCGTTATGCGCAACGCTCGTCGTCTGTGGTACTGGGAAGGTGCCGCTTCACTCTCTCAGCTTGCGACTCACGGCACTAGCCTGCCACAGAACTGCAAGTTTCCGTGTGCCGTTGATCGTGTCCTGCTGCTCGAAGCCATCGAGATATTGAGCGTCACGCCTGCCGCCAGATCCTCAATCGAAGGAGTCGCAGAATGGCGGCAGTAGGCGATGGTTCTGGAGATGGCTCTGGCTTTGGCGATGACTCTGGCGGTGGCTCTGGCCGTGGCTTTGGCGACGGCTCTGGCTCTGGTCGTGGCTTTGGCGACGGCTCTGGCGCTGGCTAGTTTTTGTTTCGCGGTTGTGTCACTCAATTCCAAAGGAGGCTCTGATGAAGTTCGATTGCGACCGAACCTGCCCGCTGTACGAGCGAGTTGACTCGTGCAGGTTCAACAAGGTGTTTAACAAGATCGGCCCGGTGGTGGTCAACAGCCACACGGTCAAGGTTAAGTGCGATTTTCGCGACCACGACATCCTGGCCGGCGCTGTCCGAGGAATGGGCGGCGAAGTGCTCGGCAAGGGGACGCACAACCTGTATTCCAGCAACAAAGCCACGGGGTTTGGCTTTACCCTCCCCAACTGGAAATTCCCGCTGGTCGCTGAAGAAGGCGGACAACTCGCCTTCGACAACTACGGCGGCTCGTGGGGCAACCCGGCTGACCTCGAACGCCTCAAGACCGAGTACGTCATCGCCACCGCGGAGCAAGCCGCAATGGCGCAGGGTTGGATGACCGAACGCAACGGCGAGACGCTCACGATCCACCATCCCAGCGGCGGAAGCCTCACCGTCACGGCCAACGGTGCCGAGGCCAACGGCTTCATGGGTTCGGGCTGTCACGACGCTCTGATGAGCCTTAACCTGCCGATGTCCGAGTTCGTCGCCAAGCCGGAGTTTGGTCAGACGGCGTGTGAAATCCAGCAAGGGGTCGGATAATGGCCCATCCCGTTCGCTGCAAGTTCTGGATCGAGTGGATTCTCCCGGACGCCATGATGATCTCGGATGTTGGCAACGGTGACTGCCCGAGCGTTACCAATGACGCCGAGGCTGTCGTCGCCTACTTGCTTGGCAGCCAACTTCTCAACCCTGGAATGAGGCTGCTCTACCTCGATTCCGAAGAACACGAAGACGAACTCCTGTTTGATGCCGACGGCTTCAAGGGGTTCAAGATTTTGAGAGACACGAGCGTCTTGCCAGGGCAGTCTATCACTGGGGAGCAATCCCCTCTGGCTTTCGCTAAAGCAGACCAAGAGTTCCCCGATGCTTCGTCGGGAAGCGATCAAGAATTGGGAGCGGCCGAGGATCGGTGATGCCGCTTTACTGCACTCGAAGGCTGAGGGGGCGTCAATCCCCTCAGCCAATGGAAAGATGACTGTCCGCGTGACCGGCCGGCACGAGAGTCCGGCCACCTTCCCTGTGTCGTGGGACTAGCACTTTGCGGAGCACATCCGCCGAGTCACGTCGGTTCGATTCCGGCGGCAGGGGCTGTTGATTTCGCGTAGTGAACCGAGGGCTTGCCGATGTTTCGTCGGGAGCATGTGTTGCCAAAGGATGAAGCCCGATTGCGAACCCTGACAGCCCCCGAAATCGGATCGCTACCCGATCGCTGTCAAGATAATCGCATGACCGCAGACTCCTAATGACCAACACGGCTCGGTGATGGCCGATGACCTGGATTTATCCAAAGTCTGATGCGTTGGAAATTCCCGAAAGGAACGACCTGGAGCTTTCGGAGACACCCCTTGCGATCGTTGATGTTCTCCGCTGTCAGCCACTCCCGCCAACTCTCCAAGCCATTTCATCACAGTCTTTAGCCGCTCACTTCCAAAGTGCGCGGCTTTCGGAAATCACCGACACAGCGGAAGTGGCCCCGTGCCTGCTGTGTGGCATCGAACGGGGCGGTTCTGGAGGACGTACCCAACGCCCTCCCGACAGACCGGCTACGACCTTGCCAAGTGCTCGGTGTTTCGTCGAGCAAGACGGCCCGCACTCCAGATGTGGACGACGGGATGCAGCAAGGCCAAGAGCGGACACGGGACCAGTCGGAAGCGACGCAAATGCCCTCCCCCTGTCAAATGAGGGACGCTCGTCTCCTTCCGTGCCTCCCCCCGTCGAGCGTCCAACATTTGCCATTCCTCCGGGCATTTGCGTCGCTTCTTTCGCGATCTGTCGAACCACACAACGAAAGGTGTCCCCATGCGAATCCGAAAGATCCCCAAAGGGGGCGGACGGTTCAGGACGATCTATGTCCCGAACCTGAAAGAGAAAGAGCGACTGCGGAAGCTGCTGCCGTTGCTGCACGAGATTCACCAGAAAGCCGTGGATGCCGCCGGGACGCGCGGCATTGCCCATGCGTTCGTACCGCATCGCAACCCCGTGACTTGTGCCCTGCCACACCGCGGCTTCCAAGTCACCATCTCGTGCGACCTGGAGAACTGGTTCGACACGGTGACTGACCAACATCTGCTCATGGCGGGAATGCCGCCAGAGATCGTGGACGCCATCACCATCCCCGACGAACAAGGCGTGCGACGGTGTCGACAAGGACTGCCTACCAGTCCCGTCGCTGCGAACATCGCCGCGGTGGCAATGGACAACGAGCTATTCCATGTGATGAAATGGCTGGCGGACAGTTGGAAAATCGACTTTGCCTACACCCGCTACGCCGACGACATCACGGTCAGTGCAAGTCATCGCGGCGGCTTCTGGACCGATGGTGTGCCGATTCATCCTGCCCTGACGGACATGATCCTCGCTCGGATCTACACCGCGGCCGGCAACGCTGGCTGGACAATCGCCGAGCACAAAACGCACATCCAGCACGCCAAAGCCGGTCGAAGGATCATCGTGGGTATCGCGGTGGATGACCGAGTCCATGCCACACGCAAGACCCGGAGAAAGCTGCGGGCGGCGCAGCATCAAGGAGCAACCAAGACCCTGGCAAACGGCAACCGGACTACCAATCTGACAGCCCTGAAGTCGGCCGCCGGCATTGCCGAGTGGGCGGCCTGCAAGCTCCCGCGCCGCGTCCGCTCGACCCGGCAGATGATGGGCGTGCTGGCCGGAAGTGGATCGGTCGCCTCGCCAACCGAACAAACACAGACCGTCGCCATTTCCGGTTCCGGTCGCCGCGTGCTCGTGCCTGTCCGTGACAAAATTGCCGACGATTCGGCAAACCGTTAGAAACCCGTTTGAAGCGAGCTGGCCGCTGTTGCCCAGCAGGAGGTTTACCATGACATGGACTTACAGCCCCGTGTATCGCGTGATCCAGCGTGAGGACGGCTCAAACGTAAGCGGACTGGTTCCGTCACGAATGACCGCCGCAGATCGCTTGTTGGTGACTGCCGGGCCGGAGTTGCTGGAAGCAATTCGCCACTCCCTGGACGTGATCTACAACGAGACCCACGGAGACCGCTCGCCGTGGGTGCAGTCGGCCATTCAGAAGATCGAAGCCGCCATCGCCAAGGCCACTGGAACGGCGGTGTCCAATGGCTAACCTCGCCGAAAAGCATCGCCCACAGCGCTGGGATGACGTTGTGGGACAAGACCGGGTCAAGCAGCAGATCGACACGATCCGTCTGACGGGCTCGCTTCTGGGACAAGCATTTTGGCTGCAAGGCGCTAGCGGCACCGGCAAGACAACCGTGTCCCGAATCCTTGCCGATGAAGTGCAGCCGTACTTCGACCGCAACGAGATCGACGCGGCCGACCTGTCCCTCGACAAGATTCGCGAATGGGAAGAACTCTGTCGCCGGCCGCCGATCGGTTGCCAAGGCTGGGCTTTCATCGTCAACGAAAGCCACATGCTCCGCCCCGCCAGCATCGAACGCCTTCTGACGACGCTCGAAAAGCCGGTCGTGGTCAAGCATTCGTTCTGGGTCTTCACCACCAGCGAAAAACTGCTGTTCGGAGTTCCGTTCGGCAGTCGCGTGGATGAGTTCACCATGTCGCAGGACGAGAACGTGACCCTGGCATTCGCTCTGCGGTTACGCACGATTGCGCAATCAGAAAATCTCGACGGCAGGCCGATCGAAGAGTACGTCGCTCTGGTCCGCCGTCATCACCACAACCTGCGGGAATGCCTGCGGGTCATCGGCAGAGGGGAGTTCAAAGCCGCGACTTGATCCCATCTTCCCGCGCTCGGCCACCGGACGCACGGTGCGAGGCTTCGTCGCCTCGGCGGGAACTTCTCTCTCGAAAGGAAACCCATGCCTGACATCGCCGACTCGCCCGACTTGAAACACTTCCTCACTCTCGCCAACGCCAGCTACGACTCATCCGGCACCGTCGCAGCGAGAGAACTCGCCGATTGCATCGTCAACAACGTGCCCTGCCTCAACGACCAAGCCCTGCGCGGCATGTGCGTCTTCGCAGGCATCGCCAAGATCGCCCCCGACACCGCCCGTCAAATGTTGGAGGATTAACCGTGCAAGCAGAAAAACATGGGCTGGAAAACCAAGCTGAGGCGCAGCGGCCTCCGAATGGTGTAAGAGGTTTATACCAAGATCGGTTTTGGTGCGAAGGAGATGAGGCTCACTGGAAGGTTATCGTTTCAGACAGCCGAAACCCATGTTGTGACATCGACGTTTTCATAGTGCGCCGTGGAAGCCAGACACATCACATCGTCGTTCATGGAACACGAGGCTTGCTTCTGTTGGCGTCAGATAGTTGCTTGCCCGGCAAGCTCAACTCGACCGGCCAAAGAGAACTCCGTGATTGCCTGGTTCAAATGTTTCTCGCCTGAAAGGAATCCCATGCCCCAAGACTTCCTCTTGCCGCGATCGGGCTCAGCGCCGTTGGCCTTCACCGGCGAACAGCTCGCCTACGTCAGCGGCAAAGACATCGCCGCCGATAAACGAGCCACCCGCTACCACGAGATCGGACTCTATCGTGCCGCCAGTGGCCGCTACGTTGTGGCCATCCACTTTGTCTGCCAGACCAAATACGACGACCCGTATGATGAAGCGGAAGCCTTCGACACTCCGAGGGAAGTCGTGCAATACCTGGAAGAGTTCGAGCCGCTGGAAGGGGTGCGCGGGTGGACCCAAGAAAAGCACGCCGAACAACAGGAACGGTTGAAAAGGGCGCTGACCAACAACTTTGAACGACTCGTCTCAGAACTGCTCAGCAGCCAGGCCGAGTTTGCAGAGAGAGTCTGAGCTACAGATCCAGACCAACCCACTCCAGCAACGCTTCCTTCTCCGCCTGCTCCTGAGTCAGCTTGAGCTTAGCCCTCTTGCGAGCCCGCTCCGGGGCCGTCTTGCGCTGGTCCTGCTTGAGCAGACTCATGTCGTCTGGGCGGCTCAGCAATTCCGCCGGAGTCATGTCGAGCGCGTTGGCCAACCCCACCAACATCTGAAGTGCGTTCAAGATCCAGTGCGTCGCGTGCGACCCTTTCCATTTGTCGCTCAATACCCGCGTCACCAATGACGTCGAGAAGTCGAGTGACCGTCCCGCCTCAAGCGACAGTCGCCCCACGCGCCGAGCAATCTCCGCATTGGTCAGCAGACGCAGGTTCTTCACACGCCGCCCGTTGACCGCGATCCACCGAGCGACGTCTTCGTGGGTTGGTTTCGGACTGCTCATTTCTTGCCTGCCGCTTCCCGTCGTTGTTTGGTGCGGTTCTGGATGGCGTTCATCAGCATCTCAAACTTGTCGGCGTTCTGGCGCTCTTGCACTGACATCGCTGCCTTTACGTCGTCCGGAATGTAGCTCTTTGTGAACGTCTTGCCGCCGATCTTCTTTTCGGCATCCTGCACCCATTCCCGCAACATCGCGTCTTGAGCCTGCGGGGAAACGTCGCTGACTCGCACACCCGTACCCAAGCCAAACAGCTTGTCGACCCAGTTCTTCCTCGAATCGGTCGCTTGTCGCACGCTGGTCAGTCCCCGCGTGAGCGGGCTGTTGCCGAGAATCGCTTCGAGTGCTTGCGGAGTTCGCACCGCATCCTTCTGTCCGGTGACGTTGGCGAGGATGCGCCCGAGCGTCGGGTCCAGATCGTCCAGCGGCCGTCCGCCACGAGGCGACTTCTGAAAAAACGTCTGGCCAGTCGCCCATTCCAACGGACCCTTCACCAACGGGTTCATGCGTGACAGTGCCTCCAGGCCAACCTGCCGCGGGCCGCCGAGCATCGACAACGGATCTTCAAACATCAGCCCCAAGCCGGTCAGATACCGCTTGGTGCCATCGCTCACGCGCGCGGGAAGCGGGATCGCCGCCGTGTCCGCGATGTGCTCCGGCAACATCGCGTCGTCGTCTCGGCCGGCATTGACCGCTCTTACCGATTGGCCCATACCGCCGCCAGGGTTCGTTGTCAGCGTCTTGCCGACATCCAACAGCTTGCGCGTCGTGAAGGAATAGAACGGAAACAATCGCTTCAAAGCCTGCTCCGTCGGCGTAAAGGTCCGAGGGTCATAGCTCACCTGAAGCTGGTTGACTTGCTTCATGGCCTCTGCCGGATCGACACCTTTTTTGATCTGGTTGTAGAACGGGACCAGTCGGTTCATGTCATCGGTGAAGCGGCCGATCTTCTCGCCACCCTTGACCACACCCAGTCGAGTCTCCGCTCGATCCGCGACGCCGCGAATGTTGATGAACTGGGAATAGAAGTCCTTCGAGAACGGATTGAACCGAATCGGGTCGACATCCGGCGTTCGCCCCGCGATTGTCTTGGCCACATCACCAACCGCCTGAAGACGTGTGGTCGGCTGCCGGCCGGGAATGACGTCGAGCAACTCTGGCACGCCGCCGGTGTAGTCCGGTGCGGCACCAGCGACGCGAGCCACGTCCGTCTGCTCCGCAGCGCGGCCCGGCCCTAATTCCGCGTAGAGCAACCGCATCATCTCGGTGGTGTTGTCCTCCGTCGGACTCAAACCTCGCTGGGTGGCCATCTGTCGCAGAACACCGACCTTGTCGGACCCAGGCAGGTTCTGTCCACGCACAAACTTCTCCATGCCCAGGAAGTCGCCGCCGCTCCACATCCCGCGTTCCATCGCTGCGGCTTGCCCAGACGTCAGGTCGCGAACGTACCGGGCCGGCGCGGTAAGCACGCCCGCCTTGAACAGATTCGTGAAATTGTCCCACTGCTTGACCCACCACTCGGCACCGTCGGGAACCTTGTAGTTCTTCCGTGGAGCCAAATAGCTGGCCGCCAACCGCGGATCAATTTCAAGTTCCAGCAGCGTCTTCGGATCGGCAGTGGCCGGCAACCCTTTCGCCTTCGCGAAGTTGCCCAGCGCCTGATCGGTAGTCAGACCGAGTTCTTCCAGGAAGTCTTTGGCTTTCAGACCGCCCGGCTGACCGGCCACCGCCGGCTGAGCGTAGTCCGCCAGAAACTCATAGGCACCGTTCGCCCGCGCATCCTTGACGAGAGTGATCTTCTTGTCCAAAGCCGTGTCGGCAATCACGTCCCGTGTGAACAGGCCGCCCGCCCGCCGATCCGGGTTTTCGATCATCCAACCGGCAATCTCTTCCGCGCGGTTCTTCAACACCGGGGTCAAGGGCGCACCATTAGGATTCCCCGACGCATCCAAACGCTGCCAGTCGCCATTGCCGAGCCATGTCCCCTGACCGACCTCCGAGTTTGGCACCGTCACGCCATCACGGAACCGATACGCTCCGTCTGCATTCCGAGCCCGATACGTCGGCACGAGTTCACTGCCGTACTTCGCCTCGATCTGTGCCCCCACCGCTTTCTTGAACTGGGCCTTGGTGAAGACTACGCCGCTGGCAGAAAGCTGCGCAGCCACGTTCTGTAGATTCTGAATCCCCTGCTCGAAATCCGAGTCGGTGATGATCTTCTCCAAACCTGGAGTCCCCGTCCGAATCCCCTTCAGGAAATCCTCGCGGCCAGTATCGGAAGAAAAGCTCCCGACCAACGGTGCGGACTCGCTCGGCTTGCGACCACCGCCCGATTGACGTAGGACGCGCGAGACCACGTCGTCCAGTTCCTTGGTGTCGTAACCGGCCAGTCGCTGGATCTCCAAGTTCCGCACGCTCTCATCGTTGGCACGGTTTCCAATGCCAGTCGGATCGACCACGCCCGGCACACGCTCAGCCGCACCGCGCCGCAACAAGGCCGCATCACTATCCAGCGCACCCGCCTTCTCGGCCGTCCGCGCCAATTCTGCACCCAGACCTTTTGCTGTCTGCTCAGCACGACCCTCCGCCGCAAAGGTTCGCTTGGCGTGCTCCTGCACTTCCCACGGCACCTTCCCCATCACCGAAGCGTCCATCAGCGATCGCAGCGATTCACCACCGGCCGACCGCGTGATCGCCGAACCCAACGCAAACGGATTCAGCGAATACTTGTCCAGAACGCCGGCCACCTTCTGAGCCGTTGGCCCTGTCCCCAACACGCCGATCGGGTCCATGAACGGCGGCTGTACGCCAAACAAGCCACCCACCGGCTTGGCTCGCTCGGCAGCGTCCAGAACATTTCCCAGTCCCTGCGGATCAACAGCCGTCTGTACGCGACGAGCCGCCTCAATCGGGTCGGTCGCATACGCAATCAAATCATCCAGACTGGTGGTCAACCGCGCCTGCCGAGGCCCGATCGTCCCCAGCGGCACGTTGGCCTTCTTGGCAGCCACTCGCGTTACGTCGTCCAGCAGCCCAGCGCTCTTGCCGACATTGCCACCTTTGCCAATTGCCCACGAACCTCCGGTGAGCCATGTCAGCGGATCCGTCAGTACCTCCGTCGCAAACCCCGCCACGTCCCGCAAACCCTCACCGGGATCGCTCAGCCAGCCACCCATGCCGGACTCGACGTTGCGTCTCATCCCGTAGCCTTCCAGCAGATCCCTCCCGCTGGTCCGGTTCTCGCCCGACAGCGGCGACAACAACTGGTCAAACGGATTCACCGGAGCCATCCCCCCCGGCAACCACGTCAACAGGTCACGGATCATTGAACCGGGTGTATCGAGCAGGTTTCCAACCTTGCCGATCCCGCTCAGCCCTGACCGCGCGGCACTGCGCAGCAGCGAGTCTTCATCCTCGGGCGACAGCATCGCTCCCGCGCGGCCAGAACGTCGAACACCAAACTGCAACGGTTCCATCAGCGGCATGATTCACGCTCCATCAACAAAAAAGCCGGCGGCAAGATACCGTCGGCTTGGGAGGGGCGGGAGGGCGGTTCACCAACTGCCGAAACCATAGCTGCTTGCTGGCGACATCGTCTTCTCATCGTATGCACGCTGCGATGCGGCTGCTTTGCGCAGAGTTTCCATCAGCGATTCACGCATCGTCGTCGCTCCGCGCACGGTGTTCTTGTCCCCTTCAGACGCAATCTTTTCGGCTTGGCCAACAGTGAGATGGCCACGCAGTACTTGTTGGCCGAGAGTCTCGCCACCCAAAACATTCTGCTGACTCTGCTCCATCGGATTGGTCGCGGCGTTGCCGCCTTGAGCCTGACGAACCGACTCCCGTGCCATGTTCATTGTGGCTCGTTCCGCAGGATCGAACTGCGGAGCATTGCCGCCGAACTCTTTGGCCACTGACCCCATGATGTTCTCGTGGACCTGCGGGTCGATGTTCTGCAACCGGCTCACGAAGTCCAGCAGCATGTTTCGATTGGCGGTCGCATTCGATTGGTTGCCCATCCTCTCTCGCAATGCTCGATCTTCCATGCTGTTCTGCCAGTCCAACCCAGCGCGTCTATCGCCAGCCAGGATCGTCTCGTCGTGCATCCCGCGCTGAGCGTCGATCGTGAACTGGTTGTTGCCGCTGACGTTCTTGAACTCGAACAAGTCCTGAGCCAGTTTCTGGCCGAACTGCGCGTTCTGCTGCTTCTCGGCTGCCGACAAGCCGCTCCACATCTGCAACTGCTGCTTGAGCGTCTCCCCCTGCAAGTCGCGCCGGAGTTGGTTCTCATTGCCCGCCAACCGCTCGGTCATCCCCATCCGCTTCTCTTCCAACGAGCCCGTCTGACGATCCCGCGCCGAAAGGTCATTGAACGCGCGGTCTGTGTTCGACTGGTCGAGGATCTGCTGTTTCTCGGCCAACTGATTTCGGAAACGATCGGCCAACGGCATGTCGGTGTACTGCCGGTTGAACTGCTTGTCCTGCTGGCCGAGCTGACGGTTCTGGAAATTACCCTGCGCACGGCTGTCGGCCGTCTGCTGCTGATACGGCATCTGAGCCAACTGCGCCTGCTGGCCAAGCTGAGCCCGACGAAACGCTTCGTCCTGATCCTGACCGCGAGCCAGTCGCCCTTCGCTCATCAGTCCCAGACGCTCTTGCAGGCTCAGTTGCTGGTTCGCACGCTCAGCCTGCATCTGATCCGAGTTGGCCATTCGGTTCTCACCCGCCCAGCCCAGACGCTCTTGCAGGCTCAAGGCGTTCGCACGCTGGTTGGCATCGTTGCTGGCCGTGTTCGCGTCCAAGCCCAAGCGATCCCGAGCCAACGCCTGAGACGCCGCCGAGTCGTCCATCTGCGACTGCGCCAAACGCTCCTTCAAGGTCATTTCACGATCAGTGTTCTGCTGGTCCTGTCGCATCAATTGGCGCTTCATCGCGTCTTCACGTTGCTGTGCCTGACGCGCCGCTTCCCATTGCAGATAGGACTGTGCGGACATCCCTCCGCCTGGACGCGCCCCGACAAAACCACCGCCGGTGTTCGCACCAACGAAGCCGCCGCCAAACATTCCCACGCCGCCGTCGAACATTCCCATCATCATTCTCCTATGCAATCAACTGCTGACCCAACATCCCCAAGCCCGACTGACGACGTTGAGGGATTCCGCCCCCAATGCCAAGCCCTTGTTGTCCCGTCTGTATCGGCGAGGCTTGCGGCTGCCCCTGTCTCTGCTGAGGCTGTTGCCAGCCAAAACCCCCCAGAGACTGCGGCTGATACCGCTGGCCGGGATACGCTGTCGTGCCGGTAGCGCTCGGTGATGCAGTTTTCGGCTGGACTTGGCCAAGAGACATCTGCGCCGGAGCACTGATTGCGGTTTGTGGTGCGAACTGGATCGCCGGCTGTGTATAACCCTCAGCCGGAGAGGTGGCTGGCCCAGCGGACAGCAACGACAGCATACTTTGACCGTTGCTCAATTGTGACGCTTGACCGCCGCTCAATTGGTTCCGGAACGCCGGGAGAATCTGCGTTTCCAGTCGGACTTGATCCAACGATTTCGGTGCTTCCTGCTCGGGAGCGCCGATCATGCGAGCAAACGCATTGTTCCGCTCGATGATCGCGTTGAACTCGGCGTCCGATTGCTGTTGCTGCAACCGTTGCGAGTAACCTCCTGACAGATGGTCGAACAAATCAGCGAGCATCACCAGACTCCTAAGCCGTCAACTGCCCGATCAGTCCCATGTTCTGCCCACGTCGCGTCGTGCTGTTCTGCAAGCTGCCGAGTTGTAGGTTGCCCAGACCCAAACCGTAGTTCTGATTCTGGGTCGTCTGGCCCAAAGCCAACTGGCCGAGTCCTTGACGATAACCCGCCTGAGCCTGCTGACGTTGGAAGTCGGTGTTGTACTTGCCCAAGAACGCATTCGTCAGGCTGTTCTGAGTGCTCGCATTCGCAGCGTTGCCGAACTGATTCTGAAGCGCGCGAGCGACTGGTGAGTTTGCCCCCATCCCCGCGCCACCGGCGGATGCCTGAGCACTCCGCAACTGACCGCCCAAGGCCGAAGCGCTGTTGCCCAGAATCTGGTTCAGTTGCTGCTGAAACAACTCTTGCGGCATCGCCGTGAATTGGTCGTCGGCACCAGCGATGAGCTGTTGCAGATATTGCGAGGACACGTCGCCGTTGTTCGCGCCACCTTGTGCGACCGACAACGGGCTGACTCCAGTGTCAGCCGCGAACAGCCCGTTGATACCACCGGAGGCTCCAAGAATCTGCGTCAGCAGGTTATTCCGATTCTGGAACTGGTCCCGTGCCAACTGCTGAGCCTGCAAGGCTGGCGCGGTGTTGATCCCTGCGACATCCAAGGCGTTCCGGTTGTTCAGTCCGGCGATCCGCTCTTGCGAAGTCAGCGACCGCATGAGCTGGTCGAGATCCGCAGCGTTGTTGACGGAAGCCAGATCCAATGCGCCTCTGGTTTGCAGCCCCGTGTTGGCGAGCGTGTTCTGCCAGCCACCCTCGGCGATACGTTGCTGGCTCTCAATCTGCGCGAGCAACTGCTGAAGCTGTGACGCATTGTTCACGCCAGCCAGTTGCAAGTTGCCCTGCGTCTGAGCGCCAATGTTGGCAAGCTGCCCTTGGTTCTGAAGTCTTGTGTTGGCGAGTTGGTTGGCGTTGTTGAGACCCGCGATCTCCTTCTGCCCTGTGATCTGCGCGAGAAGTTGCTGCATCTGCGCAGCGTTGTTGATCCCGGCAATCTGCTGCTGCCCTTGGTTTTGCAGCCCTGTGTTGGCGAGCTGGTTCTGCCCAGTCAACCGCGTCACATCCAGATTGTTCTGGTTCCCAAGCCGAGCAATCCCCAGTTGACTCGCGTTGTTCATCGCCGCGATGTTCTGCTGGCTCATCGTCGACGCAATCTGCGGGTCGATCAGTCCCAACGCCAATAACTGTTGCGCATCACCTCCCAAGCCGCCGCTCAGGCCGCTGCCCGCGACCGCTTGGCCGAGTCCTCCCAATCCACGGCCGCCGCCTTGTGGTGTCTGACGAGCGGCATTCTGTTGATCCCAAGCCTGCTGCGCGGCCAACGCCGCACTGAAGGCGTTCTGCGAGGCCGCCCATTGCTGATTGGCTTGTATGTTGGCCGCCGTTGCCGGGCGACCGGACATATCCTGCCCTACAATGGCTGGCAGGCCCGGGCGGGGACCGAGATTCGCCGCTGACTGCCCACCTACCCCACCCTGTCCACCACCCAGCAAGCCCAGCAGGTTAAGCCCCAAGTCCAGCTTCTGCTTCGCCATCCCGGCCAGTGTATTGTTGGACTGGTTATTGATCCCCGCTACGCTCAGCGCGTTGGAATTGTTCATCGCCGCGATCTGCTGCTGAATCGCGTTTTGTTGGGCCTGCGTCTGCTGGCGAATCAACTCCTGCTGAATCGCCGCCTGAGAATTCTGCTGGGCGATCGCAAAATTCCATTGAGCAGTTTGGCTCGCTGCGTTGACCAGCGCATTCGCCTGCTGCTGTTGCAACGTCAGCCAGTTCATCGTATCAATATCCATGATCGCTCTCCTTTGAAGACGCGGGCAGAATACCCATCCCGCGCGTGGTCGGAAAGATGACACCGATCAGGAACGCACGGCCGATGTGGTTTCGCTGAGCGTCACGCTGTCAAACACGCTCACCGTCTTCGTCAACGGCTCGGCGTTCGGCGACTGTGTCCCATCGGCGGCGAGATACTCAATCGCCTCGGCGTCGTCATCCAGAATCACAAACACCGGGCCGACGTAGGTCCGGCGAATCCGAATCGGCTGATTGAGCACGATCGGCCCGTCGCCACCCAGCGCGACTACCAGTTCATCCACGAACGCCTGCACGCCGCTGTCTACGCGGCTGCCGTCCGGCTGCTTGAGGCTCTCTCCCCAACGCCGACGCTTCAGACGAGACAAGATTCCCTGAAAGAGTGCGCCGTAGCTCATTGGGTCATGCCTCCCAACGACATCTCGTAGAACTCGACCGGATCGACTCCCTGCACGCCGGCAATCTCCGCCTCGACGACCTTGGGACCATCCAGGTTCCCTTGCCGCAGTCCATCCAATCGCATCATCCAGTTGCCGTCCACGCGGCTCAAGTCGAGCACCGCATCGGCACTGTTGCGAGTCGTCCGGACTCCCTGATTGACCGCCGACACGCCCCACTTCAAGGCGGTCGCTGAGCGGTCGATATACAAACGCAAGTCGGCAAACCCGTCGTCCCCCGAGAGCCCCATCAGGTCCAACTGCCGCACGTTCTGCTTCTCCGCCGCCGAGTACCGGAACACACCCGACGTCCACTGAAAGCTGACCCCGCCAATCTGGTACTGGCTGGTCGTATCCAGCGCCGTCGTCCACGGCACCATCACCGTCAGAGTCGTGCTCGTGGCCCCCGTGATGATCCGCTTCTGGCCTTTGCCTGTGCCAGCGGTGATCGTCAGCGAATAGCCCGGCAACGCTGTCGCGTCGAAGACCGCCGCGGAATCGGTCAGCGTCTGGATGCCGGACGAGGTCACTGTCCCCGCTGTCGTGCCCCAGTCCACGCCATCCAAGTCGCCCCCACCCAACACAAACACACGACCGCCGCTGCCCCCCCCGAAGACCACATGCTTGCCGTCAATCTGGCCGGCACACGACGAGCAGATCGGGAACGGGTATTCCTCGATCCACCATCGCTGTTGTCGGTAGTCGTAGCACAGACAGTGATGCGGATACCGCCGATGATCCAGGCAGACAAAGAACCGGATCAATTCCTGATCCACGTCGTGCGACCCGTGGAAGAACTCTTTGTGCTCCCAGTGGACGTGGAAGTCGTAGCCCCCTTCGTCGTCGAACACATCGTGAATCGCTGTACTCAACGGTTCCGAACCGCCGGAGCGGAAGGCATAGACCCCCTGCTGGTCCAGCATGTACGCCACGTCCTCCACGATCACAACGCATCGCTGATTCACGCACCCCCGGTAACTGCTCAGGAAGACTTGCCCGTCGCCGCCGGCATCCGACAACGCCGGATCGTTCACGAAGCTGAACGTGTGCGTGCGGGCTGCCTCAGCCAGATACACCAGCGAGCCCACGCGGAACATGGCGGTCAAATCCCCCATGCCACCCGCACGCGCCACATTCAACAGACTCAGCGGCGGCACCGCTTCCGGCAATCCCGCTTCCGACCACTGCACGCCGCGCTGCCGACTGACCGCTGCTCGAATCCCGTACCCCACGAAAGCGTAGGTGCGACCCGGCCAAACAGCCGCCAACGTCAGCGTCTGCGTGTTCGTGTCCACCGCAGAAATCAACGCCGGAGCCCGTGTCTCACTCTCGACCGTCAGGTAACGCCCGGCCATGACGCTCGTCCAGTTCGTGCCGATCCCTTGCACGGTGGCACTGCTCTGAGTGATTTGGATGGCCCCCTGGCCGTACAACGCTTCGCCCGCGAACAGCAGTCGACCATTCGCCGTCAGCAACAACGGAAGATCATCGGGAGGCACCGTGTACCGATCGTCCGCGAGATCGTTCCCTTCGCTGTCGACGATCGGCACCGCCGTTTGGCCGGTCAGCGTCGCGTCCGTCTTCGTGCTCGTGAACGTCGTCGCCGTCAGGTCCGTCGTGTCCACGTCCAGGTAGTACGTCGTCGTGTTGCCGCTCGCATTCCGCAGGATCTGCCGTGACACCACCTGCGACGAGGTCGGCACATCCACGCTCGAATAGTCGATCTGACTCTTGCCGGCGATGACCAGCGTGTTGCTGATCGGACACAAATTGGAGAAGTTCCCCAGCCGATCCACGAACCGTTGATACGCCGTGTACGTCCCGCTGATCGAACCGGAACCGCTGCCGGCAATCACCACGGCCGTTGCTGGCGGAGCCACTCCCGCCGACTCCAGCGCGGACGTATTCCCATCCCACCGCTGCACGGCATTGAACCCGTCCGCGATGTAGACCACCCCGGACTCCGATTGAGCAAACGTCTTCGGCATGTTTCAAATCCTCGGATTGCGAGCCAGCAACACGCCGTCATCGCCGTCCACCTGATACAGCAGATGCGTCACCGCCGGAGTCTCCAAGAAGAACAGGCTCGTCACCGCGCCGTCCTGACCGCCGCCCCCAACGATCTCAAACATCCCTTCAGTCACCCAATCCGCCCCGGCAACCGTCGCCGACGCTCGCCACGAATACGCGCCCACCACGAAGTCATCATTCAGCGGCACGAAATGCTGAAACAACCCCGTGACGTTGTCTGTGTCCAGCGGCGGAATCGTCAGTTCTTTGACCTTCGCCCCGCTGCCGTTGTAGATCCGCAACGTCGGCGCGGACGATGGCAAGCCCGGCGTCTGGCTGGCGTCGATCTGGAACGTGAATGAAGCACGTTCGCCCAGTTGATAGCGAGGATTCATCAGGGGAGCCTTACGAGACTTGGAAGGAATACTCGGCCACTTTGTTCACGCCAGACACCTGATAGGCCACACGCATCGTGTAGACCGTGCCCGAAGCGAAGCCGTTGCCCGTCGTGAGCGCGGCCGTGACCAGATGCCACCCGGTCAGGCTATCCGTGACCGCGCTGGACACCGTCGCCGCCAGAACCAGCGACTCGGACGAGCCTTTGTAGATTCTTGCCGTGATCGTGCCGCTGTCCGCCGTCACCGGAGAGTTGCCGTTCTTGAGCTGAATGTGCGCCTGCAACGTCGCGCCGAGGGTCCAGATGCCGAGATTCATGAGTCATTCCTAAAGTAAACGAAGTGCGACAGCCTGTGTTTCGATATCTAATGGCGAGTCCGAGATCGACAGGCTGGTTTTAATAGTGCTGGTGAATTGGCCGCTGGTTTTGTAGAGCTTGTCATCAGCGGTCCCGACCCATAGCGTGTTTGAGTTGTCCCATGAAATCCCGTTGACTCCAGTATCAACACCAGAAACGCTCACGCTGGTCTTCAAGGTGCTCGCGAATTGTCCCGATTGCAGATACAGCTTGTCGTCACTTGTCCCGCACCAAGGGGTATTGGTCCCGTCCCACGAAGCCCCACGAACATCTTCGTCAACAGAAAACACGCTTCGGCTGGTCTTAATCGTCGAACTAAATTGACCGGATTGCAGCATCAACTTGCATTCAGTCGAGAGGCCATTACGGGTTGACCAAGGAGTGTTCGTGCCATCCCATGAAATACCCGCAGCATTAGCGGCGCTCGACGACGTTTCGAGGTAGCTTGTTTTTACGGTGGAGTTGAACTGTCCCGACTGCAAGAAAAACTTCGTTGAAGTACCGTTATCTTTGAGCCAGGGGGTGTTTGTGCCATCCCAGCTCACGCCCCTCGGTGTCGAAACCGTAATGCTTGTTCGCAACGTGCTCGTGAAGTCTCCAACCTGAACGTATAGTTTTCCCGTCGAAAATCCGGTCCAGATCGTGTCAAACTGAGAAGACGGAGACAACGATGTCTGCTCACTCACCGTCACGGTATCCGACACATCCCGACCCAGCGTCTTGAGAGGACTCAAGGATTCGGTGAGCGTCACGTTATCAGTCACGGTTTGGCGCTGCGACAGAAGCCGGCTAATGTCTTCTGACACAGTGATTGAATCGCTCGGAAACACCGTGAGCAGGCCCAAGGCAACGCTGCTGCTTTCGCTCACTGTCACGGTATTCGACAACTCACCCAGCAGAGTTTTGAGAACGCCAACCGTCTCGCTAATCGTCACGGCGTCAGTGAGTGCTCCTGGCATGATCGTCAGCAGAAGATTGTCGATCGCATCCGAAACTGTGATCGACTCACTTGGTGTCGCGCGAACAACCCAGAATGCAGTCACTGCTTCGCTGACCGTCACCGAATCTTCCGTCGTGCGGAATACATACTCTAATAACGCCGTCACGCTCTCCTGCACCGACACGACGTCCGACAACTCAACCAGTCCGCGCGCATCGAACTGCACCAGCGTCAGGCCGCGACGGACTCGCAAAGCCCCTGCGCGGTCGCTCTGCATGTTCACCTGGATCCGACCGGAACCCGGCGCGATGTCATGGCGGTCGGCGTGCGTCACCAGACCCGGCCAATCGCGGATATCCACACGAGCAATCTCACGTTCCTTCGCCATGATGGGCGGGAGTCTAACATTCAGAACGGAAGACGCGAGACGGCTACTGGCTCACGCACGCCATTGAACGCCCGGATCGCTTCACGCAGCGGGATCTCGACCATGTGCTCGCAAGGGCTGCGGAAGTCGCACCAGATGCGGAAACCACGCCCCTTCGCACGACGGCAAAAGTTCATGTCGTTGCCGTACTCCACTCGACCAAACTCGTCCGTCGTGCGACTGAACGGAGCCAGTCGCATCACCGGATCTGCCAGAACGCGGCGATGAATCAACATGCAACCGGTCCCCACGCTATCGACCTCTTGGATGCCTTCCTGCGGCCGGAATTCCTGATAACCGTAAGGCACTTCCCGGTATCCGTTGAGGTAGTACGGGCGATCGCCGGGATGCTGGTTGTCGCAATGGTAGACTGGCGTGCTGACGCCGATGACATCGTGATCCAGAGCTGTCAATTCCAGCGGGTTGGAAGTCGGCCACTGGTCGCTGTCGATGTTCAGAAACCATTCCGCGTTGCCCGCCAGGAACTCGACCACCGCATGGTGCAGAGCATTCTCGAACGGACGATGCACGGGGAACGACAGCCGCGTCTCAAACCGAGGATCTTGCAGCATCCGCATCCACGCCATCACCAGATTCTTGTGAACCCAGCCGTCCCCGGTGCAGGTAATCGCATAAACTTTCGGCCGCATACAGCACCCACCAGACAGGCACGGCGACTGCCATCAACACCAGAACGATAGTGAACCGCGCCAAGCCCATCATTTCACCGCAAAACCGCGCTTGGCTTTGAACGTGTCCCAGCACTTGTCGGAATTCTTCTTGATCCCTGGTGCCGCATGGTCCGGGTCTACCGCCAGCTTGGCCCGCTCGACCGCCGCTTCCAGCAACGCCGCGTGCTTCGCCTGCGCATCGCCCGTCGTGGTCTCACGCAACAGCGTCAGCAGATTGATCTCGGCGCTGAGGGCGTTCAGAGTGTCCGGATCGTGCCGCACTTCCGGCATGTCTCGGCAACACTTGCACTCGTAGAACTCGCTCGCCTCGGCGTCCGGGATGATCGAGCAGCAATCGGGATCGGCCGCGACCGCTTGCTCGGCGAACTCAGCCGGCACCAGCAGTAGTCCCCATTGCTCGCCGCAAGGCGAATCCTCTTCGTGGTCCTTGTGACCGCACTTGGAATACAGCCAGCCGCTGCCGTGCGCATCGACCCAATTGGCCCAATCGGCACCGGACTCTTTGATGATCGGTAGCGATCCGAACTCCGGGTACTTCGCGCACCCCTGATCGTGCAAACCGATGCGAACCTTCAATGCGACGAGTTCTGCCATGACGTGCCTCCGTTTTGATGACACGCAGTCTAGCCCATCTTATCGGCCAGTCCAATTCCGTCTTCGACATAGGCGCAGAGCGTGTTTGGGTCGCAAGGCGAACTATCGCCGCGTGGCGACAACTCCGAAGTGTTCACCATCATCGTCTTTAGGCAATCGAGTTCTAATTCGCTGCGGCCCTCGCTTTCGAGGATTGGCGGCATTGGCAGCGGTTCGTGCAACGGGGCGATCCAGTCCTTTTTGTGGTCCATGCAACACCTTCACTTTTGGTTCGGGAAGGAACTGAGCGGGAATGCCCCCCAGCGGGAACTGCCGCCCATCATCTTCGATGTGCGTCCCGTAGATGTTCGTGTCCACCAGCAACGGGTACTTCATCTTCTGGTACTCCGGCCAGCCCGCCTTGTCGAAGAACTTCTCACGGATCAGCCGGTCGCAGAAGTGCAGGTCCGACGTACCGCCTTCCAGCAGCAGCGGACCCTCCAGATTGACGTTGTCCACATTGGCGAACACCTTGCGAGTCACCTGGCCGTTGACGTTGTACTCTGGCGACTCAGCCCAGACCGCCTTGATGATGCTCCCGTGAACCAACAGCGTCCCGGTTGGAACACCGTCGCACCAAACCTTGTCGCCGAACTTCCAATGGATGTAGTGGCTCGATCCTCGGCCGCGGTAGATCAGCGGCTCCGGCGGAACGCTCCGTGTGAAGTACAGGCCGCTCACGATCGGCACGTCGCACTTCCGCATGTAGTCGTTCAGACGCACGAAGCAGTCACGCGGAATGACGTTGTCGCGCTCCAGCAGGAACAGCCACTCGAAATCGTTCTCGACGAAATACTTGCAGATCAGGTTCTGAGCATCCGCCACCAGATACCGCATCGGCCCGTAGTTGGCCACACCCATCCAAGACTCTTGGTAGCCCCAGTTCGTTGGAATAGCCTGACCGTATCGGGCTTGCACCCATTCCGCCCGAACCAGCCCTGTCATCGGCGTACCGATCAGCAACCGCGTGTTCCAGGCACCAGGGTTGACGTCGAGCACCGAGTATTCACGAGGGGCTTGTGGCATGTCACTCTCCGTAGGTTCGTTGCCATCCGCATTTCGGACAGACGGCTTTCAAATTGGTTCGCGTAATTCGCGAGCGGCTCGTCAGGCTGCCACATTCAGGGCAGTGCATGGCGAGGTAGTTGGCGTAGGCGATGACCGCGAAGATCCAGATCACAGCCGCAATCGTGAATCGGCGCTTCATTTCTTGGCCTTGTACGGCTGCGTCTCAAGACACCCGAACTCTGGCTTCACCGCCAGCTTGGCCAACCGCACTTCCGCGTTGCCGGTGACTTGGTACTCGTTGGACACGATGTGGAACGGCCTCGGACGGTACACGCTGAACAGTCGGTTCGCGTGATGCGGATCCCAATAGGTCCACGTCCGCTCCGTGCAACCATTGCAGTGTGTCGGATCCTGCCAGAACCCCGGAGACCCCGCGTAAGGGTACGAGATCAAGAATTGACCACCCGGTTTCAGGACACGCCATGCTTCCGCCATCCAGTTCAGAAAGTTACCCCGCGCGGGATTGATGTGCTCGACCACATGCGAGGCGATCAGCAGGTCCACACACGCATCCGGCAGCGGCCACGGGTACGTTTCGATGTCGTGGACGATGTCGGTCGTCGGCAGGTCGCGAATATCAATGCAAATACTGCCAGGAACCGGATTTTCTCCCCCACCAACGTCGACCACGATCTGGGACTTGGTTGCGAGAAGATGCTTGACCGAAAGCCGTTTCGGTGCAGGGGCGGGTTTCGTCGCCATGAATCATCCGTGTTGAGAGAGGGAAGCCGACAGCGGCGAGGGGTGCCGCTGTACGACGGTTCGCACGACTACGCAAACTTGATGGCGTAAGTCACAGCAAGGTTGTTGTTGGTCGCGACGGCCGAGCTTGCGTAGGTGTTGCCCGCGAAGATCGTCCCGACGTTCGTGGTCAGCGTGTTGACCAGTGCCACGTTGCTCAGGTTGGCCGAAGCGGTCAGGAAGCTGTCCGCGCTGTTGAACGCCGCCGCGAAGCTGACGTTGTATCCGGCACCAGAAGCCGCCGTGGTCGGAGCCACCGTCTTGCGGCTGTTCGTCGCGTGAGTGATCTCCCCGGACAGTGCGGTATCGTTTGACGCCGGAGCACCGCCTGTTCCGACCAGCATGTGACTGATCGTCTTACTGCCGGCGGAACCTGCCAGGGTCAGAGCCAGGTATTGCTGGAAGCCCGTCGCCGTCACCAGATTCTCGCGCCAGCCGTCCCCGTTGATGAGGTTGCCTTCCGAGTCCACGCCCGAGTCGCCGACCACCTTGAGTGTTTCCGGGTGATTCGGGTCGCCTTCCGTCACTTGGATCCGGAAGAACCCGCGAACGCTGATCGAGTCTTTGTGGGCCTTGCGACGACGGGATTTGCTGGCAACCGGCATGATCGACTCCGTTTGTAAAGTGTCGTTGTCATCTTGATGACATGCGGCGGGCAATATCGCGAGCGCGTTTCGAGTTGGCAAGGGCAGGTTGAGCCTATGCCGGCGTCACGTCCACGCTGCCGATCAGCGAATAGCCTTCGTCACCCGTCAACGTACCCTGCTGAATCACCGTCGAACTTCGCACGGCATTCCGAGCGATCTCCAACGCCCCCACGAAGTAGGCGTTCCGTTCGGGCACGTCTTCCCGGCCGCTGAGCTTGGCGTACTCCAGTTCGGCCAGTCGCAGGAACACGTCGATCATCAGGTCCGTCACGTCGATCGGATCGCTCAGGGTGTAGGCTCGGCCCGACGCGGATTCGCCCAGCGTCTCATCGACCAGCAGCACGGTCGCGCTGCTGACCCCCATCACGATCCGCGTGTAGTCGGCGGGATTGGGAGTCGCGGATGCGATTGAACCTTCCAGCGGCGTAGGCGGGTTGCCGTCCACGGAAACCCGCAGCACTGCTCCGATCATGGCGTCTGTGAACGTCGTGCCGACACCCGTGATGCTCGCGGAATCGGCCACGATCGTCAGCGTGCCGGTGTCGTATTTCTCCGTGACCAACGGTCGCATCTTCCGCTCGTACAGGAAGCTCAGGCTCGTCGCACTGTTCACGGCCGGAGAGACCATCAGCGCTAAGCCGCCCTGATAGTTCTCGTCTTCGATGATGCAGGCCAAGTACGGTTCGCTGGTGCCGCCGCTGAACAGAGTGTTGGCCGCCGCCAAGCCGGCATCGACGATACACAGTTCGCGGTTCGAGCCCGACTGGATGATCCGGTCATGCCGGCGGAAATCCAGCGGCAGCGGATAGCGGTTCCGAAAGATCGTGTAGGCCGTCCCAGACGCGACATCCGCATCGGGACAACGCCGCGTGTCGAGCGTGATGACCGTGCTGCTGACACGCTGCAAGATCGGGTAATCCACGTTGCTGATCCGCAGCACCCCGAAGCCCGCCCACGTCGGCCATGTTCCGGTTGTCAGTGTCACCATCCGCTCGTAGGCACCGCCCGTGTAGTCGTAAGCGATCGTTCCCGTGGAATAGGCCGCGACCGTCTGGATGACAAGCGGCCGGCGGTAGTACGGCCAGCCGTGCATCGTGGGCAGCATCCGGTACGCCTTGACGATCGACTTGATCGCCAAACGCTGGCTACGACTGTCGCGCGGCACATCGAACACGTCGCAAACATGCTCGACCGCGTCTTGAAACGTCAGCAGTTCCTGCGCGTAGCTGACGTTCGCCGAAAGCCGCCGGTTATCAACACCCGCCTCTGTGTCGCTCGGGTACACCAACTGTTGCCCGTCCGTTGTGATCGGCATCGTCTGCTCCTACGGCGTCCAAGTGACCCACGCGGTTCCGTTGTGCTGTTGCCACGTTCCCGCCACCGTGTTGTACCGGAACTTCCACGGATCCGGGAACGTGTAGATCGGGTGATCGCGCCAGCCATAGTAAATCTGGTCGAAGTCCAGAGCGTAGCTCACTTGCCCGGACGAGTCGGTCGTCTTGATCGAATCCCGCACGAGGTTGCTGGCCGTGAATGGATCGGCCGTGCTCAGCCAGACCTTGACCCCTTCGATGGCCGTGGCACCGGTGCGGATCGTCCAGGTCAGTGTCTCGGTCAGCCGATCGGTCAGCGTGATCGTGTCCACCACGCTCACGCCGATGTCGATGGAGTTCGCGGCTAGTTCCGTCAGCGTGACCGCGTCGAAGGTTGTGACCTCGAACACCAACGCCGACCCAACCGTCTCGCTCGCGGTTACGGTGTCAGACACGTTCACGAACGCCGACCACAACAAAGCCACGGTTTCGCTGATCGTGATAGTATCGGTGATCCGCAGATCCGCGGTGAAGTTCAGCGTGATCGTGCCGCTGTCCGAGACAGTCACGCTGTCGCTGACCGCTGCCAGATGCACCACCGTCACCAGAAAGGCTTCGCTGACAGTCACCGTGTCCACCGCGATGGCAAAGTGACTCAGCAGCAAATTGCTCGTCTCACTCACCGTGACTGTGTCCGAGACGAGACCCGGCAGAATGGTCAGCAGATTTGCAACGCTCTCGCTGAGCGTCACCGTGTCGCTGGTCGCGACCAAATGACTCAGCAGGTTCGCAACGCTCTCGCTGAGCGTCACCGTGTCCGAAAGAACGCTGCCTGGCACCAGCATCGTCTTCAGAATCAACGTCGAACCAAACGGTGCCTCACTGACAGTCACCGTGTCGAACACGCTGGCCGAGACGTCTCCGCCGGCTGGGGCGAACACTGGCCCGTTGAGCGGCATCGCCGAAATGGAATTGACGGACCCGAATCCGACTGAACGCCGTTGACGATTAAAGCTCAGTGAGGCAACGCTGCTCATGGCTGCCTCCTACTGCTGGGTGACGATGCGCTCAAACGTCGTGTCGCAAGCCGCAGCCGTCGCCTTGAGCACAATCACGTTGCCGTTCAAGTCGGCTGCTGCGAAGTCGACGTAGTACATGCCATTCGCGACTTCAGTCACTGCCGACAGGGAACCAGCTCCAAATGCGCCGCCGTCGATACTGACCTCCACCGTCACCGTCTTGCCGGTCGCCGGCGCATGATTCGTCGAGTCCGTCATCAGGAACATAAACTTCGAGAGCGCCTGGTTCTTCTTGACGTTCGATGTCAGGCCGCGCTCGTCCATCAGGTAGACCGTGCCGGCTGACGCCATGATGACATAGCCGTAACCAATCACAACCGCCGCTTTTTTGACGTTCACGAAGTGCAGGCCGCTCAGACCGGTGATCGACGCCGTGTAGTAGCCCAGCCGGTTCGTGGCCTCAGTCATCGACTGAGCGCTCGCCGCGGCGGTGTCGCTCCCGTCCGGGAACAGGTCGCAGGTCAGAGTCAGCCCCGTGATACCCACGGGAATCACGAGTGTTGCCGCCATGACTGTCCCCCTACTTCAACTTCGTCAGTGTGACCTGGATGTCGTTCGCCGCATTGGCGTAGTGCCGGATCGCGTAAGTCTTGAACTCGTCGTTGCGGCTGGCCAAATCTTGAGCCATCAGGTAGCCGAACTGGAAATCAAAGTCCGCCGTGATCGGGTAGTGATCCAATTTGTTCGTCTTCAGCCACGCTTGGTTGTAGTAGAGGAACGTGGCCTCGCTAATCGCCCGCCGGTGCGTCGGATCCTGCCAACACCGCATCGACGTGTAGTACGGCGCAATGATGGTGCATTTCCCTCCCGGTCTCAAGATGCGATGCAGTTCGTTCATAAAACAGATCAGCCCGTCACCGCGCGGCGTATCCAGCGGCACATGCTCGACGTAGTGCGATACGAACGCCTCGTCCACGCTGTTGGACTCGAACGGCCACGGGAATTCGTTCAGGTTGTGAACGACATCCACCCCTTCGCAGGGTGCGATATCCACGCCGATCCAACCCGGTTCCTTCGTCTGACCACAGGCCAAATTCACACGCACCAATTCCTTCGAGGGGGTTTCCTGACTCACAAGTCGCTCCTTTACCAAGCAATTCCGGTCGCGGCGTCAAAGTGACCGACACGCACGCGCGTATCACAGGCGAAGCGATATCCCGCCGTCGCCGCGTTCTGATAAAAGTACAAGTCCTGAGTCATCGCGCTGGCTCCCACGCCGTACTGGAATTCCTGCATGGTCTTGAACCACGGCTTCGGCAACTTCGGATCGCGGAACATCTCCAACCGGAACAGATTGAAGCCCATTCCCAAACCGTTCGCCTGCTGCACCTGCTCCGTCAACGGCACCTGCGGCACGAAGTTCCGCGGCATCACCGCCGGGTCGCCGTAAATCATCGGCTGACCACCTTCCCCCTTCGTCCAATACAGACCACCCACCACGTCGAAATCGTCGATCGACTCATACAGCTTCAACAGCCCGTCCGGAGGCGGCAGATTGTCTTCCTCGATCGTCAACAGGTACTTCCATTGACCGAGTTCCGGGTGAGCCAGAATCTGCTCGACCGCCGAGTTGTACGCCGCTCCGACTTCCATTCCCGTGATGAACAGCCGCATGAACTTCTGGTTCATCGGTGACATCAGGCTCATCCACGACTGCACCACCCGCGCGTGAATCATCCCCCGCGTGGGGATTACGCAAATCGTGGACAGGTCGCGATACGACTTCGCTCTTTGCAGTCGATCCTGGCTCGCTTCCAAAGCGACGTTGTGCCGCCCGGCCAGATCACTGTTGATCTCCTGAAACGGCTGCGGATCGAACAAAAACTGCGGAGGGGTTGAGAGGGGCAGCACATTCATTTTGTCGCGATCCCAAACGTGTCACAAAAACCATCCGAATTCATCGACACCAACGGCTCGCCGGTCAACGGATGGAAGCCATGCTCGGTCCCGTCGTGCATCGACAACGTCAACGGCACCAGACCACCTTCCAAAAACAACTCCCGCAAACCGTCCGGAAAGACTCGCCAGCAATCCACCGGGTGCTCGTGGAACTGGTGCGAATAAGGCACGATGACGCAGACCTGACCACCCGGTCGCAAAATCCGGCCAATCTCTTTGATCCACACCCACGGACGGCGGACGTGCTCCAGGGCCGAACCAGAGATGATGTAACTGAACGCCCCGTCCGCAAACGGATACCGGTACGGCTCGACCACCACATCCACGTTCGATCCCGCTTCGATGTCGATCCCGATGTAGCGGTCTTCACCCGGAAACAACTCTCGAAACGTACCGTTCACATCCCGCGAGCCCACATCCAGAACCATCGCACCCGCCGGCACTGTCGCCGCGAATCGAGCCATCAGGTCTAAAGACTGCTGGTGCATCAGAATGAACTCACGATGTTGTTGAACATCAGGTGCGGCACGAAATAGTCGTTGACGCCCGTCTTCCGCACGCTTTGCGACGCGATGCTGCCCGGCATGGCATTCGTGCTGCTGGCGTAGACTCCCATGAACGGGATCATCCCCAGGTGGGTCGCCGTCGCCGAAGCCGCATTGAATGTTCCGGAACGCTGACCGGACTCACCCATGTAAGCGCCGAAGTGCGACAGCGCCACGCTCTGCCCCGCCGTCAACACCATCAACCCGGCGTAATACAGCGTCTGGCTCATCGTCAGGCTGGCCGAGAAGTTCGCCGTCGGCAGATAGATCCACCGCTTGCCGTGATACAGATTGCTGGCGTTCACGCTCACGCCCGATGACCCCGTATCACCCCACGTCACCGAACCGCTGTTGTGCAGAGACAGGCTGGACCCGATCACGGTGTAGAGCCCGAATAGCAACGTCGAACGATGACTGGCCAGCGTCGCCGTGCGATTCATGGTCACGTTCATAAACATCGAACTGACCGTCATGTTCCCCGCGAAGATGTTGTTGCCGATGTCGAGCTGAAACAGATGCAGTTCACCGTGCGTCATGTTCGTCTGCGCCATCGCGTCCGGTGCCGAACCGGCCACACCCAGGTTCTGCCAGAAGGACATCAACTGCGCGCCGGGATTGATCCCGGACCACGTCAACGAGTTCGCGTTCTGCGAAATCGTGATGTTGTTCCCGCCGGCCACATACACCGTTCCGCTGGAAATCGCCGCCAACGCGCCGGCTGTGTTGCCGGCTGAGACCGAAGCACCGCTGAACAGGTTCGGGACGTTGTGCATTAGCGCTCTCCCAGAACCGTCAGCTTCGCGAGTCGTGGTTCGCAGCGAATCGTGCGGACAATTACCGAATCAGATCTAACCTCGCCGCAGGCCCAATCCGGCGCGTGCAGCAGGTGCGCGATGTCGTACTGATCCAGGATGTCGTTGGGCGTCGTGCCTTGCACAACAAGTCGCACGTCGTCTTTCAGATCCTTCGTCACTTTGCGGAATTGGCCCAGAGTCATCGCCTGCCTCACATCAACAACACGCCGGTCATCGTCGGAAAACTGCCCGCCGTCATCAGGATCGTGACGCTCTCACTGATCGTCACTGACTCGTTGTTGGTCGCGTTCATCGCCGGCCTCAATCACGCAGGAAGACGGTAATGGTCCGCGCGGCACCCTCGGCCGAGCCAGACCGCAGACGGAAATACTTGAAGTTGAACGTCTTCACCGGCAGTGCGTAGGTGCCGTTGGACGTGACTGTGATCGGATTCGCTTCGTTCCCCTCCACCGGGCACGTCGTCCAGTTCGTCGGCGTGTTCTCATTCGTCACCTGTACCGTAATGGCGGTGCCAGTAAACGTCGCCACCTGGAACGAACCGCGCGTGGCCTGTCCGGTCCCAAACGAGGTTGAGTTTTGTTCGCCGCTGGCAATCGTGATGTCTCTGTCGGGCATCGCCGGCATGGTTCACTCCTATGTGCGGACTGCTGACGTGCTTTCCGTAAGCGTCACCGTGTCGCTGACCGAACGGGTCTTCGTGAGTTTCTCGGCCTGGATCAGCGCCG
>SXGT01386183.1_pt1 | contig 29753 bp, 32 predicted proteins | sample 3176221 | NCBI WGS metagenome assembly SXGT01 (sample SAMN11356862, study PRJNA531348) | freshwater metagenome | isolation source: freshwater sample F1-120 | place: China: Fuxian Lake, Yuxi | collected 2017-12-25 | reverse complement strand
GTTTACACTGCCAAAATAAGTGGTATGCGGAGTTACAAAAAAGAAGGAAGTGAGGAAGAGAGCGAATTCGATTTGCCAATTTAATAGATTTTAATCAACTGTTAATTTTTTGAGCTTTTTATAAGATTAGCCCTCACCCAACTATTCAAAATATTTCTAATCTCTGGTAATGTCTGATAAATATAAAACAATAGTTGCGTTAATAATTCAGGTGATTTTTCGTGATGCTTGTTTTCAATTTCTATTAATTCTTTTTTAGGAATATCTATATTCAGCATATACAGTAAAGATGTGTATATCACCCATGTTTGACAGCTACCCGTTCCAATAGCCCTTTGCAATGCTAGTGGACAGGTTTGGTCATACCAATAATTCATGGACATGTTAAGTTTATAATTCTTGAATTCGCTAGATAGTAATTGATGATACAACTCTCTTTCTTTTTCTGCATCAACTGAATAATCGATGTTAGAATCAATGATGTGAATTATTTTTGTTTTCGTGTCCACTAATCCAGTTACTGTATGAGCTCCCGACTTTCCATCAAGGTTGAACTCCCAACCAATGGGAAAATGTATAAATCTGCCGGGGTTTTGTGATAATTCGTCTGTAAAAGAATCGAGGTTCTCCCACCACACTTTGTCATTAGTGATGTGCCCTTTTATTTGTATCAACATACCTCTAAAATCGTTGGGAAAGCGCCCTTCTAACAATCTGCGGGCAACATGACTAGACAGTCGGTCGAACAAACGCCCCTTCACAACATTGATCCCTATTGATCCCAAGACACTCATATATTTTTCTATACGTGGGAAATCTTTTGAAAATTGTCGGTACGGTCTGTATAAGTCGCCTCCTTCATTAATTCTTTGAATGAATTCTTCAGGAACAGGCGTAATAAATCTTTTAGGACAGTCAGCTTTACAAACATTTTCTGTCAAATAGTCATTCGGATATTCAGTATAATCACCATATTCGCGATTAATACAGTCTCCTTCTATGTCGCAACGCCATGCATCACCGCCTAAATATTGCTGAACTGGTATTAATAATATGCTACTCAACAACACGATTAAAAACAACAGTTTGTTATAGAATAAACATATTAGCAATACAATGAGTAGTGCGAAATACAGACTCATATATTAAAAAAAAATAAAACAATCATGCATTAATAATGACTTGCTACGTCAAATGCGGCGTCACTTCGAAATATGTCATTCTTTAGAATACTGGCAAATGGTGTGAAATTCTCTTGACGTGTACCTAATTGTGTAACTTTAATTGGAGAAGCCTTCTGATCATCTTTATGTCTCGCATTAAACTTACATGTAATGTAAAAGATCATAATAATGAGCAAAACAAGAATAACAGTAAATTTCAGATATGCTAAATCATACTCACGTTCAATAATGTACGCTTCCTTGTTACTTAAGCTACTAACTTTATCCATATTAACAGACATTATTTCAAATGTATTTGAAATGTTCTTCGATACTTTTATGTATATTATGTGTGGAAAAAAATAAGTAAATTAAAACTTGACACTTATGCGCCGATTAATGCTTGTTCATGCAACAGGCGTTCATATTGGTCATCTACAGGATTTGCCACGTTTTCACGCGTCATAAGCTCCATATGCATTCCTTGTCTTTGAGGTGACAAGCCTTCTGTTTGGCCTGTGATAGCTGCTTTGTAGGCAGCCATATCATGTCCTACTGCCCAGAGATCGGCATTTTCGCGACTAGCGGTTAATCTTTCCGAAGATGCTGGGTCGTTAAGTCCACCTTTGGAAATTTCGCTCATGCAACTTGAAGGATTGCCTTGATTGCTGCCTGAAAGCGTATCACACGAGTTCGTATGCATTAAACGAGATGAACTATAAACATAGGAGGGTTGCTCAGCAAACCGTTCATTAAAGTGGTATCCAATTTTCCAAACGTGCATAAATACTAATACAACCAGAACAAGCACGACAGCGAAATACGCGCATTTCACTTCAGAGTTTTTAATAGCTTCAGCACACCATTGATCCATATCTTTTGAATGTATTCAAAATGTAATGTATATAAAATCCAAGATTTTCTCGCCAAAAAATTAAATAAAATTAAACGCTTTAATCACGTTCAATGTATCCGTGATCAGGAGGTGCTTGGCTTGTGTCAGTAAACGTCTGTTTACCAGCAGCACTACCTCCCATAACCCCAACTCTCGGAAGTACATTTCTAACATATCCTTGACCAGTACGGAACTCTACCATTTCTGCATCACCCGCTTGCCAGTCTGAAAATTGTTCATAAAACCACCCCATTTTGAGGACTTGCATAAAAATCAGTAAAACAAGAACCAAAACAGCAGCCAAGTACACACACTTGACACTCGGATTCTTTAGTAAATCATCACACATGCTCATTTTAATGTCTATATATTAGCACGAAAAAATAATTTATTCATTTAATTTTTTGATCACCTAACTCCTCCACGGGTCACCTCCTGATAAACGACCCATTAATTCATCTTCGCGAGAGTCTGTATTCGATGCCCGACGTCCTGCAAATCGCTCGACAGCGCTTTTTGCATGCGCAGATTGATTAGATAATACATCACTCCATTCTTGACCTCCATTATCAATCATAGGCATTCCTGCGGCATTACGTTCATGATTATTTTGATTTACCAGTGCTGAACTCCACTCACCCATGTGTTCCGAGTTTTTGAGCGACCACCATACTATAATCAATAATACTAAAATAAGACCCCAATACAAACATTTTGCACTATGGTCTTTCATCCATGCGTCACAATTCATATTATTTCAAATGTATTTGAAATGTTTCTTCGATACTTTTAAGTATATTGGTACCTTTTTTTAATTATGTTGAAAAATATTATTACATGATGTTTAATGCAGACTCGCCGTGCAATGCATCACACAATGGCTCTTCATCGTTGTTTTTGGTTGAACACATAAATTCAAGTCGCTTGTTAAGCGCTTTTTGCACATCTTCATAGGGATCACCAAATCGTTCAGCACGACTCTCTTCTTCAATGCGCATTTTCTCCTCTAATGCTACATCAAAGTTTCGATTTTGTGATTCTAATCTATCTATCAAAGTCAAATGTTCAGGGTTTTGTTTCTGGTATATCAATACAATAACCAACAGAATTACGACTACTAAAATTAAAGTTGAATTATCCATCTCGAAATTAAATTTAATTTCGCGTATATTTGTCGAATGAAAAAATAAAGTATTGAAGAACTTTTTTGATTACAGATATCGCACGTTTTCTGCAGCGCCTCCGCCGAGAGCAGCAATCAATGCTGATGATTCAGGGCCCGTACCGGCCTTTGTAAAATGTTCTACGTCCAAAAGCGCTTCGCGTGACGGTCCGGGAATACCTCGAAATCGTTCACTTCCTGGCGGGAGTTTGAATGGTTCTCGATTATCCAATGAAACAACTGTTCCATGACCTAACCCTGTAGTTCTGAACAGCGTGTTAACATCTGCAAGATCTGGGCATTGTCCATGCGCACATCCTTCCAAAATACCACCCTCCTTTCTATAAGAATCAGCGAAAGGTTCCTCATTACTTGGTACACCGGCTCGCACAGCAGTTGAATACCCTAACTGGGTACCTGCGGTTAAAGTATTAACCTTTTCTAAATCTTTACACTGTCCATGTGCACAACTTTCTAAAATACCAATTTGAAAGTTCTCAGGATTACGAAGGTAGTAAACTACTAGTAACAACACTACTAAAATAAGACCCCAATACAAACATTTTGCAATTGGGTCTTTCATCCATTCATTACATCGGTCCATTTTAAGTGTATATTTGAGAAGTAAAAAAATATTTCTTATATTTTTATGTTTCTTTATCTTCCACCCAATGCTCCTAAGAGAGCATCTTGTTCGCCTTCAAAGTATTCACGACCGGGTAATTGCACAGCAATTCCACTTCCGACCCCGCGTGTTCCTGGAGGAGCAAATCGCTCCTTACGGAAACTATCGGCGTAGTTCTCAAAGAGGGGTTGAGTGAACCATTCCTTGGCTCCAGCATGAACCTCTTCAGATTGTAATTCACCAGGATCACTGGCGAGAGATCGTTTGTATTCTCCGAGCTCAGAACTAATCTCCCAGAAATCGGGCTCACCACGTCCACTTACGAGTCTTTCGGCACCACGGGCTGCAAGCATGGGGACTCCATTATCGTTTTGTCCGTGAGTATCACCTTGTCCAGGTTGGCTGAATACCTGAGAAGGTCCACGGCTGCGAGCCATTCCAGGTGCTAAAACTGTATAATTGGATGCTCCCACCACAGCACCGGTCATATGTTCACTCATGAAGTATCCAACTTTCCACAGTTGCATGATGATAAGAAGCAGAAGCAAAAGAACTGCCGCAAAATAGAGGCATGTCAGTTGCGGATTGTCAGACAAAGATTTACAGAAATCAGTCATTGTTATTATCAATTATATTAACCTAAAGAAGTTTTGCGAAAATTAAAATAAATGGTTCGCTATATAACACCTCCCAAAAATTTGAAAATTAAAAAAATATTAAATACATCTCAAGTTAAAGTAATAACTCATGTCGGATAAGGATACAACTAAAATAAATGCGCAGTATTTACCAACAATCGTGCATGGTAATGTTAAGAAATTTTTAGAGCATCGTAAATTGGAGCTAGTTGCTGGAAGCATTTCACAGCGCCGTGCACAAAAAGTTGAATCTAAAACAAAAAAAGGTGAATTCATCGATGATTCGTCCTTTACAAAAGTTATTCAAATTGATGGATACGTTGTAATTGAAGCTAAAGACATCGAAAATAAGGATCGTCGATTTCGAAAACAAATTGATGAAGTAAATCGCAAGCGACCAACGATTACATATATTGTGATTATTGACATGGATTCCAAATATGCAAGCGCATCTCCGGAATTTGTCAATTTACTGAAACGTCTTCCTGGGTTTGATCATGAGAAGCGCGAGTTTAACATGGATATCATTGTTATCAGTCAGAATGTACTAAGTTCGCATGTTCAAAAGAAAATCGATCATTTCACAAATGATGGTACAAAGAGTGCTGGGTATTGTCACATTTTCTCGTATCCATATCACATGTTCACCACTTATCTTTTAGATCCAAAACATTCAATGGTACCACCACATCGTATTATTAGCAAAGAAGAGGAAGAGAACTTGTTAAAGTCAACATTCTCAGAAAAGAAACTACTGGCACACATTTCCAAGAATGACCCTCCTGTTGTCTGGATCGGCGGCGAAGTAGGAGACATTATTGAAATACAAATGCCATCTGAAAGCACTGGTATCGCATTAGAATACCGCGTCGTAATTCCACGTTAATCGACGTATTTTATTTTTTTTTGACGATTTGAGGCGTTTTGATAAAACCTTTGCTAAAAAATCGATGAGCTTTTCCGGAGGACCATTTTTTAATGTGGACTCAAGTGCGGTTTTTAAACTATCGGGATTCTAGAAATTCTAGAAATTATTGGCACATTTTAAACTTTTTCAAATAAATGTATTTATGTATGCTACATTTAATAAATACGGCTTTTTATATATAGTTTGGATATGCACATTAATGTGCATAGCAGCTAGGATGTGTAAAATTTCAAATATAATAATAAATAAGTTAGTTTTTGCTTTTCGAGCATTTATATTTACTATTTCAAATTAGATAATTTGAATTTTTTCAAACAATTTATTATAAATATTTGTTTATATATTTTAAAAGATTACTATTGTTAGTAATCACAAAATTTCTGAAAAAAGTCTTATTTCTTATAATAGGTCTTTTCTCTTTAGAGTTTAAAATTTTACTAAACTCAATTCAAACTCATTAAGAATCTACTCCGAAGCAATATTATATATTTTTAGGTATTTATTTGATTAAATTTCCTAATTAAGCTTTTCTCTTTAGAGTTTAAAATTTTACTAAACTCAATTCAAACTCATTAAGAATCTACTCCGAAGCAATATTATATATTTTTAAGACTTCTAAATTATAATTCTTATAATTTAAGCTTTTCTCTTTAGAGTTTAAAATTTTACTAAACTCAATTCAAACTCATTAAGAATCTACTCCGAAGCAATATGAATATTTATAGATGTGACTATTGCCCAAAAATATTTTCTGATCAACGATATCTTACTCGTCATGTTGATTCAAATGTTTGTCGTACAATTCATGAATGTCCAAAATGTGGAAAAGAATTTTCTAGCGCCGCAAACAAAAGGCAACATTTGATGCGCAAAATACCATGTGTTCCAAAAGAAGTACCTGTGATAAATATAAATTCGAATGAAAACAAATGTATGTACTGCGGTAAATGTTTTGCCAGACCATACACTCTCAAACGACACATAGACAAATGTCCCATGAAAAATAATCAAAACGCATTAATTACATTACTTCTTCAAAAACAAGAAGAAGATATACATGAAAGACAGTTGCTTAGAGAAGCTATTACTAATCTAGGTGTAAAAATACCTGCATCGACTGTGACAAACAATAATACACTCAATATTACAAATAATACATATGTCAACGTGATGATTTGTAATTTTGGGGAGGAAGACTTATCAAAACTGGATGCCACAGAAATCATGGAATTGTTGAAAGGGCAGATTGAAAATTTCATACCTGACCTAATAGAATATATGCATGCTAACCCAAAATATCCAGAACGACATAATATATTTTATGATCCGGACAGGAATAAAGCATTAGTTCACGTACCTATTTCTGATAGTGAAAAGAGTTGGCGTATATGTGAATTTCAAGAAGCTTTAACATCACTAACTAACCGACTCAAAGAACATATGCTTCCTTTAAATAGTCCGTATTTCGATTTAGCATCAGGAGCTAAAGACTATGATACCGCTAACAAAATTATTAACATTTCACGGCACACTGATTGGATGGCGCCTGAAACAGTGGAGAAATCAAAAATATCACTAACTAAATTGACAAAAAATAAAGAATTTATGAGTCGTGTAGAAATTGATGAATGATTTATAATTTCTTCACATACGCGATTTGTTCCGCAAGTAATTTGTCAAACAAATCTTCGTTTTTTTCAAACATTCCTTCAAATTGTTTTTTTGCGTCTTCATTGAATGCCAATTCAGAGTTTGGTGGTGGTTTATGATCATCTGAAATACCATAAACGATTGAATACAAATCCTGTTTTCTTGCAGAGGCCTCTTTTGGATCAAACCCAAGTTTTCGTGTAACCTCATCCAGTTTCTTTTTTGATTCAGCTTCTATTTCAATGTATGTAGGCAAACCAGGATATGTGTCAAAAACAACTTCTGCATCATCTATGTTCCAGATTTCGCGCAGTTTTTCAACACGATATTTTATTGGAAACTTTAATGCAGTAAGTAATTTATGCATTTCATCAACAGTGTCACCATTTGGTTTTTCGACATTAACTTCGTATTCTTTTACGAATTTTGAATCAAGGTCTGATTTGACAGTGAAAGTCACATGATCACCTTCATGTCTAACGCGCACATAAGGGCCTGATTTGTCATCCGGTTCATACTGCGGATGATGATAAACAGCAATTGGCATCACCACTTCCGCTTTCTTTTCAGCTTCTAAATCTCTTAACTTTTTTCGTAATTCATCTGCTTTTACAGTAGCTTCTTCAAATGGTTCAAATAAGAAAGCATATTCATATTCACGCGAAACTTTTTCTCCGCCTCCCTTGATATTAGATCGCATGTATAAATACACAAGAATTGCTAAAACAACAATCAATATGAATAAGAGTATCCACATATTAAAAAATCAATTATTTTTTTTAAAACTTATTCAGAATCAGATGTAACGTCGTCTAAGTCTTCCGCCCAAGCAGCTGTTGCCGCGTCAACTCGTTCACGTTTTCGGATTTGCTCTTTAGTGGGCACTGCACGCGCTTTTACTTTTTTCGGTAAATAGTATTGGTCAAGCATTTGCATTTTACCATAGACGTCATCAGGGTCACAAGCGTCATTAATTTCATCAACAATGTCCATTGCTCGAACAATTTTAGCTCTTGAGTTTTCTAAATAATTAGGGTCTTTATACATTACCATTGCTGCAACTTCGAATAACTTCCAAGGAATAATTCCAATGGGTCGTACATCTTCTTTTTTGCACCATTCGATGAACTCCTCGACATTTTGATATAACCATTTTTTCGCGGACTTTTCTGAGTCAAGTGTGTAATCGATGTAGTTGTGTGGTTTAGCAAGTTTAGCCGCTTCTGGTGATTCAACATCGAAGAAAAACTTATCAGGATGATACATCTTGTATTCACCGTCATCATGTCTATCATTAACAATTTTTTCTGCGAGCTTCTCAAATTCGTTAGCAGTGCATGATGATTTACTTGTCAACCCATAATCAATTCCAAAATCTAGGTTGTCCATATTGTATTCACTACGTGTGTGTGGTGAAAAGTATTTTACCATGTCTGGTAAAATTGTATACATGATGTCACTCATATGTTGAAGTTGTTCTTGGCTTTTCTTCGTAAAGATTTTTTTACCTGAATCTTGCAAGAGTTGAAACTTGAAAAGGCGAAATATAGCAACTTTTAAAACTTCAACACCAGATTCTTTAGGAATGTAATAATCATCATATTTGCTAGTTTCAATGACATTTTGGAAAAATCCCCATAGCATATGAGCAATGGTTGCAAGATTTGTAATAGCAAATTTTAACTGAAAGTAATCCGAGCCAGTTTGTTTAACTTCCTTCATTGCATATATAGTGATCTGTTTTGCAATTTCTTCAATTTCATCATTGTTTAACCAAATTCGGTCATCCTTTTCTGATTCGGGGTCCGATTCCGTTCCTGAATCATTGGGTTCGGAAACATGTTCTTCAGACAAAGCCCATTCGTCACTTGAGTCAAGTTCGTCGAATGTTTCTTCTTTTTCAAACGATCGAGTAACATCATAAACTCCAATAAAGCCGCATGCCATTGCGCTCTGATATGTTAATCGACGAGCTTGGCGACAATGAAATGCTGTGTCATATCGTGGACCTAAGTTGAATTCATCAATACAACATTTGCGAAACACTGAATCAACAAAAAGGGCTGCTTCAGTTATGGGAATGGTGCACATACCAGCTTTGGGTTGTGAAGTGTAATAGTCGGTAATCTTTCCGTTTGGAACACGCATGTAAGGGTTTTTAAACTCCATTAATAGGATTAATTCATCTGGTAATGCGTGAAATTTACTACCATTACTCGCGGGTCTCTCGAAATACTTTTGAGATGTTTTATCAATAAGATATCTGAAGTTTTCTTTTTTCGTTAAAATTACGCCATCAGGTGAGTAATTTTGAATACGACGACCTTTAGCGTTGCGAATAATACCGGGAATATTTCCTGTTTCATAAATCTTCGAATCTAACATAATTTCAATATAGATCTGAGATGCGGGTTCAAATATATTACCCCATCGAGTTGCGATACTACCATCGAAATCTCCTTCTGGTAATTTTAATTTTCGTGCTAATAATTCGCGCATATTAGAATGTGGGTTACATCCTTCAAGCGTGCTCATTTCACTTCCACCGAAACCACATCCGCGTCCAGCAACCCATTGTTTGCTACCTTGTGGCGGTAAGAAATAATAAAAGTTAAACCATGCTTCGACTTGTTTTTTGCGAGGCCAGTGTTTAATTCGTTCATATATAGGAAAGAAACCCATTACGTGATATGCTTCGTAAACACATAAGCCGCAGTTTATAAATGTGTATATATCACGTAATGGTAGTTTTTCAAGTATCTCGACGAGCACCCTTTCTGGGAAACTACTCAACATAGAAAATTGATTATTTATTTATTGTTTAAAGGTGAATACCTATTTAAAAGGATATTCAAATTTATATATACGTTATACTTTTAAAATTTATTTCAAATGAACGACTCTTTTGGTCAGATTCGAAATTTAATTAAGGGTCATATCTCTAAGATGAGTGAGCTTTCCGTACTAGACCCGCAATCTCTATTTGAAAAAGGAAAAATGCTCGCAGATCTTCAAGAAATTACAGCAACTCTACGCGATCTTCATCAAATGGCTAACGAAGGCGAAAACGAACAACGTCAAGCTTTGGAAAAGCAAATGCGTGAAGTTGAGGAAAAGTTTAATGCTGTTAGACAAAACCTTCGAGCCGAAAAACCCAAGACTGTCGTGGTTGAAGAGCCGACACAGGAACTTGTTCCCGTAGTGACTAAGAAAACTCCGAAGGAACCAAATCACGGCTGGATTGAAGTTGTCAAGGGTAATAAGAAACGTGCTCCTGTAGTGCCTACTGTGGAACCCAAGCTTGTTAATCATGAGCTTGTCCAAGGAGTCTTTATTAAGGCATACACCATTAGCAACCCCGAACAATGCCATAAGTTGAAGGGATGGTGGTGCTATTGCCAAGAGTCTGATCGGTTTTGCACATCTCTTAACGGAGAAATCATTACTGGAACTGTGACCAACATTCGCCATGCGTCCAAAACTCCCAAGAAGTTTTCGGAAGATCGTCGTAGTGAGGCCATGGATTGGACCAAGAGCAATTACTATGTACCAAGAGATCGCAATCCGGAAAGTCGTGATTTGCGCGAGTTTACCAATAAGATGAAGTTTGTACCAGCATCACAAGAGCCCAAAAAATTTGAAACGTATTGCTATCGACTTGGTAGCAAGGATACTCTACAGGAGGATGTGACCAGCCTGAAATCAGAAGACTATCGGTTGTTTGAAGACTTGACCACTAATTTCCTTCTCTGCTGGACAGCTGCTGCGCAAGAAATGCGTCGCCGCGAATCCACTGGAATGCTTTGATGAAGGGGAATTCCCCTTCTAATCCCCTTTGCCTACGGCACTGGGGGGTATTACTTTTTTACGTATGTTCACAACACTTAGGTTAATTGTTTTGGTGAGCTTCGTACGCCAAATGAAAATTTTGTATAAGTTCGAAGTCTGAATAGGCTTACTGTGTTGACTTTTTATCGGCCCACATTAGGCTAACCAGTGCCATTAAAAGCATTTAAAAACAAAACCTATATAATTAAAGATGAAGTGCAAATTTTGTGGAAAGTAGGATAATATTCCTAAAATATTGATATGTGGTCCATGTTGTGTGAAGTATGTTAAACAGTGCCCGGATTGTCTAATAAAATAATATATTAAAAACACATTATATGTTTTACAAAACAAATGCGGCGTACTACACCTCAAAAATACGACCGTAAATCTAATTTACGAGCAATTAAAAGCTATGGTGTCGCTGTATGCAGATATAACGTGACAAAGGAACAATATGAAATTTTATTAGTGAAAAAACGATGCACATATGCATTTGTAGAGTTTGTATTAGGACGTTATAACAGGAATAGTGATAATTCAGCTCTAACAATGTTTAATAATATGACAAATGATGAAAAAGTAACTATTCTTAGTTTAGATTTTGGGCAAATTTATTTCAAGGTGTTTCTAGTTAATCCAGACTCCTCAAACATGGATCCAGCTAGTATTTCATCAGAAGATTTGTCGCGATTTCGTTCTTATAAACGTCATTTTGAGCAATGCTTTTTAAGGGATGGTGGTGTTAAACTTAGACGATTAATTGATAGGTCAAAAAATGTAGAAACTATTTGGGAAATACCGAAAGGACGTAAGGAGCGTGATGACCCTCAAGAAAAGGAATTAGTATGTGCTACGAGAGAAGTAAAAGAAGAAGCTGGTATGGATGTAGACCGATATGAAATACTAATGGACATTTCGCCAAGAAAACTGGTGAAAACTGATGATGGTGTAAAGTGGATTAATTATATTTACATTGGTGTGTGTTATGAGCAGGATTACAAACCAGTAGTGCGATTTCATCATAGACAGCAAATCGCAGAGGTAGTTGACGTTAAATGGATGTCCATTGATGAAGTAAAAATTGTTGATTCAGACAATATGTTGTATAACTTTGTGAAAATCTGTTTTAAACTTTTGAAGAAGAAAAAGAAAATAGGTAAATTATCAAGGATTAAAGAATGGAGCAACTAACTATTCCTCCAAGAACTGAGACCGAAACTCATGAACAGTACATGAGTAATTTTATTAATCTTTTGGTCAACACAACTAAACATGCAAGCGAGTTTACAAAATTAGAGGATGATACGCAAAAGCTTTTCTTAAAAATTATTCATGCATGTCGTGAAACAATGTTAAAGGCCGCCAAAACAAGACATAGCACAGCTGTCATTTTTGCATATTGTATCAACCGAAATAATGGAATTTATGATCTTCTATTTCCAACAGGACACCTTGCTCAGCAAATGGAAAAACACAGCATTGTATCGGTTTTTCAAAGAGTCCAAAATCATATGTCTCCACTTGAACTAGAACACAAAATATACGAGGTGTATGATGGTGATGCAGTCGAAATAATTAACCACACTGGTCAACTCATTTTGCCGAATGAAATCGAAGATGATCAACTTCCTGAAGTAATTCCTCAAGACACACCCATTGAAGGAGTTCAAAAGCTAAAACCAGTTCGCAGACACATCGGCGTAATAACAGTCAGTTGGACCAAGCAAGTGGTTGAGTAATTTTTGTTCCTATTTCTCTTTTTTAGAAAAAAATGTCGATGAAAAAAAGCTATTCAAAGAATAGTTGCGTTAATATACTATGAGTTACCCACTTGATATTCAAAATGCAAAGAATTTGCAGGATATAATTTCGCGCAAGGAATTTGCACAACTTAAATTGAATCATGATTATTTGCGTAACCTAGAAAACACAAATGAATCATATCTAAATAACGAAATTCGACAAAGTGGAAATCTGACATTATTAAGCCAGCAGCATTTCGTTAAAAATTGGATTAGTGTTAATACACCATTTACTCGATTACTTATGAAACATTCTACTGGTACCGGTAAGACAATTGCGAGTTTAGCAGCCGCTATTGAAATAATGAAAGAGTATCGTAAAATGGCTCAATTCACTGAATTAACAGGTACTGTTATGATTATTGGATTTTCTAAACATATATTTCATAAAGAGCTACTACGTCATCCTGAATTTGGTTTTATTTCTCGAGATGAAATTGAAGATCATAAAAGACTCAAGAAATTAGCAGAAACTGGAACACAAACAGATAAAGAAGCACTGACTGATTTTGAAATGAAGATTAAAAAACGGTTTTCGAATAAGCAAATAGGCGGATTCTTTAAATTCTTTGGATATAAAGAATTCTTTAATCGATTGTTTATCTTTTCTGAAGAAGCGCCGTTAGACAAATCTACTCTTGGCGAAGCAGAGATTTATAAAGGAATTAAAGAAGGATGGGTTAAATTGAATTACGATTTGATTCGCAGTGCGGCAAATTCGTTACTAATCTGTGATGAGATTCACAATGTGTACAACTCTTTAGAAATTAATAACTATGGTATCGCACTTCAAATGATTCTGAATTTGTATGACAGTCCTGATGAAATGCAGAAATTTATTTCTATTGATCCGGAGTATTTGGAACTTTTGCGAAATTCTAATGTTAAAGCTTTATTCATGTCAGCCACACCAATTAATAACAGCCCCACGGAAGTGGTTGATCTTCTGAATTTGTTGATTCCACTTTCTAGATTACCAGAAAGGAAAAAACTTAAAAAAGAAGACTTATTTATTGATAATCGTAACTTAAAAAAAGGTGCGAAAGAAAAAATCTCCGACTTAGTAAGAGGATATGTTTCCTTTTTCCGAGATGACAATCCCAAATATTTTCCAGAGTTTATTGATGAAGGTGATTTAATTAAAATCCCGACTAAGGTAAGAAAAGAGGATAAAAAGGAAGATTATTCAGGCGCAAGCATTCCGTATTTAAAATTTATTCAATGTCCGATGAGTACATTACACTGGCGTACATATAAAGAAATCTATGAAGGAACTCTACCTCCTGATGGTCAATCACTTATTGACTTTGTTCTACCTAATCCAGATAAAGACACTAAATTAGGTTTATTTCGTACACGTGAAATTAAGCATGGAATTAGTAGTGCTAGCCGAGCTTGGAAAGAGCGAAATCAAATCGATATTGTTAAACAGACTCTTGGTACAGGGATTGAAACTGAGGTTTTAACTGGTGAATTTATGAATGTGAAAAATATTGGAAAATACTCTTCAAAATACGAGCAAGTGCTTAAAGATTTGCTTGAAAATATTCAACAAGATGCTGGTAAGATAATATTAATTCATCAATACGTAAAAATGTCTGGTGTATTGTTTATTCAAGAAATGTTACGCCGGAATGGTATTCTTGACGAATACTCAAATCCAATCGATTCAACGCTATGTTCACACTGTGGTAAAACAATGACAGCACATGTGTCCACTAAATCTCACGACTTTGAACCAGCGAGGAGTGTTATTTTGCATGGGGATGTAGATAAGAGTGCAATGGACAGAAGTATTGAGAAATTTAATAATATTGACAATCTCATGGGTCATAAGTTTAAAGTTCTTATTGGTTCGAAAATGGTTCGGGAGGCGTATGATTTTAAAGCAGTTCAACATCTTTGGATTGTTAGCCCACCTACCAATATACCATCATTGATTCAAATACGCGGAAGACCCGCCCGTAAAAACTCGCATATTGATTTACCACCGGAACTTCAAAAAGTATATGGAAGAATTTACGTTAGTTCTGTTCCTGATAGTTCTGATCTCTCATATGAAGAGCGTCGATATTACGACAAAGCTAAAGATTATTTAGTTATTCAAGAATTAGAAAAGATTTTAAATGAAAGCGCTACAGATGCAGTAATACACCGCAATATCATCTATCCTATGTCAACAAAAAACGAACCATCGCAATTAGGTGCTTTGTACTTTGAACCCGCAGCAGGAGTGACTCCTAATCGAATGCCAGATGGAATTTCTATTCAAGCATTAAATTCCGCCACAGCCGAAGTGTTTCACTCTGATGATGAAATTGAACAAATTATATTAATAATCAAGAGATTGTTTATCGAGCAATCTCCTGTATGGAAATATGACGATTTATGGAGAATGGTGCAGGAACCTCCATTTGAAGTTTACGTCAATACACATTTATTTAGCGAAGATAACTTTGTACTTGCTCTTGATTTACTAGTGTATTCAACTAAAAACCATATAAATGTTTACACCGTGAGTTCTTTAGAAAAGACTGAAAATGAAATAGACAGACTTTTTGATCATTTAGACAGAAAAATTGTTAAAAAGGGTGTTGAATGCCAAATTATTTACAAAAATGGATTTTATGTTCTTTTCCCAAATGACAATATATTTAACACAGCTTCATACATGGCACAAGAATATAAAAAGGATTTAGCTCGTATGAAACAAACAGCAACACTAGGAATTAACGTTATGGATATTATAGGATATCCTGAAGTTGATCTTGATAGTTGGTCCAGACATCCTGAAAAAGTCGAAAGATCAGTATTTAATATTACTAAACATCTAAAAACCTCAAACATTTCATATAACACAATGAAATATAAGTTTTACGGCCGCTTTCGTAAACTGCCGATTGATAAATTACCTGTTAGTGTTGAAGTTTATGGTTTAGAATTTCATGCCAGATTAGTCGAAGATGCCATTAGATACGTATTCAATGTACTGACAAACCCACAAATGTCATATTCCGAACTTCATGACTTTTACTTTAAAATGTTGTATTTCTATGATAAGTTGGACATGATATTATTTGCCGACCATGTTGAAGATACTCAATTAATAAATCATTACAAACCGTATATTACCGCTGCAAAAATCAAAGTACCTGATGTACATTACGCAGCGGAAGGTAAAAAAGTTAGATATGAAATTTTAAAGGAAGATCACAAGTATAATGCATTTCTTATGTCTAGTATCACTAAGTCAACTGGAAGCTCAATACCTTTTAATATTGAACGAATTAATGCATTTATTGATCAATCTCGCACATCTGCAGGATATACTAAAACAGAGAAAAATTCTAAAGCATCAATTGAAGATGATATTAAAAGAGCTCGTGAAAGTAAAAAGCACCAAATTATTAAAGTATTTGGGAACATGTTACCTATTGGCCACTTTTTAGCACGTGAAGGAATTGGTGCCGTGATTCCTCGAATCTACAAGCCTGCGGAAGATACTTGGAGTTTATCATCTGAATTCGTTGAGCAAGTCGAAGATAAGACCGCTATCGAAAATGAACTTATTATTGGATACTACGAAAAGAATCCCACTGGTATTGACGTTAAATTCAAATTGCGCCCTCCTGCACATAAAATTGTTAAACACACTGATTCAAGAATGATTGAAAGAGGATCTGTTTGTTCGACAAGGAAAAAAGAAGAATTATATGAAATTGCTAAACAATTGGATCTTGATGTTAAAAGTATAAGTATTAAGGAACTTTGTGATTTTATCAAATTCGAGTTAATGCATCGAGAAATTAAGTCACGTAGGGAAGCCAGAAAAAAGAATTCAACCAAACGCATCAGGTGGTTTTATCTTCATTTTGAAAATCAAGATTGATATTCATATTGAATAAACGGGTGTTGACGCAATTTAATTTTTTTAAGTGTCTTAAGTGGATGAAAAGGTGCGTATTTATGTCGTTTAAACCACATGTATTCTACAACCTTTCCAATCCAATCAGTTGCCCACAACTCTATAATGGAATATGGGCATTCATTGATTGCTTCTCTATATGCGATTAGAGCATCGTTTTTTGTAAATGCATATTTTTTGTAGGATCCTAACACCTTAACTGTATATCTAACATAGTTCTTATGTACTAAATGAAAACTCTTATCAAAATATTCATGCAATTCATAGTCTGGAAGTTTGCCTATCAAATGTAAAATATAAGGTTCTGTTGTGATTGCAAGTGGTGCATGTCCGGGTGTGTGAATAAAATTTATTGAAATGCTCATCGTTTATTAGTAGTTTTCTTTTTAGAATTGGAATTTTTATTCGTATCAGCTATAGTTCCTTTAAGCCAGCTATCTTCAACATGTTTTTTACGAGCATCCCGCTTAGCTTTTTCTACTTTTTGTTGCTCGGCAGCTTGAACGTCAAGTCGGACTAGCAATGATTCTTTCTCAGAAATCTCGTTTATGAGAGTCTCTTCGAGAAACTTTAAAGTTTTAATCTTGCCGATGCGTTCTTCATCGGTTGCTTGCAACCACCATTGTTCATCGGTTGGTTGTTCATCTGATGATTCGTCAGAATACAGTTCGTCAATTTCTGGCATGTTGTGACTGTCAAATTCTTGATTAATAAAGTCTAATAGTTCTTTCTTTCGCTCAGTCAAATGTTGTGTACTTTCTTGATCAAACGAGTTTTCAGCATCCTTTCTTGATTTCTCTATATCTTTACGAATTTTATTCATTTGTTCATATTCACGCTGCTTTAATTTATTAGCCTTTTTCATACTCCAATGCTTTCCAGCTGCCTTACTTGCTTCAATGTATAATAATTTTGCATAATTAGCCTGATGATCAATAAAACCTTCCATTCCTTTACCTGGATTCGCAACCTGCGCGCGAAAGAATTTTTCAAAAGCAGTTCTGTTGAAACTAACTTGCTGGGTGATATATTTTAATACCACTGGATATGCATTTGCAAATTGTGTGTACATTTGTGATCCGACCTGATCATCCATCTTTGATAGTTGAATGTTGACAACTTCATGACGGTCTCTAGGGTCTGGAACTTCCTTGATAAATTCAGGATTACTAACTACTTTGAATAATCTGGTAGCAATAGTAATTGCCAGTTGAAGTTCTTCTTCAACTTGACGGTCTTTTTCTTCTTCAGTTTGCTTGGAGCTCATCTTATATAAAAAAACAAATGTAAGTTTAAATAGTTTTTACTCATTCATTTGATACTGAGATATAAGTTCGTTGATTTCTCCATAAACTTCGTCTTCCATAGTGATGTTATCTCGCTCCGCATCACCATCGACATCTTCTGAATTTGACTCCAGCTCAGCAGCCTCTTCTGGTTCAACCTCTTCATGCTGTTCTTCAATTGGCTCTTCGACCTCTTGTTTCTCTTCAATCGGTTCTTCAACAGGCTTTGGTTCTTCAACCAGCGGTTCAACTGGTTTTGGAGGTTCAACAGGTTTTGGCTGCTCAACAACAGGTTTTGGCTGCTCAACAACAGGTTTTGGCTGCTCAACAACAGGTTTTGGCTGCTCAATTGGCTTCTTTGGAGCTTTCTTTTTCGGTTTTTTGGGAGCTTTCTTCTTGGGCTTTTTTTTTGCGGGCTTCTTCTTCGGCTTTTTTGCTGCACCTCCGTCAACATCGTCTTCACTATGATCTGAACAGCAGCTCCCTCCATCAACATCATCCCCTATTTCTTCAAAACTAGGTTCGTTTGCACCTTCTGCATCATCCCCTATTTCTTCAAAACTAGGTTCGTTTGCACCTTCTGCATCATCCCCTATTTCTTCAAAACTTGGCTCGTTAGTAACTTCCTCAATAACATCATCACTCGACTCGTTGGCGCTAACTTCCTCAATAACATCATCACTCGACTCGTTGGCAACTTCTTCGATATTATCATCACTAGCACCTTCACTTGGTTCATTAGCAACTTCTTCGATATTATCATCTTCATCGATAGAGTCATCAACGTTTGGTGTAACATCGTCGACCTTTTCATCAAATTCAGCACCAATGTATGCAGAAAAAGACTCGAGAATACTATCCATATATGCGTCATCGGCGTCTCCGCCAAATGTAATAATTTCTTCAGCAGCAGCCTCTACTTCTTCTGCGGGGGCTTCTACATTAATAACTTCCTCTTCTTCAGAGCTTTCATACGTTGATGAGAATGCTCCTCCACGTTTAAGCATTTCGTAAGTGCTAAGGTAATCCATTTATTAACTTATATATATGATTTTTTATTTTTTTAATTGTCATCATCTAAATCAAATATGGATTTCATGTAGCGATAAATTTGCATTACACCCTCCTCTGGTAGCTTGTTTAGATTAATACGACATCCGTCACTTTTTTCCATTATGTACTCCTTTCCGTATCGTTTGACAATGACCAGTATTTGTACCAAATCATTGTATTCTAGATTTGATGACTCTGATATAATGAAATTTTTTTCCACTTCTGCCATGATAAAATTGAAATTATATATACTACAGTTATTTGTTTAAAACGAAAGATGGACGCTGTTCGACAAGCTCTTGTGAATGGAAAAAGTCTACAAGAATACAAAGAAATATTAGAAGAGTTATTAACTGATTTTAACCAGCATCGCATTTACGAATACACAGAACTCTATGCAATTATTTGTGAATCAAACATACCACTTGACTCAAAAAAAGCATTAATTTTAGCACTAATAAAAACCGGAATTTCTACTAAACGGTGGTACGGGCATGATGCAGTTTTAGTTACTTTAAAAGCACAAGACCTACCGTTGTTGGTGTTTCTGCTCAAAAAAACACCCATGACTATGCACACTGGACACGAATTAGTCACTGAGTGCCGACTAATGGGACAAGATGCGGAAAATAACCAATTCATCATTAATCTACTTAATAAAATTAGTACAACCGTTACAATTCAGAAAGCCTTTTTAAAAGGAGCTATTGAAGGACATAATACTATTCTGATACGATATATTGTTGAAGTGATAAAACCTGATTTGTATATTCCTACTAGCCAAAAATCATCAACACACGCACTGTGTTATGTGCTGGTGGTCAGCGATTTGGAAACTCTTAAATATTTAGAATCTCATGGATACAACATTCACGAATGTCAACGTGAACTGCTTAGTCAGTGTTATCAAAGTGAGGGTGAACAATCGATGATTGAGTATATTTTAGCAGAACAAGCCAAAAGTTCAGCCGGTGAAGAATATACCGAAAAAATTGCTAATACGGCATTCGATGAAAACAATGTTGAGTTATTGGAAAAGTTTCATCATATCAAATTAAAAATTAAATGGACGCAAGTTATCGATATTCTTAAATCTGATAAACCGTTAATTATGTTTAAAACTGCATTAGAAAGATATTTGGAACGAGAAACATCGACAAACGAAAAATATGATAGAACTTGGAATGCACTTCCAAATGGCGGTTATAGGATTATTACGTCGTATCACGTTAATCAAGTATGGAAACTAGCCAAGGACAAAAAAACTATTTGGGATTGTTTTAAACAATATATGGTTAATAACGCGGAAGATGCTGTCATTGCCGAGGCTAATAAAAAAGATGGAACCGATTTACCTCTTTAAACGGTCATAAATGGCCCACACGTTCTTATGTTTTTTGCGTTTTTCTTCAGTATCATATAACTGCGTCATTTCATATATCATGTTTAAATAGCTAATATGCTCTTGAAGATACGAAATCAAAATACACGCATAATTAGCACTAACTATTTTAATCTGATACGACTTAGGATTTAAAAGTTCTATTTTTGGTAACTCACCTTTAAAGAAACCTTCTTCAATGTGGAAGAAATCTACTTCGTCACGTACATGTTGCGGGTGTCTCATTGAAAATACTATAGTCTCCCCGGCCTTGGGTTCTTTTCCTAATGAATCTACAAGACGTTTTGATTCTTCTACAATGGATTTTTCAGAAAATTTAGCAGGGGTTTTGATTTTGGTATCTTTAAAAGGATGAAATGTATCAGTAAAGAATTTAACCAATTTGGGCTCTGCATCATCAAGTTTTTGTTTAGCATCTGCTTGATGTTCTAATAATAGTTGTAACGTTTCTATATCTTCTTGTCGAGCAGCTGAAACATCTACATTAGTTTTAACTAAGTAAAATTCCATAGATTGAAAGTATGGTGTAGCATTCATTGTAATACTTTTTTGACCTTTAGAATATCTTACTGTATTCACTCTGATAGGAATAATCTGGCCGGGTTGAACATCACGTAGACTTGTGTTTCCACGAATATGAACAGCTGCATGATCTGTTTGACAAATTAAACCTAAACGCCCTTCGCCAGTTCTCTCGATATGATTAACAACACAGTTTGTAATAATGTCACCTTCATGGTAAATAATAGCATCAGCTTCAAATATAACGTTAATATTGCCGGACCCATCCGCAAGTTCCGCATCTGGCATCCATTGTGATCGATCTATAATTTTAAGGATTTTTTCAACCATTGACGAACTAATACATCGCCCTTCGTATCGGCGCAATTTGCTCATAACAACAGCATCGATATCGCCTGTGTATGTGTCAACAGCAGATAAATTTACTATAACTTCATACTGTTTTTTGATACGCATTGTGTACTTTCACAGTTTAATGTTTATAATATAAGTTTTTCAATTTTTTGTGTTTTTCGTAATCACAAAATACTAAAACGTTGGATTTTAATTCATTTTTATGTATTCCTATATATACTTAATAAAATGTCTTGGCCACAAGTGTTTATTATATTTGTGCTAATTTTTATTATATCGTGTTTAGTCTCCACAGGTATCTCTTACTCATTAGGAGACCAATTAAAAAAAACATCGGGTGGAGTAGATGATACGATTAGTGAAGAGACCGCATCAAATGAATTAGCGATGTGTTCTAAAGAGATTAATCAAATGGCTGGCGGCGCTGAACGAATTCTATCTTTGAAGATTTTGGACAAAATGATGCCATATTTAAAAGAAATTAAGTCGTCTAGCGATGTAGAAGAGTACTTAACGAAATACTTCGAATATCCTGCAAAAGAACTACGGGAACTAAAAAATGACCTTAGGTCAGACGCTCCCTCAAAATATAGATTTTTACATACCTTAATCAGTGACATTGTCGATAGAAACTCTATAGAATCACCGGAGCAGTTCTTTGAAAAATCAGAACTGACCTATCAAGACTTCTTGCCCAAAGAAATGAGAGGCTTTCTGACAGATGCAAAACGTTTAGGAAAAGTAACTGTTCAAGATTTAAAGAAGGTGTCAAAATTATTAGATGATTATTTGTCTGATGAAGGAACATATTTAACAAAGCATAAGTTAGAAGATGAGGCTGAAGAGTTTATCAGAAGTCACAAAATCTTTAAACTAAAAGCAGATAAAGCAACTATGCCACCAAAAAGATTAGCAGCTTTAATTGAAAAAGACCCATCTAAAGTATTTGAACTTGATTTATTAGGAATGATTCCCGCCATGCATTCACGAGCAGTGTCAAAAAGAAAAGTTAGTAAAGAAGATGAATTAAAACGCCAATTGGAAAAAGATGTCGAAACTCTTGAATTATTTCGTAAATATCCAGATTCAGGAGCATATTCTGCCACAACAATTCGTGACTTAGCCAGAAGAATGGAAAACGCTGCTATCAGACTCTATGGTCGTCCATACGCCACTAGATTGCTAGAAGATTTTGATTATTTCGGCCGTAAATCATCTGAACGAGAACGTGATGATGCCAGACGTGAAAGAGATGAAGAACGTCGTCGCCGTGAGCAAGCAGAACGTGAACGAACTCAAGCAACTACTCGCCATGAACAGCTTGAAAGAGAACGAGATGAAGCAAGGCGTGAACGTGAAAGAATAGAACGACAACGGGAGGAACAATTTAGAGAAGTGGAAAAAGAACGATTTGAAAAGCAAAAGTTGGAACAGGAACAAGCACCAGGCTTACATTCAAATATAGAACCAGAGATACCTTTTGGAGTTGATCCTGAAGTATGGCAGTCAGCCATTGATTCTGGAATTTCGCGTGAAGAATTGTTAAAAACGTTAGGAAATGCTGAAAATGCAAGTCCTGATGCTAAACGTTCTATTTCCCTAGCATTAAAATATGGAGGAAAGGATGCAATTAAACTGATTAATAAAATTATTGAAGCTGATAATGTATACGGGGGAGTTGAAAAAATACAAGTGTTGAAAAAAATAGAAAATGAGTTAAAATTCGGTAAAAAAGACAACATTGATACACTTGATACTTTAACGGATAATGAAATGGAGGAAATTATTCTGTGATGATTTTCTGGATCATTTCAAACGACTTGTTTTCAAGAAGCAGTTGCTCGATTTCTTCTTCTTTTTTCTTTGCTAATCCTTCCAAGCCGTGTTTTTTTTAACAAGTGCCGAAATGCAATTTCGCCTAATTCAGCACGATTACGAGCATATTGGGAATGTTTAAGTGGACTTGGCGGAATTTCGTCGTCAGCAATAATACGAGCAATTTCCTCATCTCGCAATTCTAACTGGCTAAGTTGACCGACACGAGCCTCAATTTGAAGAATCGCTTTATGACTGATAAATTTCCCAAGGACCGTTTCGAGAACTTTACAATGTAAGTTCACTGAATGAATCAACGATGCATTAAACAGTGATATCACATGTTGATCGACATCTTCATTTTTCTCTATTTTGTCAGGTTGCCCGTTTAGAGGAATAAGGTCCTCATCAGATGAGTCGTAATTCAATTTGTGAAAATATAATGTCTTTGCAGTATAACTGTATTAAGCAATGTTTGTTCTCATTGCCAGCAAATGAATTAAGAACACTCAGAACAGATATTGTCGAAACCTTATACACACGACTCAGATCGAAACTTTATGAAGCGGATACGGAAAATTCATTTACGAAAGAGATTGCTGCAATAGAATGGATTTCTCGCATGCTAGATGTTAATAATAAAGAAGTGATAAAATACGTCGAAAATTTAAAAATAGACGATTTAGTGGAACAATACACCACAATCCCACGGCGCTCTATAGAAAATCACACCGTTCAACTGGTAATTTGTCAAAAAAGCGCGCCAATGTATATAAACATTCATCATATTAATCGAATCGTTCAAGTAAATTGGGATTCAACAGGTGTTTTGTATGATCACTACACACGGGAATCCTAAATACATTCCATACATTATGTTTATACTTCGGAATTTACCAACGTTAGTTGAATTGTGTCCGTAAATTCAAATCGCGCTGTAAAGAAGGGAAATTCGATACTTTTAATTTTTTTGTCTAGTAATTCCTGGGCAATTTGATGAAATCGACCTTCGTAAAAGAAGATTAATTGATAAACATCACTTATTTCTATTTGTATTTTTTCGGAAACGGGCTTTACAAACATACATTCGCATTTAATTTCATGATTTTTGTAATAATAGATTTCTATTCCTATTTGTTTCGACGATTGATTGACAATCGTAAACATATTTTTTAGATATAAAGTATGTATGTTAAAGTATATAACATAAAATAAACATGAGTTTGCTTGTTCCTTCTGAATTTAAAAAAGACGTTAGTAAACATAGTGGATATTTAAAGCATGGTTCTAAATTCGCAAGTAAATCATTGAAAGGTTTGTTTCGTGCTCCAGAAAATGTTCAGTATTTAGCACGTGAATTATATGCTCTTGTAACCCATCCGCAATTTGTACATGATCATTTAGATGTTTTGTCTTATGAAAGCGGATTTGCTGAACACGATAACTTTGTAGCAAATGGAGTTAAAAACGCATTAACGCGACCTACATTACGTGGTGTACCCACACGTAAAGGGCATACCAAGCCGGGAAAACGTGCAATGCGTGTAGTTAGCGGATTTAAGACTAAACGGCAATTATTCGACACAGCAATACCACAAATGGTCGAAGAGTATGTTTTACCTTATGATGAGGATCAAACTACAAAGAACCCAATTATGCTGCTACATTATGTTAATCGTGACTTCTTATTGACAAGTGCTGAGATGGTTATTCAAAACCCCGATGTGCTTGATGGTAGTTATAGAACATGGAACCCAGATACCGGTGAAACGGAAGACCCAAATAAGAATGAATATCAATACTCCGCTGAGTCATGGAACGATGGAACATGGCATCCGGAGCATTTATTTACACAATCTCAGAAAAATCGAGAAAGTGGTTATTGGAAAGAAGTAAATGTCGAATTTTGGAACGGTCCTATCGGGTACCCACAAGGGGGTGACGACGGTGGTCGAGGACCGGGAAATCGTTATAAACATATTGCTGAGCCAAATTTAGAAATGCTTGCTGATGTTGATGATGCACGCCGTGGAGATGATCGTGGTATATATGCACCAGCTAGTGACATTGTAACGCGCCGAAATGCCCGGTTTAGTAACGGTGGACAATTCCCATTCTGGCAAACAACTGTACATCACCGCCCATATGAGCGTGATAATTCTGAAACTCTAACAGAAGGTGGTAGTGCAGATCGCCGAATTCAAGTTCCACACGGCTACCGAATGGAAAACCTCACTCGCAAATCTGGGTACCACAAACAGGACATCCCGCGCCAAACCCACTTTGACAATTAAAGGAGGTTTCCTCCTTTTGATCCACCGCCTACGGCATAAGTGATATAAAAAATTGAAATTAGATTTATTTTTTAAAATGTCATATCCACAATTTGACGAAGATGATTGCCCATGTTGTGGTAAATATGGGTCAAAACGTATTTTTGTATGCGAAGAAGCCATGAAATCAATCATGGAACATCTCAAAGCAAGTGGAAAATTTAAACTATGTGATGACTGTAGTTTTGTAAACGAATTTGTAGAAGAGCTTTGCTGCGGATGTGGGCGAAAGTCGATGCTATGCCCTAATTGCACTGATAAAAGAAGATGCCAAGATTGTGGTGAAGTGGCATGTCTAGAACATCTTGAAAACCAAATCTGCAAATGGTGTGTAGAAAATTGAAATTATTTATTATTTTTTAATCAGTGCGAATTAACATTTAAAGAATTAACACAAATAAAATTGTAGGGTAATATTTGCCAATTGTTACTCATTATGGACTCAGACAAAAAATTTATTGGACATTTGCAGAACATATCACAGATGTTCTGGATTCGGTTAGCATGGACAAAGAATTACAGGCGTTATTCAATTTAGGTAAGCATTATGCAACTTCCGATGTTTATAACCCTGACATTGATGGAGCTGGATTCGAAGCACTAAAAAATGGCAACCAGGCGCGGTGATGACGATGGTGATGATCCTTAAAAAACAATATATTTTTTGATTTAAAAAGTGAAATAGTTATAAAGTATCAAATGGATATTGAATCGGTGAATAATGACGTGCAAAAATGTGTATTTTGGTGGTTACCATATATTGACTTGAACAGATACCGCTGTGTTTCAAAGCGGTGGAAAGCAAATATCGATTCGATTCTACAAATATATCCGTCGACGTGGATCCTTGACGGATTACTCGCTTTACATTATACCAAAGTATCATATTCAAACATTGGAATTCACAGATGGAGTTCTCAGTTTGATGTTACTGAACTATTTATAACGGAAGCAGAAAGAATTTTTCCAGTTAATAGAAATATACTACTTTGCAATGACTCGTTTAGTGATGAAGCATTTATGAATAATTTGTTTAGAAAGCAAGCTGTACAATTTGTTCGAGAGCGAATTAGAATGTTTAATATAATATTCGGAACAGATTTGGATCCAAGTAAGCCTATTTTTCATGAACAATTGTCAAAAGTGGTAGTTCTGCCTATTTTGGGTGAGTTTCATATTCGTATGTTTATTCAACAAAACTATGCAACCAATCAATTTACAATGGCGTGCTTTCCAAAAGTAAAAGCAGAAGGTGAATGCGGTGATGTCACACAAGGAAATATGGTGTGGTGCGGAATCAATCGAGGTCTAACAATAGCAGACTTTGAAAAAAATAATCTTTTTAACGATAAGTGGATGGATGACGCAAATAATGGCTTTTACGATAACCAACATATATTAGAGGTTATAATGTATCGCACACAAAGAGTTTTTAATGCTTTGTGCATTGACTGGCAAAAATTCATATACACACCAATGAATCTTGAAAAATTGCGACTACAACACGAATTGTATTGTTGCATGCATCCAGAAGAAATGGATGAGCGATAAAATGAAAATTTCATTTTATATTAGATCGTAACTCGTGTGCCGTCAAATTTACGAAATGTGTAACCAGCGTAGTTTTCTGCGGGATGATACATTTTTTTGTGATCGCGCAGCACTTGAATGGCAACTTGTTCACCAAGTTTCAAAGATTCATCAGCGTCTGAGTTCCAGTGCACACCGGCGATATTACGTCCAATAGCTACGTTTGCAGCTACTTTGTTTAGTTCACCTTCGGCACTTAATGGATCTCCAATGTAATTGCTGAGCGCTGTTCCACCGGCGTTTGGTTGTTTTGGATCAGCCATGATAAAGTTTTCTGTGTCAAAGAAAGCTTTCAAAACAGTAGTGCAAGCTCCGGCAACAGTTGCATGACCTGATCCGTAACTGGGGTGAAGCGGGCTACCTTCGGGAAAGGCCATCGGGAGTAAGTAGCTACCATATTGACCAAATACAACTGGTAACACTGCAGAATTCAACGCATCGCTGTGAATTGGATAGGTTGCAAAGTTGTTTTTATGGCGATCTATTCTTCCTGCATAAGCTTCAGGACGAAGTACACGATGCACGTACCATTTTTGATACCAAACTGCTTTTAATGCACGAGATGAAACTTCATTTACAAGTGCAATAATTTCAGGACCGCCAAATGTACCAAACCCCTGTTGAGTTGAATGACCAGTACGATATGGGTTGCCAGGGTTAAACGGACATCCACGAGCCTTTAAAATCATACAGGCGATAAGGTATGCTTGAGTTAACTGATCAATGTGAACCCATTCTGATAAATCTCTACCGTTTCGCATATATCTGCGAGTTGGGTCAAAGGTTTGAGTAGTTACTGGCACATTTCCTTCTTGAATAAATTTCCATTCAGTAAAATTGGTCATAAAGTCGTCACCAGCAACTGGTACTCTTGCTTTTTGATTAATTTCATTGGCTCCATATGGGCAATCAACATAGAAGAATTGTGAGAGATAGGGTCCTTTATCACATCCAAGAGCCTTTCCACGAAATAGCGTTTGTGTAGTAACTAATCCGCCAGATTTAAGACCGCGGTAATCACTCATGGTATTTAAGTCCGCACAAGCTTGTGCTACTGTGAGATCTGTTCCGTAGTTACGAAATTCAACATCTCGTAACAATGCCATCCAGTAATTTTCAACAATTTCACTTGCTCGCTCAGCACTTGCAAATGCTGGGGAAGGTGGCATTCGTAGTGCATGTGAATCAGCACCTTCTGTATCAAATGCAATACCACATAATGGATTTACTAGTTTACGGCCTCCGACAAGTGTAAGACTGTCAAATAGATAAGGGTTTGCAGCTGCAGCAGCAAACTCATCATAAGCGTCTGGGTCAACTTCACCCAGTGCATTGTGAAGAAATCCTTTGGAATAATTTCCAATTCTATTGGGGTATAAGTCTTCGTCGCCATTATTATCATGGGTGGGTAACGGAATGACATATTGTTGTTGTGCAGCACATACACGATTTTGATAGGCTTGTTCTCTTCGGATTTGCTCATCTGTCAATGGTAAAGCATCGCGTGCACCGGTAATTACTCCGCCGATTTCCAAATTACCATCGAGTTTCAAGTTAGTAGCATTTACATCACCTTTGCAAAGTTTCACACCATCAACATTTACACCGTGACGATCCGTAATTTTAGGAGTCTTTAACTCTTTTGCTACAACATGTTTTTTCGCAGAAACAACATCGCAACAAATGTTTCCGCTATTTGTGTTCATACCAAGATAGTCCGCCATTGCTATATATTATATAGAAAATTGATTCTTTTTGTTTATTAAAAACAAAATGTTTCATTTGAAAGTACATCATGCGGTTGAACGCATTCTTGTAATTAAAAACAATGAATTGGTTGGAGAAATGCAATATGTAACTGCTATTGAAGAAAACACGGAAAAAGTACGAGTTTTTAATGGAACGGCTGATGGTGAAATGGTTATTGCATTGATTGTCGGAAGTCTCGGTTCTACAAAAACCACATGTGATAAACTATTTTCAAGACCACTTAGTTTTGAAAAGAATGATGAATATGTTAATAACTTTGTATTGATTAACTGGAGCAAACCTAGTGTTGAACTGCCGGTGGCTGAAGTTTGTATATTGGATTTCCCGAAATCTTTGACAGAAATTCTTGATATACCGCCATTTATGATAATACCAAAGTTTGAATTACCAGAAGGCACCGATCCTGAAGATGCACAACGACGCGGGTTTGATACATCCGCCGAAGGGTATTTTGTTAAACCAATTCGTCATAAATGGCCAAAAGATGAAGAAACTCTGACATTTTTACAAAACGAACCCGCGAAAGTTTCATTATACCAAAAAATGATTTTTAAAAAGATTACACCGGAGTAATTATCTTTTTATTTTTTAAATTCGGCTCCATAATCGTCTTGTAGCTTTGATAAATTTCCTTTTTCAGGATGTTGCCCTATATTTCTATAGGTGTATGGTTGATTTGAACTACTTTTTACGGTTTTCGCCGCTTCTTGGCCTCGTTTTAAAACATTTGATTCAGATCCATTTAGAGATTGTCCCGTAACAGTTGCTAAATCCATAGCATAATCTTCAGATGGTTCTTCCATCTTCGGCTCTTCTTGTCTCTTTTGCTCTTCTTGTCTCTTTTGCTCTTCTTGTCTCTTTTGCTCTTCTTGTCTCTTTTGCTCTTCTTGTCTCTTTTGCTCTTCTTGTCTCTTTTGCTCTTCTTGTCTCTTCGGCTCTTCTTGTCTCTTTTGCTCTTCTTGTCTCTTTTGCTCTTCTTGTCTCTTTTGTTCCTCCATTCTCTTTTGTT
>SXGT01683264.1_pt1 | contig 29759 bp, 22 predicted proteins | sample 3176221 | NCBI WGS metagenome assembly SXGT01 (sample SAMN11356862, study PRJNA531348) | freshwater metagenome | isolation source: freshwater sample F1-120 | place: China: Fuxian Lake, Yuxi | collected 2017-12-25 | reverse complement strand
TACGGCACCGTGCCGCATTCCGGCTTTGGATTGGGTTTCGAGCGGTTAATTCAACTCGTCACCGGCCTGGGCAACATCCGCGATTGCATCCCGTTCCCACGGGTACCCAAAAGCGCCGACTTCTAAACGGCAATTCGTAGGACGAGCACTCTTGCCCGTCACAAACGAGACGGGCAAGAGTGCCCGTCCTAAGTGGCTCCCACGAATTCCAGAATCTCCTCCGGATCGTCGTCGGGCAGAATTACTTCGCCGGAGACTTCCAGTCCGACATTAGCAGGATCCCGCGACTGCTCACCCATCTTGGCGAGCAGTTTACGTCCGGCGGACGTGTACTTCTGCAATGTGATTTCATTGCCGCGCCGGTTGTAACTCACCTCATCCATGAAGCTGCGGATCAACAAGAGCCCGCGTCCGCCGACTCGATCAATTTGTTCGTCAGCCGTCGGATCCAGCACTTTCTGGTAATTGAAGCCGGGGCCTTCGTCGCAGATGACGAACTTGACCCGCTCGCCATTCAGCGATGCGAAGAACTGAACTTTGCGATCACAATACGGCCACATCAATTTGCGTGATTCGGCGAGTTCGTAGTAGATGCGCTCGTCTTCCTGACGCAATTCGGAATCGAGTTCCAGATTCCCGTGGTTGATCGCGTTCGACAGTGACTCATGCAAGGCCACGCCGATGCGAACGAGTTCGTGCTCATCGCACAGCCGCAACGATCCGATGTGGTCTTCCAGATATCGCACAAGCGGTGAGACCAGCGAAGTGTCGTTGCTATGCTATTCAAACAGCCAATGATGCGGCGGCGATTGCGATGCGTGGCAGAAAGTTCGCTCACCATGTTGATGGTGGAGGCCAGCAACTGCGGCATCTTCAGCTTGGGTAAGTAGCTGGCAGCCCCCGCTTGCAGCGCGGCGACCGCAACTTCTTCGTTACCCATTACCGACATCGCCACGACGGGGACAATACTCTGTTTCTCACGCAGTGCGGCCAGCAACTCCAAACCCCCAGACCCAGGCATACAGACGTCGGTCAGCACCAAATCGGGCATCCCTTCCTCAACTGCTCGGATGCCTTCCGCGCCATCCTCGGCTTCCAGAACTTCGCAGGTGGGCCAATTCTGCTTGAGCAGGCCGCGGAGCAGAGTTCGCTCCACGGCGGAATCGTCCACGATCAGGAATTTTTTGGCGGCGCTTTTGTCGGACATGATGAGCTCACAATGGAGTACGGGCCAGAGAACGAAGGATCGTTGACCCGCAAGAAATTAGGTCAAAAACTGCGACCAGCCGCAGACAGGGTTGGCTCGCGAGCGGATTTCACAAACCGCGTTCCACAACATCGCTGCAACCGTCATGCGCGTTAAGGACTGACCGGTAAAAGTGTCGCAACACTCGCGTTTTTCGTGCCCCGATTCCTCGGGCCTGGGAGCGCGATTGCCCCATCAATGGACGCTCTATGAGTGTGAACGCCGCTCACACTCCGCGTCGCAGCGATTTGAAATCGCGCGTCTGCTGGGTGATCGCCACTTCGGCCGGCAGGCGTTCCATCGAGCTTGCTCCGTAAAACCCATCGCATGCCGGAACACGGTCCAGAACATATTGCGCATCCGCAGGCATCGCGATCGGCCCACCGTGACAGAGCACGAAGACGTCGCCGCGCACTGCTTTCGCCGCTTCGGCAATCGCGGTCACCGCGCGAACGCTGTCGTCGAGCGACTTCGCCGTCTGCGCTCCGATCGAACCACTGGTCGTCAGCCCCATGTGCGCGACCACGATGTCCGCACCGGCCTGCGTCATCGCGGCGGACTCCGTCGGAGTGAACGCATACGGTGTCGTCAGTAGATCGAGATCGTGAGCCGCCCGCACCAGGTCAACTTCCAATCCGTAACCCATGCCGGTCTCTTCAAGCCCTTGCCGAAACGTGCCGTCAATCAAGCCGACGGTCGGAAAGTTTTGAATGCCGGCAAACCCTAACGCCTGCAACTCGCGCAGAAAGCAGTCGCGGATCATGAAGGGGTCGGTGCCACACACTCCCGCCAGCACCGGCGTGTGAGTGACCGCCGTGAGCACCTCGAACGCCATCTCTTTGACGATCTGATTGGCATTTCCATACGGCATCATGCCAGACAACGACCCGCGTCCCGCCATGCGAAACCGTCCGGAGTTGTAGATCACAATCAGGTCGATCCCGCCCGCTTCTTCGCACTTCGCGCTGATGCCTGTGCCCGCTCCGCCGCCGACGATCGGTTGGCCAGCCGCGACTTGCTGGCGGAAGCGAGAGAGAATCGAACTCCGAGATTCAGGCATACGATCTCCTTGGCGGATCAAATTCATTCGTAAGTATTAACGTGACTGGCGAGCGGAGCGGCGTCACCCCTCGGTTCAACGACTCGTGTACCGAAGGACTGACACCACCCCACTCGCCAACTTGTCACAAAGGTTGGTTCTGCCACCAAGCCAGGCTGGCAGGTTGAAAACCTGCCCCACGTCACTTCGCCGCGACTGGTTTGTCGGCCAGCAGTTTCTCAATCATGTCGTGAATCGCCTTGGCATTCTTCGAACCGCTACCGACTCGGATTAGCCGGATGTTGCCTTGGCGGTCAATAAGCACCGCTTGTGGGATGCCCTGCACGGCGAGTTGCTTGGCGACGGTGTTGCCATCACCTTGAAGTGCGAACCGATGCTTCAGGCCGTGAAACTCAGCAAACTTCACGAGCATGGCTTGCTCGGTCTCGTGAGTCACGATCGGTTCCTTCTCGGCTTCTTTGTCCTCGCCTTCTTTCTTCTCAACCGGCTTCTTCATCGGCCGCAATGGACGATTGGCGGCGTCGTTCCATTCGTAACCGTAGTAGCGTGTCATGCCGACGATGACCAAGCCCTTCTCCGCATACTTCTCTTGCCATTCGCGGAGATGCGGGAAGGTGGCGATGCACGGGCCGCACCAGATGGCCCAGAAGTCGAGCAGCACGACTTTGCCGTTGAGGTCCGCCGCGGACAGCGACGAGCCGTTGACCCAGTCTTCGATATTCAAATCCGGAGCCGGCTTGCCGATCAGCGCCGCAAGTTGGTGGCCGTGTTCGATCGTGCGAGCAAACACTGGAAACCCACGCTCGATCTGTTCGAACACAGTCTTTGCTGCTTTGTCGGTCGCAGCATCCTTGAGCTTTTCCACGCGCTCTTTGACGGCATTAAGCAGTGCTTCGGCTTTCTCCGGTTCGGTGCGCGCGATGGGGTTGATCTCCAGAGACACTTTTCGGCTGTACTTCCGCAAGAGAGCCTGGTCGTCTGGTTTCTCGTCGACTTGCTTTTCCAGATCCGCCAACGACACGCGCGACAACGCCAACGTCTCTTCAAAGTTCGCCGCGATTTGCTTCGCTTGCGCCAACTGAGACTTACCGGCCAACGACTCCGGCTTCAGCCCGGCCATGAATTCCTTCAACGCCGCCAACTTCTTCTCTGCGTCTTCGGGAGACGCGTCCATTAACTCCGAGATTTCATTGAAGGTTGCGCTCAACCAAGCCCGGAACACTTTCGAGTCATCGGGATTTGTCTTGTACTGCTCGGCGGCGGAGACGGCCTCATTGCCGGCCGGCTCCTTCTTGTCTTTGGCTGAGTCATCGGCACGCAGGGCACTGAGGAAGCAGACGATGACCACGAATGGCACGCAGAAAGACTTCATGAGACGCTCCTGAAGAATTAAGGAGATGGTCCTTCCTTGGAACGGGATTCATTCCTGACAACGAGCCAATTTGACGGCGACAGCGGTTGAACTGCAACCTCGTTGGCGCTGTGAGTTTGTTTGCTCGCGGCGGATGCCATGCAAATTAACTCTTCAGCCCGGCAATCGGATCGCCCTGGTAGACGTGGTGCGGTCGATCGAGCGAATCTTTCCAGGCGATGGTCTTGGACAGGCCGAGCGATTCGTAAATCGTGGCGGCCATGTTCTCAGGAGTTTGCGGATCGGACTTCGGATAACCCCCGATGCTGTCCGACGCGCCGATCACCGTACCGCCACGCACTCCGCCGCCAGCGAAGAACACAGTCTGCACCGCTCCCCAGTGATCGCGGCCAGGGAGTTTGTTCTTTTCTCCGAAGACGCGTGGCGTGCGACCAAACTCACCAGCCATCACAATCAGCACATCGTCGAGCATTCCGCGTTCACCAAGATCGTCAATCAACGCCGAAACCGCTCGATCAGTTGGCGGCAGCAAAAACTGTGAGAGATTGCGAAACGCCGATTCGTGCGTATCCCAAGATTCGTTGTTGCCCAGATTGACCTGCACCAGACTCACACCCGACTCGACCAATTGCCTCGCCATTAGCAGCGACCAGCCAAACGAATTGCGGCCATAACGCTCTTGCAGCTTCGCATCGACTGCATGCACATCGAGTGCGTGATGGACGCCTCCATCCAACAGCATCGAGACCGCATTCTGACGATGTCGATCGAACTCACGCACCTGCGCCGCTCGGTCGAGTTCCTGACGCTGCCGCTCGATCGAATCCAGCAGCCGCACACGCGATTGAAACTGATCGTTCAACATGCCGTGCGCGAGTTGCAGCTTCGGAGCCTCAAACCGATAGCCGTCCGGCGTCGTTTTTCCGTCCGTCCGTTGAAAGCCGTATTCGGGAAACGCGCCGTGAATGTATTTCGTATCGCGATACTGGCTGGCTTCAACAAACCACGGATCAAACTTCGGCCCCATCTCGCCACCGAACTGGCCGGGGATCGTGCGACCGGTGACATGCACCAACTTCTCCGGCAACACAGCGGCCGGCGGCAGATTGTTTCGCGTCGGCACCACACCCGCGACGACTGACGCTATGGAGGGAAAGTCCATCGGCGTCGGCTTGTTGCTGCTGAACCCCACCGGTGTCGGCGTCCGCCCCGTGAGCATCACATGATGCCCAATCGAGTGCTCGTTGTATGGATGCGAGAGAGACCGGACCATCGCCCAGCGGTCGCTACGAGCCGCCAGCATCGGCAGGTGCTCGCACACAAAGATGCCCGGCGTGCGCGTCTCAATCGAAGCGAACTCGCCACGCACATTCTGCGGAGCATCCGGTTTTGGATCAAAGCTGTCCTGCTGCGATAAGCCACCGGATAAAAAAATGTAGATGATCGACTTGTGCCGAACCGTGGATCGAGACGCTGATCCCTCAACCGCCATCGCTCGGAGCCCCTCAACGTGATTCATCCCCAGGCCCAGCAATCCGACCGAGCCAACTTGCACGGCGGTTCGCCGCGACACTCGCGGGTGTGCGAAAGCAGGCTGATGCAGAGTCATGCGATAAGCCTTGTCGGAGTGTGGAAGAATCCTGGCGAATGAATCGTCTGACACGAGAAGAATATCGTCCATCACCGTTTGGTCCAGCAATTATTGAGGATCGGCAGGTGCCGTCCCGGACTCCACGGACTCGTCGTCTTTGCGGCCGCGCTACCAAGTCTTGCCGTCTAACTCAAACGTGTCGTCATCAATCATCCCTGTTGCCTTTTGACGAATCTGCGCGACGTGACTGCGGATAGTTTCCGGCAAGTCTTCCAGTTCGACTTGGTCCAAGAGCTTGAGCGCGGCACGAGGCCGCGTTTGAACGTCGCACCATAGAGTTGCCAATTTGATGCGTGCGGCATCGGCTCGCGTGGGAAACCGCTTCACGAATTCTTCCAGCAGCGGGATCGCCTCATCCCAAACTTTGAGCTTGAAGAGGCCGTCGGCAAGCGATTGCAAATCGTCCGCGTCCAACGGCCAATGATCGACGACGCGCAGTCTCTTGCGGTACTCGGTAAGCGCGGCTTGTGGTTTGCCGGCGCGAAGCAGCTCGCGCATCCGATCCAAAACGGTCAGCGTCGCGGGAGACATGGCCGATTCGGACATCGTTCTGGGCGAGGCTCCCGTGGTTTGTGCATCGCCGTCGGGCGGTGGACTTGTCCCTTTCGGCAGGCGGCGCTTTGGCTGGCTTGTGAGATAGATCGACGGCCGGAAGGTCGCTTTCTTTTTCTTAGGCTTTACTGGAGCTGACAACTCCTCGGTGCCGCTCAGATTTGGCGAATGGCTGACGAGAATGCTTTCGTTCCAATTCTGCAGGCCCGTAGGTCGGCCATAGGTTCCCTTCCAGACGGCGATCAGATCCCAGTTCTCGCAGTCCACCCAGCGCAGTGTCAGCAGTGCGAGGCCGATCCCGAAGCCCCACAACGCACCAATCAGATGCCCCATCGCGCTGCCCATCGAAAAATCGTTCCACCACGCCGACAGCACTTGCAACGCTACGTACCAAACGCCAAACGTCAGGATCGTGACCTCCACCGAGAGCAGGCGGTATCCGATGAAGACCAGCACGTCCATCTCGTTCTTCGGTGCCCACACGACGCAAATGGCAAGCAAACCGTAAATAATCAGCGACGCGCCGCCTCCTCCTGAATTCGGCGGGAGCTCGCTCCCCAGCATGACCGTCTGAATCAGCAATCCGCCCAGCACGCCGATCGACAGAAACACCAACAGAAACCGCCACCAGCCGAGCTTGCCTTCGACCACGATGCCGAAGCCCCACAGAAAAACCATGTTTCCAATCAGGTGCAGCCAACCGAAGTGCAGGAAGTTGAACGACACCCATTCCAGCGGGTGCAAGCCGTGACCGAACTGCAACAGCCAGCCAGTTTGGTGCTCGCCCTGACCGGTCAGAAAGAAGGTGACGCAATTCACACCAATCAGCACCAGTGTCATCCACGGCCAGTGATAAATCGGCGCGTCGGTGTTGACCGGAATGATGAGCATGTGGCGAATCCGTGAAGCTAGTTCTCAAACTTCGCGAATCCCCGCGAAGAGCTGTCACTCGGCAACGTCCGGCGTGATTTCGTCACCGCCAAATTCCCCCGCCGAACCGCGTACGGTGGCGATGACCGGAATCAGAGGCTCCAAAATCCGCTTCAAGACTTCCGCGGGAGTCCCCATGGGGTCGATCTCGCGGACTAAGGCGGGCGGGTAAAAGTTCAAAATGGGAGTGGTCTCGCGGGCGTAGACCTCAAAGCGATTCCGAATCACGCTCTCGTCGGCGTCGTCCGCACGCCCTTCGATCAACGCTCGCTGCCGTAACCGCTGGATGATCGGCTCGGTGTCCGAGACACTGAGGTAAATCACCTGCAAGACGTTGACATGGTCTTTCAAGAGTTCGCATTGCCGAACGGTGCGCGGAATACCATCGAGCAACAGAATCTGTTCTTCGGGACGGAAATCGCCCGACTCGATGTGCGCGTCGAGCCAATGCTTCCAGATCTCAATGGTGAGGTGATCGGCGACAAGTTGCCCTCGCCGAATGCAATCCGAAACCAGGTGGCCATCGTCAGAGTCGTCCACCAACGAGCGAAAAATCTCACCCGTCGAGAGGTGAAAGACCCCCTGGAGCTTGCCCAGCAGTTGGCCCTGCGTTCCTTTGCCCGATCCCGGCATCCCGAATAGCAACACCGCCGAGTAACGCCGGGTCGACATCACTAGTCCCTCGACATCGCGAGACAAAGTGCTAGGTCACCGCATTCAGCGATCGACTATCGCGACAGGAACACGACCACTTGGCCGACATCGACCGGCAGGCTGACGTCGCTGGCTCCCGGCATTGCTGTCACTCGAACCTCAAGGCCCTTATCGTCGGTCGACAGCCAGTCGCACCTCTCGGAAGTATTCGCGGCGGCGACTTCGGCGTAAACCTTCTGAAGATTGTGGCGGTCGCGAACTCGCACGACGTCACCCGGCTTGACCAGGATCGAAGGAATGCTGACCGTTCGGCCGTTGAGCTGGAAGTGCGAGTGAACGACTCCCTGACGAGCTTGCAATCGGGTTAAGGTCAAACCAGAGCGGCGGATGACGTTGTCTAAACGGCATTCGCACATGACCATCAAGCGTTCGCCAGTGTTGCCCGGCAAACGGCGAGCTTCATCGAAATAGCGACGGAGCTGCTTCTCACGCAGGCCGTAATAGTGCTTGATCTTCTGCTTTTCGCGGAGAGCCATGCCGAAGTTAGAGAGCTTCTTCTCTCGCAGGTGCTGTCCGGGGGGCTGCTGCCGCTTTTCGGAAGCGCGAATCGCACCCGATGTCTCGTAGACTTGTTGCTTCAAACGGCGATTGATGCGCGCCTTCGGACCTGTGTACCGCCCCATCGACCTCTCCTCAACTTTGATTTCTCACGCGATTTGTATTCAGCGAATGAACTCGCTTTTCCGGCTATTTTTGGAACGCGGGATTGTAGGCACGGACCTTCCCGATGCAAGCGAGCCGCGCAGCGAGAAATCGTAGCCGCGTTCGCCAGAACGCGGGCGGCCCGCACTCCGGCAAGTGCGGCCACGGGGAAGTGACCCATAGCCGATCATTTATTTGGCAGGTTCAACCAACAATTTGATCGGCGGAGTACACGGTGCCGGCATCCCTACACGGATATCGCTTCCCCAGGTTTGAGCGGCCACGATGTTGAACGTCCCGATGGGAAACTCGGCCGGAATTTTCACCGTGATTTCGGCGACGCCCTCTTTGATTGGGACGTTTTGGGGAGTCACCAGTCCGCACGCCACTCCGTTTGTCGCGAGGTTGATCACCAGCGGCATCGCCTTCAAATCGGCGGCTGCTCCCAGGACTTTCACCGGAAACGTTCCCGTGCCTCCGGGCTTCAGTCTGAGCTCGCTTGTCCCCGCGAGTTCCAACCACGGACCTTGAGGCTTAGCAATGGCGGCTCGCGTCTGCTGGCTCGCTCGGAAGAAGCCGATGTCGCTTGTGTAAAACAACGTCAGCGGCCACGAACGATGCTCGATTTTCTCTGCGCCTCGTTTCGCCCGACCAATGATTCGAAACGGCACGGCTGTCCCAATCGTCGCATCCGCCGGCGCGGTGATCGTCAGAAACAATTTGCGTTGGTAGTTGTTGTAGTACCGCTCCGGCTTGCGACCGAGCGATACGGCTGACGAACTCTTCCAACCGTCGGGCAAACCCTCGATTGAGCATTCCACGTCGTCGTTGAAGTCGGCGAAGTGATCCACTTTGACGAGCACTGCCGCCGTCGAACCCGGTCCCCAGATCGGCACCGCATCTGGGAAGTGCCGCACATGAAAGTCCGGTTTCGCCTCACTGACCGACAACCGATAAACTGCGCGCGGGCCGCTCAAGCCGCTCTGCTCGGTGAGCTTCGCGAAGAACTCGCCGGCCGCAGGTGCCGTGAAGAGCAACTTGCTGTCGGTCGTGCGGAAGTTGTGAAACGATTCGTATTCCGGATCGTGCGAATCGTCGTCGTTCTCGGCGAGCATCTGCCCATTCGCATCGAAGACTTGCAGCAACGTGTCGACCGGCGAGTGCGTGAAACGCTGAGCGATCACATCGAGCCAGACTTTCTGTCCGGCCGTCAGCGTCACGCGGTACCAGTCGGAATCGTTCGGCTCGGCGAAACGAGCATTGACCGTCGTCGGCCAACTGAGTGGTAGCGCATGCTCGCGGTCGTTGTTCGGTTCGAGTTCCATCCGCTCCGGAAAGTCACCAACCGCGAGCGGCATGTCCAAACCGGAGTTCGGCAGTGCATCTAGTGCGACGAATTGCAGTGGCACTGTGAGATCGGCGTCGGCTTTCACGCGACGCTTCGTTCCCGGAGGAATGTTGGGGCCGAACAGTTCGACGTCAGCCTCAGTATCACGTCGCAGTCCTGACGGATATGTGCCGATGAGATACGGCACCTCGCCGAGCGTCAGCCGATAGACCGCATCCGGAAAGCCGCCGAAGTTCAGCATCGTCACTCGCACGAAGTAGTCACCGTCGCGCGGCAACGTCTGCTCGATGAGCGGATCGAAACCAAGCGTATCTTCCGCCGCCGCCAGCGTGCGTCCGTCGGCGTCGAGCAGTTCAAGACTGAAGTCGGCGATCCCGTAATCCTTGTATTGCCCGTGAACGTCCAGCGAAAACGCCGCGATCGCCGCGACCAGTTTCTGTCCCGTCTTTCCCGTGAAACGAAAGCAGTCGATATCCGCCTTTGGATCGATTCGGCCATTGATGACTGTGGGTGCCGTGACGGTTTGAGCTTTCGCCAGCTCATTGTTCGGTTCGACTTCCAAGGACTCCGGCAGCCGACCGACGACGAACTGCGCGAAGTTGGTCAGCCCACTTCGCTCGTTGAGGACTCGCAACCAACGCCGTCCAGGCGGAGCATCGGCGGCAATCTCCAGCGTCCCGACAACAGTTCCCTTCTCGCCTTCTTTGACTTCCTTCACCGTGATGCCGGGAGGACCGTCGATGATCACGCCACGCGGTGGATTCAGCGCATACGCCTGGCCTCGAAATGTGACCGAGACCGTCGTCCCCTGTTGTCCGCCGTTGGGAAAGACCGAATCGAGCCGGCAGTCCGCGTACTGCGGTGCCTGTGGCAGTTGTGCGACCGCCGTGCTGGAAGAGAAGAGCAAGAGATAAGCGAGCGAGGCGATACAGAACAGCGATTGCAATTTGGAATTTGCAATTTGCCATTTGGAAATTGCCGGCAGTCCTTCAATTTGCAATTTGCATTTCGCAATTTGCATTTTGCAATTCCTAATGCTCACGCGATGACGCCTTCGATCGGTTTTCCGCCGGCGTTGATGAGCACGGGGCGGCCATCTTCGGTGTGATACTCTTGCGAGTCGTCGATGCCCAGCAGCCGATAAATCGTCGCGGCATAGTCGAGCGTGCTGTTGCTTTGCCCCACAACCGACGCGCACTTGCTGTCGGTCTTGCCGACCGTGTGCCCCATCGCGGTTCCCGCGCCGCTGAAGCCGACGGCATTGCACGGTGCGTAGTGGTCGCGTCCTGCACCACCATTAACGCCCGGAGTGCGACCGAACTCGCCGGCGCAGATCACCAGCGTCGAATCGAGCAGTCCGCGCTGCGATAAGTCTTCCAGCAATGCGGACCAGGCTTGATCGAGTGTCGGCAGCAGCGGTTGTTTCAGGCTAATGAAGTTCTTGACGTGCGTGTCCCAGCCATTGAAGCCGACGGTCACGAAGCGCACGCCCGACTCGACCAATCGCCGAGCCAACAACGTCGCTTGTCCTTCGCGAGTGCGGCCGTACCGATCGCGGAGTGCATCGGGTTCGGATTGCAGATCGAACGCCTTCTTGGCGGCGGGGGAAGTGATGAGGTCGAACGCTTGCCGATAAAACTCGCTTCGGTCGAGCACTGCACCGCCAGTCGCGGGATTCGCGTTCGGCGACTTCATCGCTGACTCGACCTGCCGCTGCCAGCCATCCAGGCGATCGAGCATTCGGCGGCGGCGCATCGTTCGGTCGAATCCGATTTCGTTCGGGATGCTGACATCTTCGACGCTGAACTCTTTGGCGTTCGGATCGGCTTTGACCGACAGCGGATCATATTTGGAACTGAGGTATCCGGCTCCCACATAGCTCATCTTGCCGCCGAGAAGCACGTTCGGCGGCAGGTTGTTTCGCCAGCCAAGTTCCTTGGCGATGACTGATCCAAACGCGGGATAAATCGTCGAGCCGACTGGCTGCCCGGTCGGGTCGGGACGCTGCGGATAGCCCGTCAGCATGTAGTGCATCGCCGCTGTGTGATCGCCGCTCTCGCCATGCACGATCGACTTGATCATGCAGACCTTGTCCATCACTTGAGCCATACGTGGCAGGTACTCGCAAACCTGCGTGCCGGGGACATTGCTGTTGATGGGAGTGAACTCACTGCGATACTCGACCGGCGCATCCGGCTTCAAATCAAATGTGTCGATATTGGACATTCCTCCGGCTGTAAACAGGAGGATGCAGTTCATCGGCTTCGAGTCGGATTTGGAGGCGGCTTCTGCTCGCAACAAGCTCGGCAGGTTCAAACCGAACAAACCCAAGCCCCCCGCTTGCAGGATTTGCCGCCGTGAAATGCCGCCACACTGCCGAGAGAAACTGCTCACGCCAAACATGTTCAACCTCCTCTCGTAGGTCAGCCTTTCCAGGCTGACCCAGACAGCTTTGGACCATCATTCCCCTCGTATCGTTCAGAGACAATGCACTCAGGCTAGAAAGCCTGACCTTCATCCATCGGCAGCGGCTGATTGGAGAAGCAGTTGAACTCCCATAATGCCGACTGGCAAGGCCGAATGCGTACGACAGGCACTCTTGCCCGTCGGCCAAACAATCAAAGCGTCCACAAATTTGAAGGAGACAACGAATGGATACAGCATTCGTTGTCTCCTTCACATTCGTTGGACTTTTCTGCTTTACCCACTGATCAACCAAGGCAGCGGAGCACCAGCCGGCGGCAACTGAACGGTTTCGACGGCAGTGACTTTGTCATGCTTAGAAACTTCCGCCAGCGATTCAGGAGTTGGCGCGCCATCAAGGTTCAGTACCGCCACCGCTTGCCCGCCAGCGGCCTTTCGGCCGAGCGCCAAGTGCGCAATGTTGACGTTGTGCTTGCCGAACACGGTCCCCATGAAGCCGATCAGGCCGGGGGCGTCGATGTGGTGATACATCAGCAAGTGCCCGTCGAGATACGCATCCAAGTGGAAGTCGCCGAGCTTCACCAGCCGCAGGAACTGATTGCCAAAGATGGTACTCGCGGCCGAGAACTCCCCCGCATCGGTCACAACCGTGGCGCTGACGAGCGTTGAAAAGTCGCCTCGTTCGGACGAAGACGATTCGGTGATCTCAATCCCACGCTCGCGTGCCAGCATTTCAGCGTTGACGATATTCACACCGCTGTCGTCGGCCGATGCCATCAAGCCCGAAGTGAACGCCGCCGTGATGAGCTTCGTCTTCTTCGTCGCCGCATCGCCGCGATACAGCAACTTCGCCGAACTGACGCGTGCCGATTTCTTCAATTGGCTTAGTAACAGGCCGAGCCGATATCCGATGTCGAGATACGGCTTCATGTCAGCCATCTCGGCCCCGCTGATCGGGATCAGGTTGACCGCATGACGAACTTCGCTGCGAATCAAGAATCCGACAATGATCTCAGCCGCTTCGACGCTGACCGCCTCTTGAGCCTCTTCGGTGGACGCCCCGAGATGCGGTGTGAGCACGAGATTCGGAGCCTTCAACAGCGGATGATCGGCAGGTGGCGGTTCTTCGACGAACACGTCCAACGCGGCTCCGGCAACGTGCCCGGACTTGAGAGCATCGGCGAGTGCAATCTCATCGACGATGCCGCCACGAGCACAATTGATGATCCGCACGCCCTTCCGCATCTTGGCTATCCGCTCGGCGTTGATCAGTCCGCGAGTTCCGTCATCCAGCGGCGTATGGACCGTGATGTAATCGCAGCGAGTCACGATCTCATCGACGTCACGAATGAGTTCGATCCCGTGCTCGGCCGCGCGTTCGGCCGACATGAATGGGTCGTAGCCGACGATATTCATTTCGAGTCCGATCGCCCGCTTGGCAACCGCCAGCCCGATGCGGCCAAGTCCGACCACCGCCAGCGTCTTACCGGCAAGCTGTGTCCCTTTGAACTTATTGCGGTCCCACTTGCCCGCCTTCATGCTGGCGTCTGCGGCGGCGACGTTGCGGGACAGAGCCATCATCATCGTGACGGTATGCTCGGCTGTGCTGGTCGTGTTCCCGGTCGGCGTGTTCATCACGACGATGCCTTCGCGCGTCGCAGTCGGCAGATTGATGTTGTCCACACCAACGCCCGCTCGCACGATGACCTTCAACCGCTGCTGCCCCTCGAGCAGTTCGGGCGTCAGCTCCGTCCCACTGCGGATGATGATGCCGTCGGCTTGCTTCAACGCCTCACGCACTTCAGCGGGCGTCAGCTTCGAGCGATTATCGACCTCAATACCTGGGGTCTCTTGAAGGATCTTCAATCCGGCGGGAGCGAGATTGTCCGTAATCAACACGCGAAACATCGAAAACTCCTAAGCGATAACAAGAATTCCTACAAACAGCGGTCAGCGATTTGTTGAACCACACACCGCCGGCACTCGTGTCTAGAAATGCTACTGAGTGCGATGTGCGGACAAACGATCGTCCGAAACATCTCCTCCAAGGCTGCGCGGGGTATAGACACACACAGGCATAGCCTCAAGGGGGGCGAAAGCTGGCAGTCAACAGGGTGCCCGTCAAGTGCCGCGATGAAACGAAAAAAGCCCGGTCGATGTGTGCGACCGGGCTGTTTCCTTTGTGATCGAAACTTCAATTGGGCGAGACTTCCGGCCCTTCGTTGGTAGCCGTGTCTGTGTGGGCAGGATCAGTGTTAAGCAGCGGGGCCGCGAGGGTTGGCTGCGAATCGGGAGTGCCCAGCAAGACTGGGTTCGAGGCGATCGTTCCGGCGGGAACCCAGCCAGGGGAGGCGAAGGTTGGCGACGCGGTCACGACTGGTCCCGGTTGGCCCGCGACGATGGGAGCCGTCGGAGTTACGCCGGCGTACATCGGCATCGGCTGGCCGTAGACAACTTGTTGCGGACGTTGTTGAAGGCGAGCGGTCTGTGTCGGCGAGGCGTTCAGCGTTGCCAGTCGCGATTGCACCTGCGGTTGGAACCAGTTGGTGTGCAGCGAGCGCTGATACATGGCGACTGCTCGGTCGGATTGTCCGGTCGAGCGATACAAGTCGCCGAGTTGCGCGGTCGCGATGTCGTGATTTGGTGCGATCCGAAGCGCGTTCTTCAGGCTTTGTTCGGCACCGGCAGTGTCGCCGGACTCGCGTTGCAGCCAGGCTAGTTCGATGTGTGATTCGGGAAGATAAGGTTCGGTGTCGGCCCACATCTGCGCAAGGTCTTTCGCCTCGGAAGTACGACCTTGTTCGGCCAGCAGCATGGCGAGGCTGTGGTGCGCGGGTTGATGGGACGGATCGAGCTGCAATGCGTGGCGATAAGCCTGTTCGGCTCCGGCCACGTCTCCGGATTTCTTCAGCGAAGCGCCCAAGTTGTGTGCGTAGTCCGCGTTGGTTGGCTCGTCATATAGTGATTTTTGGAAGGCATCCTTTGCGGCGGCGTAGTTGCCGTCCTGGTAGGCTCGCATGCCCGTGCGGTTTGTCGTCCAGCCGTGCATTTGATTGCAGCCGGTGGCCAACACGGAAAGCCCAATGAAACACAACGCCCGCGCGGCGGACAGCCAACAAAATTGGCGCATGGAAGGTCTCCGAGGGGAGCAGTCAGTCGGGTGGGATTTCAGGCGAAGCGGGAGGAGGCCGAACGGCCGGAGTTCGCCGGAAGGGGACGGGACCATAGACCGCTCTCGCGAAAAGCCGCAAGAGCAATTTGGCCGTATCGAAATCAGGCGAGCGGGGTGGCGTCAGCCCCGGTTTTGTGCCACAGACGCAGCACCGGGTGACTGACGCCGCCCCGCTCGCCAATCGCGTTCGCAGTTGCTACCTGCCGGACGGGATCGTGAACTTGTCGACGCCGATCACCTGCGAGAAGAACGGTGCGACCGACAAGCGGACGTAGCGGCGGTCTCCGGTGACGACAGCCATCGCGGAGAAGCCGATCCCTTCGCGAATGTTGGTGATCACCGGTTGAAAGCCGATGGCTCCGCCTGCCCCCACGACTGGTGACGATCCGGTGACGAAGGGACGCGAACCTCCAACTCCGATTCCACCGCCACCTCCGGCGGCGATCTGGGCGTTGACCAGGACAACTTGTCCCCCGACTTGCTGGTCGATGGCGTTGCGTTCGAGCAGAGCTTGGCGGCGGCCATCGTTCAGCGAGAGGCGGACGATCTTGTCTTTGCCGTCGATCGGGATGCTCATGGTCTTCGTGGATTCATCGGGAGAGCCGATATATCGGCGAATCGTCAGCGTGGCACGACGGCCGACGACCTCGCCGCCGAGAAGGCTTACGCGTACGAGATAGTCCCCCGACAAAGCACTCGCGGCGATGTATTCCTCGAAGCAGTTCGCGGCTTTGGGGCCGTAGCCGTCGTGCGTGTAGGCACCGCCGGCGGTCGTGAAGGGATTCTCGACCGAGCAGATGCCTCCGTTGGGTTCTTCGACGCTCATATCCAGATCGGCGTCGCCATTCCACGTCAGCTTAAGAATCAAGTCGCGGTGATGAGCGGCGGCGAGGCTTGCCTTGAGCGTATCAGCATCGGACGACCGGCCCGCTTTGCGGAGCGATTCTTCCACCACGGCCGCGATATTGTCCGCTTCGCGATGCTGAGCTTCGTAGCCCGACTGCCAGACGTTCGTGAGCACGCCGACCGCTCCCCATTCGACCCCTTTGGTGTCGTTCAGTTCGCGAGCGATCTGCAAGCCGCGCAGATATGGTTCTGGCCGAGCGGGGGCGAACCGAGACGCCTGCTGGTACATCGCCAAGGCTCGTTCGTTGAAGTCCATTCGCTTGAGGTACGCGGCGGTGAGCATCATCTCTGGAACATTCGCCGCCGTGAAATCTGAGCGAGACAGCAGCACTCGTTCGACGTCGGCCTTGGGGCGTTTGGCAAGCTCCATTGAGAAGGCGAGCACTTCATACATCCACGGTTGCGGTGGCTGCTCGATGAGCGCGACTTCGATGCAGGCGATCGTGTGCTCGTAGTTCTTCTGCTGATGCAGGCGGCGGACGATCTGTCCCACGTTGCCGGGGGACGGTTTTTGCTCGGCAAAGAATCGCTGCCAGACTTCTCGCGGCGCGCCTTCGTCGAGTTTCGGCAGCTTGACGGATTTAGAGGTGCCAGCCGTGCTGTCATTCTTGGTCGCAGACTCTTGATCGGAAATCAGCGACTTAAATGACGGCGGGGAGTCCGTCTTTGTTGACGGACTCCCCGCTGTTTTCTTCTTCGAGTCTTTAGTTTCCACGAACGCGATCGGGATTATTTCCGGCCGTTGGGCTTTTTTTTTGCCTCATTGACCTTCTGGTTGTTGAACGCGGGAGCCTGAGCGTTGCCTTGTCGAGCCGGCAGATTCACTGGGATATTGAAGAATCCACCGCCACCGCCGCCTCCCTGTTGGCCACCGCCGCCGAATCCGCCACCACCTTGGCCACCCTGCTGGCCGCCGAAGCCACCACCACCCTGGCCACCTTGCTGGCCGCCAAGGCCACCACCCGGTGTCAGAATCACAACCAGGTCACCCACTGGGTAGACGCGAGTCTGCAAGCGTTCCTTCTCTTTCGCGGCCGTGGTGATCTTCATCACTTCGTCCTCGATGACGTAAGAGAGTTGCAGAGGTTGCAGGATGATCTTCAACGCACTGCGGAGTTTCACGCCGGTCAGCGTCCGCGTGACGGCTGTGTCGGGCGCGATGCCTTCTTCCTGCAGCGCTTCGTTGTCGATGATGATCGGGATGTTGTGGTAGTCCGAGAGGAACGTCACTACGTCGGTCAACGGAGTGTCCGTAAACGCGATTTCCGTTTGCTTATCCAACTGCGCCGAAATGTTTTCTTCGGCCTTGCTGGACTTGTGCAGATCGACCGAAGCGTATTGCTTGCGACGCTCCGACAGAGCCTTCCAAACCTCTGGAGCCGGGAAGAGCACGGGGGGTTCATCCGGGAACGGCACATGGGACAGTTCGACTTGTTCGAGCGTCTTGAGGAATTTCTCGGCACGCAGGTTCCGCAGGCGGAAGGCCATGTTTAGCTGAAAATTCGCCTCGGAGTTAAACCGCGCGGCCGTTGCCACACCGCTGTTCGGCTTCATTTGCTGAGCCGCTTCCGCCGCCGCTTCGGCTTCGATATAGGCGGCGTCATTCCCACGTTCGCCGTCATGCAGCAATGACCGCACACGGTCGATCAGGTTTTCCAACCGCTCGTCTTCCAACTGAAACTTTTCTTGCAGGCGCTTTTCGGCCTCTTGAACAGCGAGCCGCTCTTGCAGATAGATCTGCTTTTTCTCAGTGACTTCTTTTTGGGAGCGCAGGTCGGCGATGACCCCCTGCAATTGCTTCGCAAGCTGTTGCCGCAAATCAATCGGGGCATCCACGGTGGACTTCACGGCACCGGAGGCACGCTTCAGCAGCGTGATGGCATTGTCCGGTTCGATGCTCCCCAAAGCCCGCGCTTCTTGGATAGCCTTCGAGACTTCCAGCCGCAGCTTCTCGCCGATGATCTGCTGACGGGTCACTTCGTCCGCGATCAAGCTGCGTCCGTCGGTGACGTTGGGTTGGAGATCTTCGCGATTGAGTAAGCTTCCTTCGGCCGGCTTCTCTTCGGCCTGTGCCACCTGACGGCTGACTGGTTTGGTTTTCAACGTCGGCTGTGGAGACAGCAGCAACTTGATCTGCGTGTTGTCTGGATCAAGTTCTTGAATCGCGCGGCCAATTCGTTCCGCGTCACGCTGTCGAGTCCGAGTCTGCGCGGCAGTCCCTTCGGCGGCCAGCAGTTCGATGCGTTGATCAAATTCATTCCAGGCGGTGACAAGCAATTCGCGACCGGCGTAGGGAATGAATCCACCATCCTTATTCGCTTGGCGGAACGCGGCGGCCACGAATGGCGACGCGGTTTCGCTACGCAAGCCATCCACGGTCCACTGCATCCGCAGCGGCTTGCCGGCGAATTGTCCGACCGCGACCAAAGAACCTTCGTTCGCGAGTTGGCCTTGCGCCAGCACGAATGTTTCGCGATCCGCTCGCAATGGCAGCGGCTGAGTGGTGGCGAGCGTCACTTCCGATCCGGCGATCTCCAGTTGTTCGGGATAGAAGACAGACGACGTCGCGGCTTGGGCGAGTTGCTTGCCGACGACATTCGCGTCGCTGGCCGCTGATTTTTCATCGCCACCATCATCCACCAGAACAACACCGCCGGTGTGCTGAGCCAACACACCCAGCAACTTCAGATCGCGGCGCGGGCCGACGGCGTAGCTCGACACGGGCACTTGTCGCGAACGGAGATCGCTCAGCGACTGTCGCAGCGAATCGGCCGTCAACAGATTCACGGAACTCATTCCGTCGCCAACATACAGAACCGTGCTGACCGAATCTTTCGGCAGCGCTGTGGCCCCAGCGTCGAGCGCGGCTTTGAGGTTGGTGGCTCCCAGCGGTGTTCGCTGACGCAACGCCGCGACGGCATCGCGAACCGCGTCGCTGTTGGGGGCCACGAACTCCGGAGTCAACCGCGTCGCTTGCACATCGACGGCGAACAAGCTGACAAGATCGTCGCTGGGCAGGTCGCGCAAGAACGCTTGCAGCAGCGCGAAGCCTTGCGTCCGGTGCTCGCCAAACTGACTAGCGGAGGTGTCCATCAGCACGACGTGATGCCGAGTCTGCTTCACTTCAGGAAGGTCTTTTGCTTTCAGACCGATCGCGACGAAGGACTCGCCGGACTGTGTCGTGTATTTCAAAACCTCGTTGCCGGTCGCCACTGCGGCGGGACGCTCGGCCGACCAGGCGAAGCCCATCGGGAGCACGCTCAGACAGGAACCCAATACGACGCGAGCAAACAGTTGCGATGAACGAGACATGAGCCACTCCTGAATCCGATGGGTAACGGCGGCGTCCGAACGGACGATCTCCTGCGCGGAAGGCGACCGTATCTTAATCAGTGATTCGACCGGACTCGAAGCAATTTTTGCCGAAGATTCGTCGATAGCCCCAAATTACCGCGACTTGCCAGCCTGCCGCTGGCACCGGCCGAGCAATCGCTGTCGCAGGCACGAAAGCTCCGGAATGCTCAATCGCGACGACGTGCCGCCACGAACTCTCCGGAATCTCCTGATTCCACCGACCGCACCGGCCCGATGACTCCTCGTAGAGCAGGCGACCCGCCTGCTCCGGCCCATCGAAGAGCCGCACTTTCCCCCGAAATCACACACGATATTCATGCCTCGCCATCGACGTCGGACGGTGATGATTCTGCTGGCGATGCTGCTCGTCGCGAGCTGCGTGCTCGTGCTGCGAGCCGCGCGCCCCGAACGAGCCACCGACGTCGTCCTCTCACCCAACTGGCAGGCCAATGCGTGGTATTCATTGGAAGATCATGACTCGATCGCCCTCTGCGAGCTGCCGGCCAGTGCTCGATATCGAGTGGTGATCGGCTGTCTGAGCGACTCGACCGAGGAATGCACGGTGAGGCTTCGACTCATCCCCAGTGCGGATCGCCTGCCGAGAAGTCAGCCCACAGCAATCCCAGTTCAGGCGAGCGGAACGACGTCAGCCCCCCGAAGCGTTCATGAGAATACCGGCGGGCTGATGCCGCCCCGCTCGCCTTCGCAACTCGGCACGACGCGCGAATTCTTCCTGCATGTCACCGATGGCGATCTCGACGATCCAAAACAATACGCACGAATCACGGCTCGCAGCATGGCGTGCGGGCATCGCGTGCGAGTCTTCCTCGATCAACAACTCCGTGAAGGTGAAGTCTCGCCGTCACGGATCGAGGAACTTGTCCAATCGCTCGAAGCGGACGTGATTCCGCGCATCGAATCGCAATTCGGCCCGTTGCAAGATGTCGATCAGGACGGCCGCTTCGCGGTGGTGCTGACACCGTGGCTCTCACGTCTGCAAGGGGGCCGCACGTCGATCGGCGGGATGGTGCGTAGCAGCGACTTTAGAGTCGATGTGCCGCCGCCGCTGGGCAATCGTGGAGACATGCTCTTCTTGAACTCCGCGCTGCCCGGCGCTGCCGCGTTGCGAGATCTGTTGTCACACGAAGTCGCACACGCGGCCTGCATCAGTCAACGGTTGAAAAATCAACACGGCCAACTCTCCGAGGAGGAAGACTGGCTGAGCGAAGCGCTCGCCCACATGGCGGAGCCGGGCTGGAGTAACCTCGACCATCGCCTCGCCGCGTTCCTGGAAGAACCATCGCGATACCCGCTGGTCGTCCCCGACTACTATCGCGCCGGCTTGTGGCGCAACCCCGGCTGTCGCGGAGCCACGTTTCTCTTCACACGCTGGTGCACCGACCGGCATGACCCAAATCTCGTCCGCCAACTGGTTGAATCACCGGCCAGCGGCACGCGAAACCTCGAACAAGCCACCGGCCGAACGTTCGCAGATTTATTTCGCGAGTGGACTTTGTCGCTCGCGTCGGGAGACGAACTCGCCGCACCCGATTTGCGAGCGGTGCTGGATCGACTCGGTTCCCGCGGAGTTCGGCCGACACCGTTCAGCGGAGATGCCAACCACGAACAAACTCTGCGAGTCCGCGGCACGGCATTCACGGTTGTCGAACTGCCGCTGGCATCGTCCGAATCACAAACGCTACGGATCGTCGGTGACTCAACCGCGCGCTGGCAGTTCTCGATTTGCCGAATTCTAGACGACTCTCCCAGCGACCAAGATCAAATCCCATTGGTGCTCAATCGCCGCAATTGATGAAGCGTGGAAGAGCCCGAGTTCCATCGTTCAATTGAACGCCGGATCAACTCACGGGACGTTCGGCTTTCAGCCGCAGTTGGCCGCAGGCAGCATCGATGTCGGCGCCCTTGCGCTTGCGGACGGTGACAGGAATGCCCGCCTGTTCGAGGATCGCGACGAACTGCTGAGTACGCGGCGCGGCTGGTTCGTGATACGGCAAGACCGAGACACCGTTCATCGGGATCAGATTTACGTGAGCGCAGCGGCCTCGCAGGAGTTGCACCAGTTGCTGAGCATGCTGAGGTTCGTCGTTGACCTTGGCGAGCAGCACGTATTCGAAGGTGACTCGGCGGCCGGTGATCTCAAAGTATTCGTCGGCCGCTTCGAGGATCGCGTCCACGCCGATCTTGTCGTTGACCGGCACCAGCCTGTCGCGGACCTGATTGTTCGGCGCGTGCAGCGAGATCGCGAGGTTGTACTCCTTGCCGATACGGGCGAACTCCCGAATCTTCGCCGGCAGACCAACCGTGGAAACGGTGATATGACGCGCTCCCAAGCCCAGGTCATCCGGGGAATTGAAAGCCTCTAGCGATTGCAGCAACGCGGGGAGATTCGCCAGCGGCTCGCCGATCCCCATAACGACGATGTTCGTGATCCGCTCATCGGCACCGATCACCGCCTGGATCCGCAAGACCTGTTCGATGATCTCTCCTGCCGAGAGATTCCGTTTCAGGCCGAGCATCCCGCTGGCACAAAACACGCAGCCCATCGCGCAGCCGACTTGTGTGCTGATGCAGACGGTGACTCGCTCAGGCTCACGCATCACAACGCATTCGATGTGCTCGCCGTCGGTCAACTTGAGCAGCAGCTTCTCGGTCCGATCCACCGCGACTTGATGCGACTCGACCTCGGCCGCGAAGAGCTGAAACTCCGACGCCAGTTGCTCGCGGAGCTTTTGGGGCAAGTCGGTCATCTGCTCGAACGAGGTCGCTCGGCGGCGGAACAGCCAGCGTCGCAGTTGCCCCGCTCGAAACTTGGGCCATTCGTGCGCGACGAGCCAGTCGGTGAGATCCGCTGGCGTCAAATCAAGAATCTTGGGAAGCAGTGTCGTCATGGGGGCGAATTGTAGCGAGCAGCAGCGATCGTCGTTCGTCAGTCCGCCCCGGAAAGTTGTCGCAGGCCGCTTGACGTCTTGCGCAGTGACCTGGATGCTGCTCCCAAGTCACGCGGCTGAAGAGCAGCCGCGACGCCTGCCGCATCGCGCATCTGATCGTGAGGAGTTTTTCGATGATTTCGTCCGAACCTGCCGCCCAGATTCCCGCTCAGCCGTCCCCTCCTTCTTTGAAGAAGACCCCGCCAGCCCCGTTCGTCTGGCTCGTACTGTGCGCCGCTGTCGCAACGCTGGCGATTTGGGCGACCAGCGGCTCGCGAACGCCGTCGCTCACTGATCCACTCATCTCGCCGGCCAGCGCGGCGGAACAGAAAGAAGAGAAGGCTGACAAGCCCGCCAAGAAAGAGACCGGCACCGCTAAACCGGCCGCCAAGAAAGAAGCCAGCAAGAAGAAGGCCGATGACGAGCCGGCCGAAATCGAAAACCCATTCCCGCGACGCATCAAGCTGGAGGGGACCGAACTGGATGGCGGCATCGATTGGCTGAATGCGTCGGGGCCGATCAATCTGAAAGACCTACGAGGCAAGGTGGTCATCCTCGATTTCTGGACTTACTGCTGTATCAACTGCATGCACATCCTGCCGGATCTGAAATACCTCGAGCATAAGTACCCGAAGGAACTGATCGTCATCGGCGTGCATTCGGCGAAGTTCGACAACGAGAAGGACACCGAAAACATCCGCCGCGCCGCTTTGCGATATGAGATCGAGCATCCGATCGTCAACGACGCCGAAATGAAAATCTGGCGCGGGTTTGGCATCCGAGCCTGGCCGTCCATCGCGCTGATCGACCCGGAAGGTTACTTCTGCGGGACCGATTCAGGCGAAGGACATCGTGAGTTGCTCGACGAAGTGGTCGGCCGCGTCGTCGCCTATCACCGTGCGAAGGGGACGCTCGACGAGACTCCCGTGAAGTTCGATTTGGAACGGAATCGCGTAAAGCCGGGAGCACTGCGATTCCCTGGCAAGGTACTGGCTGACGAAGCCTCGAATCGGCTTTTCATCACCGACAGTAATCACAATCGGATCGTCATCACGACGCTCGATGGCAAGCTGCTGGATGTGATTGGCAACGGAACGGCCGGCGCGGTCGATGGCGACTACAAGTCGGCAAGCTTCTTCCGCCCGCAAGGGACCGAGTTGGTGGGGGAGAAGCTGTATATCTCTGATACCGAGAACCACCTGCTGCGTGTCGTGGACTTAGCCACGAAGAAAGTGACGACGTTGGCGGGGACCGGCGTGCAGGCTCAGTTCCGCGCCAGTGGTGGAGCGTTGCGGAAGACCGCGCTCAACAGTCCGTGGTCGCTGTCGCATGTGGACGGCACGTTGTACGTCGCGATGGCGGGGCCACATCAGCTTTGGGCTCACAAACTCGGCTCGGAGACGATCAGCGTGTTCGCCGGCAGCGGTCGAGAAGACATTATTGATGGCCCACTGGAAGAGTCAGCGTTCGCTCAGCCGTCGGGGATCGCGAGCGACGGGAAAGCCATCTACGTCGCCGATAGCGAAGGCTCGTCGATTCGCCGAGTCGGTCTCGATTCGAAGACCGCGGTCAGCACGGTGGTCGGCACTTCGGAGTTGCGTGGCGGTCGATTGTTCGTCTTCGGAGACCGCGACGGCCAGGGATTGTTGAAGCCCAATGAACCGGGCAACCCAGAAGAGGTCGCGGGGCCGCTGTTGCAGCATCCGCTCGACGTGGCCGTCCACAACGGTACGGTGTTTATTGCCGACAGCTACAACCACAAGATCAAGAAGCTCGACGTCACCAAGCGTGAAGTGAAGACGATCTTCGGCACCGGAAAAGCGGGAGCCGGCCTCACACAGCTCTCCGAGCCGGCCGGGGTGAGCGCAACGAAGGGGAAGATCTTCATCGCCGACACGAACAATCACCGCGTCTGCGTGGTCGATCTAAAATCGGGGACGATGACCGAATTGAAGATCGACGGCCTGCAACCACCGCCGGCCCCAAAAGAAGCCGACGCGACCGGTGATCTCAAGGGAGTCATTGATGTCGCCGCGCAAAGCCTCGCGGCGGGGAACAAGCTGGCGTTTGAAGTGAGACTGAAATTACCCGAAGGCTACAAGCTCAATAAGTTAGACAAGGTCCGGTACAAGCTGGAAGCCTCCGGCGAACAAGCATTGATCGCGGCCGACCAATTGAGGACGCGCAAAGCCGCTGATGAGAAGGAGGGAGTCGCGACGTTCTCCATCCCGTTGGCGAAGCCCTCCGGCGAAGCCAAGTTCTTGTTGAGCGTATCCTTCTCTTACTGCCGCGACGGCGTCGGTGGCGTTTGCAAGTTGAACACGACTCGCTGGAACATCCCCGTGAAAGTGGCCGAGGACGGCAAAGCCTCGTCGATCCAACTGGAAGCTGTCGCCGAGTAGACCGTCATGCCCGAACTGACACACTTCGACGAAACCGGCGCGAGCCGCATGGTGGATGTCAGCTCGAAAGAGGTGACGCTACGGCAGGCTCGTGCGGTCGGCTACTTGAAGATGCAGCCGACGACACTCGACTTGATCCGCAACAAGCAAGTCGCCAAGGGGGATGTCTTCGAGGTCGCTCGGCTGGCAGGCATCATGGCCACGAAACGGACGGCGGAATTGATTCCGCTGTGCCATTCGCTCGGTCTCGACAGTGCCGAGGTCGGCTTTGAGTTCGTCGACCCTCAGACGGTGCGAATCGAAGCGACCGTCCGCGTTCATGGCCGAACCGGCGTTGAGATGGAAGCACTCACGGCGGTCAGCGTCGCTTCTTTGACAATTTACGACATGTGCAAGGCGGTTGATCGTGGCATGTCGATTGGCCCGATCGAACTCTTGGAGAAGTCTGGTGGACGGAGCGGGCACTTCGTTCGGGAAGGGATTGCAAATTGCAAATTGCAAATTGCAAATTGCGAATTGGAACTTCAGAAGGGCTGAGTTGCGTCGTTTGTCATGTCCCGTCTCTTCAATTGGCAATTTCAAATTTGCAGTTTGCAATCTGTTTTCCTCAGGAGCTGACCTTGTTCGCCGGTCCCATTTTTTCGCGTGAAGCACTGACAACCCCGCGGCGTTTACGGCATTTCTTGATTCGGACGGGTTATGTCGCCGGGTTGTTCGTGCTGATGTACACGGCCGGGCAGGCCACGTTCGGCTGGCAACAAGTGCGGAGCCTCGGTGACGTGGCGCACTTTGGGAATTTGATCTTTCAGATTTTCTCGCTGCTGCAAATGACGCTCGTGCTGTTCTTCGGAATGCTGTTTACGGCGGGGAATGTCGCGCAAGAGAAGGATCGCGGGACGCTGATCCTGTTGCTGATGACCGACCTGCGGCGGCGTGAGATGGTGCTTGGCAAATTGCTGGCGAGCCTGTTGCTGCCGCTGGTCTTGGTCGCGACCTCGGTGCCGGTGTTTTGTGTGGTGTTGCTGTTGGGAGGCGTGGCTCCCGATCAAGTGGCGTGGGCGATCGGCCTGTGCCTGGCGGCGACGTTCGCATCGGGAGCCTGGGGCGGAATGGTCGCCTTCTGGCGCGAGAAGACGTTTCAGACGTTGGCCATTTGCGTGTTGGGACTGGTGTTGTTCCTCGGCGCGATCGAGGCGGTGGTCGCGGTGGCCGGGGCGTCGTCGATGGTTGGTGGCCTGGCAGGTCTGCTGAATCCGTATCGTGCACTGATGACGGTGATGAATCCCTTTGAAAACTATGGCGGTCTGAACTATTCCCAAGTCGCCGCGCGATCGGTCGCGGCCTTGAGCGTTCTTGCGGCCAGTCTGATTGGGGTAAGCATCGCGCGGCTTCGAGTGTGGAATCCGAATCAAGCGTCGTTTGCTCCACCGCCGACCGAAAAGGCGGACGTCACGGGCGAGACTCGAGTGAAGCATCGCACCATCTGGGTCAACCCGGTCATCTGGCGAGAAATGTGTACCCGCGCGTACGGCCGGCGAATGGTGCTGATCAAGCTGGCTTATTACGCGATCGCCGCTGTCGTGGGCTGGTCGCTGTGGTCGTCGAGCGGCAGCGGTGAGTTGCTTCTGGGAGTGGTCTCGCCAGCGGGGATTGGATTCGTCGCACTGGGCCTGCTGACGTTGCTGCTGGTCAATGCTCAGGGAGTGACGTCAATCACGACCGAGAAGGACACCAAGACACTGGAGTTGCTGCTCGTCACCGACATCACGGCGAAGGAGTTCGTCTTCGGAAAGCTCGGCGGCGTGCTGTTCAACACGAAGGAGTTGATCGTGATTCCGCTGGCATTGATCGGCTGGCAGTTGTCGATCGGCGGCGTGGGCTTTGAGAATTCGTTCTACGTGCTGCTGAGTTTTCTCGCGCTGATTTGCTTCGCGGCGATGTTAGGGCTGCATGCCGGATTCAGCTTTGATAGCTCGCGGTCGTCGATCGCGAACAGCTTGGGGACAATGTTCTTCCTCTTCATCGGCATCGTGATCTTCATGATTCTGCTGGTCGAGGCACGGTCGTCGTTCTTCTTGCAGTTTCAGAGTTTCCTAGTCTTCATTCTGGTCGGCAGCATCGGGCTGTACGCCTCGCTGACACATCGCAATCCGTCGGTCGCGCTGTCGCTGGCGGCGAGCGGTCTGCCGTTCCTCACCTTCTACGCGATCACCGAATTCTTGCTGCACGGAACGCTGGGGGTCTGCTTCTCGATCCTGACCGCCTACGGATTCACGACCATCGCGATGTTGATTCCAGCGATCAGCGAGTTCGATACGGCGCTGGGACGCTCCACGCTCGACAAGGGTTAGGCCGATGCCCGTGACCGTCACTTGCGACTGCGGACACGTCACAGAACTGGCTGACCGCGAGCAGCCAGGCGACGCGGCAGTTGTCGCCGATCAGGTCTGCCCGATCTGCGGCCGCGCACTGCTGTCACACGTCCCGGCCGGCAAGCGGATGTTTCAACAACTGTGGCAATCGCACACAGACACGAGTAGTTCCGTCCCATCCCCTGAGCCGCTTGCGACAAAGGAAACCGATACGCAAGTCGCTAACGAGTCCGCTCCGGCCCGACGAAGTTTGTGGGAGGTGATGCGCGGCTCGAACGACACTGAAGCACAGGCGAGCGGGGCGGCGTCAGCCCCCCGGTCGAGCGACGACAAGACCGCTGACGAGACCGGGGGGCTGACGCCACACCGCTCGCCTGAGAGTGCTGGGGATGCCGTCAAACCCAAGGGTTTGTGGGGCGTGATGCAGGCGACTGCATCAACGCCTCCAGTCGCTGAACTCAAAAAAGAGTCGCAACAAGATGAGGAGATCGGACGCACTGAGATCATCATCGACGACGACCCGGAGCCAGTCGCCACTGTTGTTCCAACACCAATCGTCGCCCCTCAAAAAGAGCTGACCGCCGAACAGAAATTCGCACAGGCTGCGAGCCTCGCGGCGATGACTCACCTGCAATCGACCTGGAGACCGGAACCGGAGCCGGAACCGTTCGACGAGGATGAGCGAGAATGGTCTCAACGCGCGATCGTGGCGATCGGCTTCGCCATCTTGGCAGCTCTCGTGTCGGGTTTGAGCTATCGACCGGAATGGTGGTGGCGATTCCCAGCGCTGGTGATTGGCTTAGTCGCCATCGTGTTAGGCTTCATGGCATCTTCAGACGTCCGTCGTTCACGCGGTCGTTTGAAGGGGCGCTGGACCGCGCAAACCAGCGTGTTGCTCGGAGCCTTCGGCATGTTTCTCGCGCCGATCGTGTTCGCGGGATTGGGCGATCGAGCACGAGCCAATGCGGGACGCGAACAGATCGACGGCCGACTGCGGCGCATGGGTCAAGCGTTGGATCAGATTCATGCTCAGCAAGGACAATTCCCAGAAGCGGCAATGAAAGGCCGCGACGCGCACGGCGACAACGTCCCCATGCACGGCTGGATGACTCCGCTATTGCCGGCGCTGGGTTACGAACCGATCTATCGTCAAATCGACTTGAAACAACCCTATGACGCGCCCGCCAACTTGGCCGCGATGCAGCAGACGATTCCCGAATTCTCACTCCCGCGCCGCAAGCCATCCCGCTCGCCGCGCGGGCTATCGCTCACGCATTTCGCAGGGGTCGGCGGGCAAGACGTGCGCGAGCCAACGGGACTGGTACATCTCGGCCTCTTCTCCGACGGCGGTCCGGTGCGACGGGAACATTTCACCGATGGGCTCAGCCAGACGATCATCATCGGCGAGATCCGCGACACCTTCCCACCCTGGGGCGAACCGGGCAACGTCCGCTCAATTGGCGAAGGCTTGAACCGCCAGTTCCGAGGCTTCGGCAACGAAGCCAGCACCGGCGCGACGTTCCTGCACGCGGATGGCTCGGTGAAGTTCTACTCAAACAAGACCGACAAGCGCGTGCTGCAACGCTTGGAAACCCGCGATGGCGCGGAACCGGAATGAAGAATTCGCCCAACGCATTCGGGGCTGAAGTCGCTCTATTCGGTCAGAGTTAGAGAGTCCGTTGCCCCACGAACCAGACAAGTCTGGGGATTGCCACGAGAAACACAAAAAGGCACAAAGAAGAAGGGAAACGAACCGCACTTCCTCACACTCCTCCTGGAGGTTCTTCTTGTGGCTTTTTGTGTTTGTTGTGGCCAAACCCAAAGGCAAAACGTCTCCACTGCTCAAGCATCGCAACGTACCGCCGCCACTTACGGACTCGCTCAACGCCCCTTCTGCCGAGCCTTCGCCAATCGTCGTTCGATCCGCGCGATCGCCTGTCTTAGCTCGCGTCGCAACAGACCGGTCGCCGTTGGGAGTGCCGCAGCGAGAACGTCTAGCACGGCACTGTCTCCCACTTTGCCGAGCGGATGCACGGCCGCCAGCGGAGCGTCGTGAAAGACTTCGATCAGTACCGACACCAATCGTTCGGGTGACAACATTTTCGCAACCGCCGCCGCCAACAGATTGCGTGAGGCTCCCGAACGCCGATCTCGAACCGCCGCGATCAGCCACTCGTCGATGTTCCGCGGTCGAGTCTGATGGATGACCGAAGCAATCGCCCGCTTCAAGTCGTCATTCGTCGCCGAGTCGAACAACTCGCTGAGCTTGGCTCCGTCCAACGTCCCCTTCCGAGCCGCCAACAACGCCCACACCACCGACTCTTGCAGCCGCCGATCCTCCAGCCGAGGAATCCATTCGAGCAACAACTCCGCCAGGCCGCTCGGCAACGGATCGTATTGGTCGCGAATCGCCGCGACTGACGAAACCGGAAATCCGGCCTCGGCCAACGCAGCGAGGAATTGAGCATGCGGATCGAGCATCAACAAAGTCAGTTGTTCGAGGTTGCCAAGTCGTTTTGTATTTCGCCCCAACGGGCAACGCCGTGAAGAATTTTTAAGCGGCGATGTTTTCATTCGTGAAGTTGGTGAGTTGCTTCTTTTCTTGCGGAGAGAGCTGGCTGAGTTTGGGATCTCCGAGAGGTTTTTTATCAGGGTTGGGGGGATGG
>SXGT01017357.1_pt1 | contig 29762 bp, 30 predicted proteins | sample 3176221 | NCBI WGS metagenome assembly SXGT01 (sample SAMN11356862, study PRJNA531348) | freshwater metagenome | isolation source: freshwater sample F1-120 | place: China: Fuxian Lake, Yuxi | collected 2017-12-25 | reverse complement strand
GAGCGCGCGTAACGCGTCTACTGCAGAATTCGAGTGAACCGTGCACAAGAAGCCACAGCCGGCATTCATAGCTCGCGAGAGTTCGAAGGCCTCGGAGCCGCGAACTTCACCAACAACAATCCGATCCGGGCGCATTGCCAAAGTGAACTTCACGAGGTCGCGCAAATTGACCTCTGAGCCACCATCAAGTCCCGGCGGTCGAGTTTCGTAATAACCGCCGTGGGTCAAAGGTACAGAGACCTCGCGGATCTCCTCACAGCACCGCACGCATTGGTTTGCAGGAGCCGCCGCAAGCAACGCCGCGAGCATCGTCGTCTTCCCTGCACCGGGTTCTCCCGAGACGACGATTCGACTACGAAACTGCATCGCGGCCCATAAAAAGCCCGCCGCTTCCGCGGGTAGCGAGCCGCGCCGCACAAGATCGGCCAACGAAACGTGGCGCACGACGTAGCGGCGCAACGTTGCCGAAAGCCGGTCACTGATCGGCGGGATCGATGCTGTCAGCCGAGCGGTGCCATGCAGCACTCGGGCCTGCACCAGCGGATACTGAGCATTCAGATGGCGTTCCGTTGAGGCCAGCAGGCGTTCCACGACGCGCCGATTTTCAGACTCAGTAGTTGGCACCGCAAGACCGCGCAATTTGCCGGACGCATCGAGATACGACACGCGCGGGCCTTCGACAAATATTTCCTCGACATCGCTGCGACTCAATAGCTCAGTCAACGGACCGAAGTCGCACACCGAGCTCATGATTCGTTCGACCATTAATACTGGATCCGAAAGACTGATCTCGTTTCCGAGACGAGCGCGTCGCTGATAGTCGTCGACCGCACGTTGGGTCTCCACCCGCACTTCAGTGATATCTCGGTCCGGCTCGAGCCGTCGCTGTTCAATCGCGGCCAGCACTCCGTGACGAATCAATTCGTAGGCATCTCGTGTCACGATGCACGCTCCTGAGACGAAACAAGACTGTCCCGAGCGTCGCGATTCACTCCAAAGGGCGGCGAATCCGTACCGCCGTGCGAATGCGCATCTTGATCGCTCATACATCCAAGAATTGTCGAGAGCGATCGCGCCACCGCTTTGGTAAACGGCCCTCTGCGAACGCACGTGCCTGCCCATGCAGCACCGTCGACACGACGGTCGTACGGCACAACGCTGATGGTGAGCGGTTCAAACGAGCGCCGGATCTCAATCAACAGTTCTTCGGTCCGAGCACGATCCGGTGAAGCCATGTTCAATACAACATGCGCGGGAGCGCCGGGCCGTAACATTTGAAGGTCAGCGATCCAGCTCAACAGCCGCACTGCCCCGACTGGCGTGGCCCTGCCGACTACCACGATCGTCGAAGCCTCCACCGCTAAAGCTCGAGTCACTGCGTAGCGCCCACGTGTCGCGTGTCCCACTTCTTCCAAGCAAGAACTGATATCCGCTACGACAGGACCGCCACGTCTCAATGAACGCAATGCTCGAACAACTTCGCTGGCACGTATTTGGGACCACGTGGTCACGTTCGGAAGTCCGCAGAGCACCGCAAGCCGACCCGCATCCGCCAACAGGACACTGTCGTCGAGTTCACCCAATCCAAACTCAACGGCATCAATGGCAGTACGTAGGTTCGGTTCGATTCCTATTCCCAACCGCGGGGCAATCGACGGAGCAATCTCGTCACAATCAACGACGAGCGCAGGCATCGATCGTGCGCACTCGATTGCAATTTCGGTCTTGCCACTCCCGAATGGGCCTCCCACCACAATGAGCGGAGCAAGCGGCGTCTCCGGCATTGCAGGAGTGTCCTTGGTGCCAAAGAGCCGGTCTGCAATCGGATCCCTTTGCAGCCACAACAACGCCTCGAGGAATTCGTGGTGAGCAGCATCGCTAGCAACAATCCGATCCACCCGCAGCGACTCCAACAGTTCAATCGACGCTGGCTCCAAGGTGTCAAATACGCCCAGAACACGACGACCTTGATCGTGAAGTTGAGCTACCAGACCCTGCGTCAGCGATGGCCATCGCCAACTCGCGATCAACACTGAGTACTGTTCGCTCACTGCAAGCGCAGGATCTACCACAAGCTGACGAACCCGCGCACCGCCGTGATCGGTGAAATAGCGATGCAGTTCTTCAACCCACACCTCAGGCGTGAATACGATCGCAACGTCGGGTTCCGACACCATCACCCCTCCGAAGCTTCAGGCCCGGCTGAAACTGCGACCTCTCGCGTGCCGGGCGCGAACGCCGCAGGCTGTTGTTGGGGTGCCGCGCCCGTTGCGCGAACGACCACGATCTTGCCCGCGGTCTGAGCGGCAACCAATCGCAACGCGGCATCAGGTTCGATGTCAATGGTGATGGTGACTTTGCGGTCCGTCGATCGCAGCGGTCCCGACGCCTGCGGATTCGAAACTGACAGCACCGACGCGTCGGTAACGACGTAACCCGACTTTGTGCCGTTCTGCGCTACGCCCACGATGTCGATTCGGTCGCCGACTTCGATTGCCCCACCCACGGCGTCGGCCGAGTCGAGTGCAAAGCTGATCGAGCGTTTGGCGCCGTCGGCCGCAGGCGCGCGTACATCAGACCGACGCACCATGTCGCCCTTGCGAATCGGCGAAACCACAATCGTGCCAACGAGCGCCCCGACGTCATTGCCTCGGTACAGCCCAGTCAGAGCTCCACCTTCAGCACCAACCTCCACCGTCGTGAGATCGGATGATCTCAGCGCAGTGCCCATTGGCACGCTTCGATCAAAGGCCACAACCGCGACCGTTTGCTTGGCATCTCGCAACGCTGTCAGTGTCAGTAGCGCACCCAACATGCCCGCGAGTGCAACGAGGATGTGCGCGCCGTGAATGGTGGAACGAAGCGAGCGATTGCGAACGGGCAGGGGTGTCGGCCGATGGGTTCCAAGTTGTTCGGTCGCCACGTCGGCCCCTACTCCATCCACGGTGAACCCCAATAGTCCGTTTTGACCGTTTCTCAAGGGTGACTCTGGCCGATCATCGGCCGAGTTCACAAGGACCGCGTGCCCCGGTTGTGACGCATCACGCAAGACTGAGGCGTAAAGATCACCTGGGACATCGCATTTCGCCAGGTCGAACCCACTCTGACCGACCACGTCGTGCGGGCGCTGTACTGTGCCAGCATGTCAACCGGCCCCTCGCCCGCCGAGCAGTACCCCGCAATTCTGACGACTGCACAGGCCTCCCAACTCCTGGCCGTCCATGTCGAGTATCTCCGAAAAATGGTGCGCGAAGGTCGCATCCCGGCACATCGTTTTCCGGAGGGTCGCGAGATCCGCTTCCTGCGCGACGAGTTAATCGCATGGGTAGCAGAACAACCCGGCCACGACCGCTCGCCGTCGGCCGACAAAACCGAAGAAGAAAAGCCCAAACGCGTCAAAAAAACCGACACCGCCGATTAGTTACGAAGAGGAAGGCATGGCAAACCTCACCGCCAAAACCGCGATCATCACGGGCGCCAACTCGGGTATCGGGCTTGAGGCTGCAATTGGACTTGCTCGCCAAGGTGCCGACGTTGTTCTTGCCTGTCGAAACCCTAGTAAAGGCAGCGCCGCCAAGACCGAAATCGAGCAGCGAGCGCAAGCCGGAACCGTCACCCTGATGAGCCTCGACCTCGCTTCGTTCGCATCAATCCGCAGCTTCGCGAACGAAGTGCTCGACCGGTATCCCAACATCAGCATTCTTCTCAACAACGCCGGAATCGTGGCCCGGGACCGAACCGTGACCGTCGACGGGTTCGAGCAAACTTTCGGCGTAAATCATCTCGGTCACTTTTTGCTCACCACGCTCCTGCTCGATCGCATCACGACCACGCCCAAGGCGCGCATCGTGACGGTCGCCTCCCATGCGCACAAGTTCGCTCGCACTGGCCTCGACTTTGATGATCTGCAAACCGAACACGGATACAAGGCAATGCGGGTCTATGGCAAAAGTAAACTCGCGAACATCATGTTCACTCACGAATTAGCTCGTCGCATTGCCGACACAGGGGCCACTGCCAACTCGGTGCATCCTGGCTTCGTTGCGAGCAACTTTGGTCGTAACGACCCGCTCGGCAACTTGACGATGATGCTGGCCAAGCCGTTCGCACTTTCGCCGGCGAAAGGAGCGCTGACTTCGATCTACGTGTCAAGCGATCCCGCCGTCGAGGGTGTTAACGGAAAGTATTTCTACAAGTGTGCCGCCGTGGAGCCAACTAGCTATGGACGCGACGATTCAGCTGCGCGGCGGTTGTGGGATATCAGCAAACAACTCGTTGCGAGTGCATAACGCAGATCATGCACGTGCTGCACCGGTCAAACACCACGTAGCAACGATTACAGACGCGGGGTCACCGCGATCACCGCGCTCATTGGCAATACCAACTTGGCGCCGAGTCGACTCTGCACTGTGAGGGTATCGGCGCCTACTTGCAGTCGCCCATCGATTGATTCGGTTTCACCGAGCAACCACACCGAGTGTTCCTCACCCGCGGATTCGCAGGCCATCAATCGACCTCGAAAGCCTCCGCTGCGTATCGGCGCGGCGGTCGATTCGGTTGCAGCGGATTCGCTGATCTGCATCACGTACGGCAGTCCTTCGCGGAGATGCAAATCAATCCGTCCGGCACCGACGTTGCGCAACGACAGTAGATCGTCGTCGATCTCGCAGACTGCTCCGACTGCTCGCACTTGAAAACACCGGATCGACAAACGATCTCCACGAGCCATTGCTTCGCGCAACCAGTCTCGCAACGAAAGACTCTGGTCGCGAGCACTGACGGCATCATCAATCGCCGACTCTTGATCACTGCGCCATTGTTCGCGTGCATGCGCGGCGATCGACCCTAACGCGGGGTCGCGGGGAACGTTCCAGGCAGCTTGACTCATCACGCTCATTGTCGACCGTCGTCGGCGAGTTAGCGATAGGTCATTCGGACCCAGCGGGCGCTGGCGCCGCATGAGCTAGCGGCGCCAGTGGCTTGCGAGAATTCAAGCTCAGCCTCGAGCACGCGAAATAGCCGCAGCCCATTTGCGCTGATCGCGCTTCGGCAAGAACTCGTCTGCGGCGCCTAGGCGGGCCGACACCGACCGCGGCATCGAGGCAAAAGCAGCTCGTTGTGCATCAGCATCAGCAGCATCAGCAAGCCGAATTGGCTGAATGACCGCACCAACCTGCTCGGGCGCCGTTACGAGCGCCGGTTGCCGAAGCGTTTCGACCTCAGGTTCGAGCAAATCAATGTCGGATTCTGCAAGCGATATCACAGAACTTGGTTCCATCGGTTGGGCTTGCGCGACAACTTTGTCGGCCGCAGGGGTGGTGGTCGGTTCGGCCTCGGTGGCCGGAGTTGCTGCCACTGCAAACGACGGCACGTATCGCGGTGCGACGGCGGGCGCCGTGAGTATTGCCGCCGGGAGTAATACACGCACAACAATGCCTCCAGCCGCGGAGTGCCCCAAACGAGCTTGCACGCCATGACGACGAGCAAGTCGACCGACAACATCCAGCCCCAGGTTGCGCACCGGCACACGATGTAGCGATTCCAAGCGTCGCACCCGACGGTTAGCGGTGTCGAGGTCATGAGGATGCATCCCAGCACCAGAATCCATGATCGTCAGTTCGTAATCGCCGCCCGCGGCAGCTTCGCCCATGATCGTGACGCGGCCGGGCGCCGACGAAGCTTGCACCGCATTGTCGATAAGTTCGGCAAGCATGTGGGCGACATCGGCTACGGCATCCGCATGGATCATGGCTTCGGAAAGCGCCAGTGCGTCCACCCGATCCGAAGACTCGATCGCAAGCGCCGAGGCCCACACCACATCAGTCACCGATGAAGCGGAGGTAGCCACCCGGCCACCTTCGCCGATCAGCACCAACGCGCTCGCCGTTGTGCGATCTACTCGCGCCACGATTCGGTGCACTCGAGCAATTGCCGCGGCCGTACTCGGTTCGTGGTCTCGGCGACCAATCTCGCCGAGTGCATCGAGAGCTGCGCCGAGCAGCCGCTCATTGCGCAACGCGATGTTCGCCACCAAATCGGTTACGGATCGACGAGACGACAGTTGCTCCTGCACAAAATCGGCAGCTTGTCGACGGCCATCCGCGATAGCGACCGCGAGTTCTCCAAGCTCGCCTCCTACACGGAGCTTGCGCGGCGGCAAAACATCGTCGCGTGGGCGCCCCGAACCGTCGATCGAACGCAGATCGTTGAGGTCCAGCACAATCGTTGCAAGGTCCTTCAACGGCCGCGCAATGCTGCGGGCGACGACTAGAGCTGCCGAAACGCCGACGACAGTGGCCACAATGGCCGCGATAATGGTGGCTGGGCTGCGGTGGAGATCGAAGCCAACGATGACGCCCAGCACCATGGCTGGGAGCAACGGCAACGCAACAATGCGCACCCGGATCGTGGTTCGGCCAAACATCAACGCCCACCGTACCTGAATGGAATCAAAAAGACCACCCAATGTGGTTGGTGCAACACTTCGGACGGGTTCGCTTCGCGACCTCGGGTCGTGCTCATCTAGTTGCTGTGGAACCCGCCCCGCACCTGCTCGCCCCCGGCGCACAAGTTCCTGCGCCTGCTCCCCTGATTGCGCTCCTGGGGGCCGCACCCCCAGACGCGTGGGCATGGCACGCCCCCGACGGAAGTCGGACGTTTGGCGAAGCCTTTGACCGCAGTCGCAAGCTTGCGTCGGCGTTGCACCGCCATATCGCTGCGCGTTCCGCCGGGCCGGGCTCCCAAGAGGCGCCCGCGGCCTTGCCGGTTGTGGCGATACTTGGCGAAAATTCTGGTCGCTACATCGAATGTCTCTACGGCATCCCCGCAGCTGGCTGTCAGGCTCTGCTGTTGAACTATCGCCATCACCCCGCGGAATGGATCGCGATGCTGGCGCGAACGGAATGCGATGTCGTCATCGGCGACGAACGCCTGTTGCGGGATCTGAGATCTGCGATACCAACGAACTCACACTCTTTGACCTTGGTTGCATTCGACCCCACCACTGAAACCGTTGGCGATCCGTACATCGATTACGAAGCATTCATCGCCAACGCGCCCCTCGGCGCCCCCGCACCTCTGGTCGACGCACCCCCGATGTCAAACGCGTGGCTAGTCCCAACCAGCGGCACGACCGGGACACCAAAACTCGCAATGCTCAGCCATCGATCGTTGCAAGTGGCCGCGTTCGGCTGTCATAGTGCTCGGCCGGTGCTCGTCGACGACATCTACTTCTTCCCGTTTCCGTTGTGCCATGTCGCCGCATACAACGTGATCGTGTATCACCAATGCGCTCGCCCAATCGTTCTCGTGACGCGTTTCGACCCAACCGAAGCCGTCCAAATCATCGAGCAATACGGTGTTACGGCCGCCTCATTCGCGCCAACAATGATTTCCTCGATCATTGATCATCCCAATCTCCTTGATGATCGCGCCTTAGCTTCGCTGCGCACTGTCGGTTACGGATCGTCAGCAATCGCGGAGCCGTTACTCCGCCGAGCGATGGTTGCACTGGGGTGTGGATTTTCTCAGGGCTACGGCATGACTGAGCTATCAGGAAACGCGGTATTTCTCGATGCGCAAGATCATCGCGCTGGCGTCGACGGTCAGCCGCGTCGGCTGCAACAAGCCGGAAAGCCAACGGACCTGATTGAGCTCCGCATCGTTGACGACAGCGGCCATGAAGTTTCGCGCGGCGTCGTAGGTGAAATTTCCTGCCGCGGCGAACAGGTAATGTCTGGCTACTACAACGACCCTGAGGCGACGAACAGCGCGATCGTCGACGGGTGGTTACGCACTGGTGATCTCGGCACGCTCGACGCAGACGGTTATCTCACTGTCGTCGATCGCAAAAAAGACATCATCATTAGCGGCGGCGAAAACGTCGCATCGCGCGAGGTCGAAGCCGTGCTGTTTCAACATCCCGCAGTACGTGAGGCAGCCGTAATCGGTATCCCAGACGAGCGCTGGGGCGAAGTCGTTGCCGCGGTCGTCGTATTACACAATGCAACGTCTGCGACCGACACCGAACTCATCGCATTGTGTCGCGGACACCTCGCCGGATTCAAGCAACCGCGCAGAATCCTGTTCCTCGACGAACTCCCAAAGAACACAACCGGAAAAATCGAAAAGCATCGGCTCCGTGCGATCTTCGACGAGATCGCAACATAAGTCATCGGCAATCTTTCGACACGAAGCCCCGGCCAGCGGATGCTGTGACCGGGGCTTTTGTGGTGGGCCGTGACAGATTTGAACTGTCGACCCCTTCCGTGTCAGGGAGATTCCATCCGCGGCATGGCGTCTCACATGGTCGCTGACCTGGGCTTTTACTACTCCATGTGCAGCGGTGCAACAGCATGCAAAAGCGTTGTTGATGGGGAGGTGATGGGAAATCGTGGAGCCACCACTACTCATTCGTGACGGTGCTTTCGACTTGCATAACGAGCACAGACAGGGCATTCGGAGCGGTCTGTGCGTGACATGGCATCATGCATGCATGGGGCCAGGTGCGCGTTTGGCGGTGGACGCTGGCGGGTTGTATTTCGGTGTCCCGGCATGGCGCCGAGGCCCGCGCTTGCGTTTCGCTCCGGACAGCGCGGAACTCCACCGCAACGGAGTTGTGCAGCCACTTGCGTGGGGCGACGTTCTCGGTCCGATGGATTACTGGGAAGGCGCTCAGATCGTTTACGGCCATCATTGGGCAATTACGGGGCCGGGTCGTTATCAGACGACTGCAGTGACGTGTGGCGATGCGGCATATCGGGTCGGCAGGCTTGTCACCGGACTCCCGATCGGGATGAGCGCTTCCGCAGCGACCTCAGCGCTGTGTGCGTACCTGCGAGACGTGGATGCGGCGAGAGCGAAGCTCACCGATGCCCAGGCAACTACTTCGATCGTTGCAAGCCTTCGCGGTCACTCGTGGTTGGCGCGTGACCACACTCCCGTCGCTGGAGCGCGCCTCGACGTATCACGTCACCTATTGAGAGCGATCGACTCGCTCGGGGCGCATTGCTACTTGGGCCGTCTCGTGGATGGTGAAGTGTTGCCACAGACCAGCGAGGTCGTCGAAGTCGTGCGGTCTGGTTTACCGAGTTGGGTCAAGGGAGGATCAGCAACACCAGAGGGCATCGCGAAACGCTACGAACGCATCCTCGAATTGCGACGCTGGCCATTCGGCATCCTCACCCGCTGACCCAAGAACCTTCCGCTCAGGTACTTGCATAACGCTCACAGAGCGGGCAATATGTGCCGCTGACCTGAGTGCCTGCACCGCGGACCGTGGGTGCGACGCTGTCGATCGGAATGGGTCCGGCGCCGACGTGTCACCCGCGACGACTCGAGAACCGTCTGTTGTTTAAGGTTAGACGGGTCAGTGTGAATGGAGCATTCCCTATGTGTACAAGTCATTTCGAGACCCGATCAAGGGCATGCGACTGATGCGCGTCAACCAACTGCTGTTGACCCTGCACATCCTCGCCGCGGCCACGTGGATCGGCGCCGCATTGGCCGAACAGGTCATTGCCAAGCGCATGGACTCCTCCACACCGGATGCCGTCACCGATCGATTTGCCATCGACGCCGAAGCCATCGGCAAGACCCTCTTCGCGCCTTCTGCAGTTGTCCTGTTCGTCACCGGCGTCATCCTCGTGGAACGGCAGCATTTGGGCTGGACACAAGAGTGGCTGCTCATTGGAATCGGGGCAGTCGCGGCCGCGCTTGCCATCGGCGGCGCCTTTCTCATTCCGGAAGGGCGTCGGCTCGCCGAACTGGCACGCACGCCCGGCCATGACTCCGCCGAGATTCGCGACCGAACGCGAAGGAGGTTCTTAGTCGCGCGGGTCGACCTCACCCTTCTCATCGTCGGCTTAGCCGCCATGGTCTTTCGCGTCGGCGGGTAACCATGTCGGGATTGGGTCAACCGGGACTCCGCAGATTCCTCGATCCCGGCTACGAAGCCGATGGATATGCCCCGGCTGCGCGACTAGCGTCAGAACTGCCGATCTGGGCGCTGGCACGCCAGGGAAAATCGCGCATCAGTGGGGCCAAATTGGGGTTTTCATAGCGTCCTAATGATGCGAGCGAGCGATCCTGGGTGCCAGGTTTCTGACCTTTTTGGGTGAAGGTGTTCTCGGTTCAGGACTTCGCAGATTCCGCGGACACTTAGGCCTTCTCCAACGAGTTGCTGAATGCGACGCACGACCAATTGTTCACGATCATCGGGTACCAAAACCCCGGCATCGGATCTGTAACCAAATGGCGGGGCACCGTATGCATATCCCCCTTGCTCATTCTTGATGCGACGGCCTGCACGAAGGCGTGCTGCGATCATGCTCCGTTCGAGCTGTGCGAATACACCCATGAATTGACGGATTGCTGTGCGCATCGGGTCTTCTGGATCGTCCTGGAGGATTTCGCCGAGATCCACGGTCAATACTTTGCCGTCGTGTTTCCATACATGGGCAAGTGTGGCTTCTTGTACGGCAAGGGTTCGTGCAAGACGATCAAGTCTGGCAACTACGACACCAGTAGCTCGGCCTTCTGCAACGCGTACAAGGGCTTCTGAGAGCGCTGGACGGTGTTCCACTCCCAATGTACCACTGATGCCTTCATCCGCGAGCACGTCGATGAGTTTGTGGTTGTTGGTTTTAGCCCATTGCGATATGACTTCGCGTTGGATGTCGAGACCGAAACCTTCGTCGGCTTGTCGGTCAGTGCTGACTCTGATGTATCCGATGACTTTCATGATGTGCTCCTTTTCGGTGAAAACAAAGAACCCAGGAGAGCCGTCGAATCGATCGACGCTCTGACCTGGGCTGTCACAGTTATTGACATAGACGCGACGGGTGACGTACTCCTTCCTGTAAAAACCCGTAAAGAACGTTGAGGTTTTCGGCACCTCCGATGGTGCGAATGGGGGCGACGAACAAAAGTGCGTTACTTACCTGTGCACCAAACGCTTCGCCACGTGCCACACGCGGGTCCACCGACGTTGCGTGATGAACACCGGCAAGCGTGACCGCACGGCATGAAGGTGCTGATGCATCAATTCGCGCCTGGGAAGATGGGCACGAACACGAGCCCAACGCCGACAAAACGCGTAATAGGGCTGGATGATCGCCGTTGAAAGCACACCGGCTGCGAACACCATCACGCCAGCGGCACCAAAGACGGCGCCTAGGAGCAGCGAGAGACCCAGGGAACAGCCCAGCGATGTAAGCGCGTTCGCCTGAAAGACACGTTTTAACCAGGGCAACGCTCGACCGAGACGTATCTCGACGTATAACGATGCACCAGCGAGCAACAAGATCGTGAACATCATGATTTTCTCCTTTGTTTGTTTGATTTCGGGCGCGCAGACACCAGCCCTAGGGGAGTATCCCTCCGCCGGCAGGTTGTATGAATGAGCGACAACACACAGGTCGGCTAGGAGCCCGCGCGGTTTCTAACAGGAGCACAAATCCCTTCGAGCCTGTAGAAACCCATATAAGCAGCGCAACTAAATACGAACGCTAGGACTACTATTAGAAGTACGCGTCGACCTCACCGAGCGACCAATCAATCTCGTAGAAGCTGCCTACGTCTGCAAACGCGATCGGCAATGAATCGCCGAGGCCAACACGACTGACAACAGTTCGGAGTAACAATTCGACTTTGCTGTCGTGCAGTTCATCGACGAAATCCAGTGGCCCCGTAACCGATCGCACCCAATTTCGGCAAAGCGCACTTCGACGAAGGCGTGCTTCGAAACGCAACAGTCCTTGCGGGCCCAGGACGGCACTTTGCAAACCTTTGTCGTAGACACATAGATGCCACGCTCGTTTCGGGCCCATATATAACGTTTCGAGGTTTGGGACCGTGCCGTAGTGATGGAATTTGGGGTGTTTGGTCGAGCATGGGTTCGTCATGATGCTGAAAAGGATGCGCGGTATATCCCACATCGTCACGAAATCCTGAGTGACATCAAGTCGACAAATCCTGACCTCAGACAAGGGCGGAACCGCGATCGACAGGACAGTCTTAGCCTCATTAATCATTGCGATCGTTTCCGACTTCGCCGCATCCGACGTTGCGAGCACAACATTCGTACCGTCGTCATTCAACCGCTTCGGGATGGATGCCTCAAACCAAGCGGTTCCATACGTCACTCGGACGAATCCGCCGCCAGGAAGTTCCAAACAAGGAACGTAACCCGTGGTGCAAGGGAATGAAAACCCAATCGTGTCGATGCCAGTCACTTCGACACCGCCGACTCCTGTGAAGAAGCAACAAGATCCCTCAGCGCGGAAACTGCAATAAAAATAGGACCTTTTGCTCGCAGTCTAACGACCTGAAGCTTGCCATCGCGAATGATCCTGTAGACCGTGTGGCGTGAACAGCCCAACAATTGTGCGGCCTCTGCGACCGTCACGGCGAGACGACCGTCTCCGAAACCCGACATCTACTAATCCTCAGTTTGAAATTCCGAATGTGAGTTAGGAATAGAGGTAGTAGTAGGTGACCGACTGTATCAGCCGCTGCCAGCGACGTTGGGGTTCGAACGCTTCGCGATCACATTTCCCATTATCTCGGCTGCGTGAGCGTCCGACTCATGCACTTGATGCGTGTAGTAAGCGAGCGTCGTTGATGGCCGACTATGACCGAGGCGATCGGCAACAGTGCGAACATCGACACCTTCGCTGATCAAATGTGACCCGACGAAATGACGAAAGCCATGAAGACACACCGTTGGCGGCAGGTCGAGCCGGTTCCGAAGACGAGCGACCCTGCGCGTTACGGCATGAGGATTATGCGGCACTGTCGCGCACGGACGAGGCGAAAATACAAAAGCCGCATCAGTGAGGGGGCTGCCCACAGCGAGCGACGACTCGGCTTGCGACAGGCGATGAGCGCGAAGCCGAGTGACACTGTCCTCATCTAGGGACACCACGCGAGCACGGTGTGTCTTTGTGCCGTCTTTCACCACCACTTCACCTTCATCGATGACACCCGAGTGCGTGATCATGATGCGCGGATTGCCATCATCAAGCGCAATCCTCCCCCACGTCAATGCAAGCAGTTCACCGCGGCGAGCGCCGGTAGACGCAGCGAGGTGCAGCAAGGTTGCAAACGCGGAATCATCGGCGACGGCCTCAATAATTTTGGTCACATCATCAACTGTGGCTGTAGCTCGTTGGACAGCGGGGCAAGGCGGAACCGTTGCACGATCTGCCACGTTGACTCCGACCAATTGCCAGCGCATACCCTGATCGACCACGCCACGAATCGCGTTGTGGAGCTTGCGGACACTGGTACTTTGAAGTGATTTTCGCGCGCGACTGTGCACTGCGTCGATGTCCATCGTCCGGAGCTTCGCAATTGGAACCTTACCGATCAGCGGAATCGCATGCAGTCGAAGCAGCGTTTCGTAGGCGACGTAGGTTCCCGGCGCCCAATCTGGCTTGCGAAGATCAAGCCAGCGCGACGCCAACTCGCCGAATGTCATTTCCGACCCAACCCAATCCCCCCGGCGGACTTCCGACGCAATCTCATCGGCTCGGTGCTGGGCGGCACGCCTCGATGTCGCGACGACCGTCTTACTTTTGTATCGCGGACGGCCAGTCATTGGATCGGTACCGAGATATACGCGAATTTCCCACTTGTTGGGGCTTGTCTCGCGAACGCTTCCAGCCATATCAACCTCCGTGTTGATGGGTTTTGAATGGGATGCTATCCGGCGCCACAAGGAAATGAGGGCCCGTTAAGGGCCCCCATCTGGTCTTTCGTGGTGGGCCGTGACAGATTTGAACTGTCGACCCCTTCCGTGTCAGGGAAGTGCTCTCCCCCTGAGCTAACGGCCCCTTGTGGTGGGATGCCAAATCTAGCAGCGAATGGAGGATCAACTTCGCTCGGCGTAGGCCGATAGAACTAGCAGCGGCCGAGACGCGGCCCAGCCTTTCCTTATGACAACTCCGCGATCAAATACAGAAGCCGAACTCGTGGCCTCGATCGACGAGACCGCACCCCCGACTGCAACGCCGGAAGCGGCAGCCGCCGAATCCGCGCGCTCGACAGTCGAACGAATCACGGCGATTGTTGCGGAACTGCACATCGATCCTGCCTCCATTAAGGCGGCACCGCGCCATGTACAACTCGGGCTCTTGGGTTCGTCGACCTTTGTTATTGCAAGCTTTTTCGAATGGTGGACGGGCTTCGCACGCGTGCGCGGAATTGTGAATTACTCGGCCGCTGGGTCGGGTACCGCCTACAGCGATTGGCGGGGCTGGCTTGCAGTAGCACTGATGATGAGCGTGATCGCGTCGCTGGGTTGGCAACTCGCGAGGCCATCGACTCCAGTCGTGCGAAAAGCGACCGCGATCGCAGCGTGCGCAGCGCTCGGATTGACGTTGTGGTTCTGGGCTGCATTCAGCGCAGATGCCGGCTTCTCAGATGGCCTCAGCGTCAATTTCGGGGCAAGCTTCGGTTTGTATTTGGGGCTGGCCGCATCGATAACGGCCGCGGTCGGAACGGTCAATCTTCACCGAAGTTCCCAAATCGACACCTAGTTCCTTCGTTACGCACGCGGGTGTCACGTTGAAATCCACCACTTTCGGTCGGCGACGGCTCATGATCAGTGTTACGTCATGTTTCATCCATCGGTCCAATATTTAGGTGACCATCAGCCTCGGAGCATTCAGTGAGCGATTCAGAATCCACCCCGCCTCCTCCCCCACCATCAACGCCAATGAACAATCCTTTCGAAGGTCTCGATGTCGACAAAATCAAAAACGCCGGACTGCCCACAAAGTTGATGCTCGGCGGCTCGATCGCGTTCTTTATTTTCGCGTTCTTCGATTGGTGGAGCGCTGAAGTGAAGGTGAGCAGCGAAATATTGGGAAGCCGATCGACCTCATCGTCTGCCAACGCATTCGACCTTGGTCAGGGCACCATCGCGTGGATCCTCATGATCGCGGTAGGCGTCCTCGCAGTCTTGATGCTGCTCAAGGGCGCAAACAGGAATTTTGTGCTCGCGGCACTGATCTGTTCAGGCCTCGGAGTGTTGTTCACACTTTGGTTCTCGGCCCGGCTGCCATCTGAATCCGACTTCGGTTTCGGAGGCGTAGGGGCGGGCGTGAGTGTGGACGTTGGTGCTGGCTTCGGCCTCTACCTGTCGCTCATTGCTGCGATAGTCGCAACGGCGGGAGCGTTTTTGACGTTCCAAGCATCGCAACAAACGAGTTAGCCGCCGTTCGAGGAACTAGCCGACGATTTCGGCCATGGCTTGGAGTGTCTCCGGCCCACCACTCAAAATGACGGTGGTTACCGGAGACGCTTCCCATGCCGCGATGCGATCTCGGATGCGTTCTTTCGACCCCACCAGCGAGATCTCATCGGCGAACTGCGTGGGCACAAGATTGATGGCCTCGTCGCGTCTGCCCTCGAAAAACAGATCCTGGATCTTCTGCGCGGCGTCACCAAAGCCCATGCGCGACATCAGCTCCATGTGAAAATTTCGGCTCTTCGAACCCATGCCACCGATGTAAAAGCCGAGTGCGGCTTTAGTCGGTGCGAGTGCGGCCTCGATTTCTTCATCGCTATCGCCGGTGATTGTGCAACCCATGACATTGACTGCAACTTCAAAGCCCGGCTTTGCGGCCTTCAACGATTCGCTGTACACCTCCGGGCGAAACGGCGAGTAATACAGCGGCAGCCAACCGTCGGCAATCTCGGCTGCAAGGGCAACGTTTTTCGGGCCTTCGGCGCCAAGGTAGATCGGCAGATCAGCGCGCAGCGGGTGCACCATAACTTTCAGTGGCTTGCCCATCTCCCAGCTGTTTTCACCGTGATACGGCAGGTGCACAAACTCACCGTCGTAAGAAACAGGCTCCTCGCGCCGCAAGACGGTTCGCAGCACATCGATGTATTCGCGAGTTCGCTTCAACGGCTTCGCAAATGGCTGGCCGTACCAACCTTCCACCACCTGTGGCCCCGATACACCAAGCCCGAGGCTGAAGCGGCCGTTCGAAAGATGGTCGACGGTAATGGCGTGCATCGCGCACGAGGTGGGTGTGCGGCCCGACAGCTGCACCACACCTGTACAGATGCGGATTGTTGAGGTGTGCGCTGCCATCCATGTGGCAAACGAAAACGCGTCGTTGCCCCATGATTCGGCGACCCATACTGAATCGAAGCCAAGCCGTTCTGCTTCTTGTGCCAGCGGCACATGGAATGGGTTCGGGCCTTTGCCCCAATAGCCAAGCTGCAATCCAAGTTTCACGGGTCTAGAGTAGAACCTGTTCTAGAGTCGGGCCGCAAGAACGAGGAATTTCTTGACCGCACTTCCATCAGCGAGTAGCGACGAACTTGAGGCTCCGCGGTCGCAGCCGCAACGCCGACGCCTCGTAATCGATACGGCTGCAACACTCGCCGATTCCGGCGGCTACGAAGCGGTCACCATGAAGGCGGTCGCAGATCAAAGCGGCGTCGCGCTCGCCACGATCTATCGATGGTTTTCCTCAAAGGATCACTTGCTCGCTGAGGCGTTACTCAGCTGGGTCGACCTTATCGGTGCAGATCTGGCGTTTCGCGAACTCGAAGGCGATTGCCCTGCGGACCGCGTCGCCGCAATCATGTTTCGAGTTGGCGATGTCGTCACCGAGCATCCGCAAATGGCCTCGGCAGCAATCACTGCTTTACTGTCACACGACGAAGAAGTGTTGCGGATCTTCGACCGTTTCCACGAGGCAATCGAACGTTGGATCGCGTTAGCCATTGGCGAAACGCCGAATCGCGCCGACGTCGTCGAGTTGCTTGAGCATCTCCTGTGGGCATCACTCATTGCATTGGTCCGCGGTCGCGACACGCCGGCCACGGTACGCGATCGTATGGTACTTGCTTCACGGATGCTGCTCAGCGCTTCAACTTCGCAAAACGCGGAGTAACAGCAGCGCGGTCACAATGCGGACCCGTCAAACTGCACGATTCCCTGGCGCGCGCTTCGCAATTCCTTAACAATGGAATCCGATGATGATGTTGTCCAGTTCCCCATCGTCAGGAAGTCTCATGTTGAAGAAAGTTCTCGTTTCAGTCACGACGGTCGCGGTCCTAGGTGCCGCTGGCATTTCGGTGGCCGGCGCGGAGACAATTACCGATGCGTCCAGCCCCGCGGCAACGGCTCCGGCCGTCGCCGAAGACGACGCTCCCATGTCGTGCGAACAAGGCAATCGTCGCTCAGGCAAACACGGCAACAAGCGTCAACGCCGAGCAGAAGTCGTCAAGGCCGCTGCGGCTGCTATCGGGATCGACGCAGAAGCGTTGACCTCAGCGATGAAAAGCGGGCAGTCGATCGCGCAGGTTGCTGACGCGAATGGTGTGGACGCCAGCGCGGTTGTCGACGCGCTCGTCAATTCCGCCGAGGAGAAACTCGAGGCGCTTGTTGATTCCGGCAAACTCGATGACGCCAAGGCCGCCAAGCTGAAGCAGCGCTTGCCCGACCTGTTCGAACGGCTTGTGAACCGCGCACGCGGCGCGACCGCGCCAGCAACCGAAGCTTGAACCCTCAGCCCTGACGCAATCGCCTGGTCGGGTCCTTGAGGTCCCACTTGCCCCAAAGTGGTGCCGATTGGATTCGACCAGGCGCCGCGTGATGGATTGTCGGAGTGATTACGACTGTGCTGTTCGATTTTGGTGGCGTCTTTACGCCTTCGCCGTTTGCGGCAGTACGGGCGGGGGGCGCGGTCAGCGGCTATGACCCGGAACAGCTCCTGAGCCTGGTGTTCGGTCCGTACGATCGTGACACAGACCATCCCTGGCACCAGTTGGAGCGCGGTGAAATCACCCTCGGCGACTGTCACACGCAGCTCAAACAACTCGCCACCGAACGAGGCATCACCGTCGACCCCCTCGATGCGCTTCGAGGTATGGGATCTGGGGACCGACACGAAGAACCGTTCGTCGCTCGAGGTCTGCAGCTTCGCGGACAGGGATATCGCACGGGCCTCATCACGAACAACATCAAAGAGTTCAGCGCCGGATGGCGATCATTGCTCCCGGTCGACGAACTCTTCGAAATAGTGATCGATAGTTGCGAGGTTGGTATCCGAAAGCCGAACCCTCGAATATTCGAGCTGGCACTGGCGCAACTCGGTGATCCATCACCACAACACACTGTGTTTATTGATGATTTTCAGGGCAACATCGATGCAGCCGAGTCGCTGGGAATGCACGGCATTTTGGTAGGCGCCGATCGCGCCGCTGCGGTCGATGAGCTTGACGCGCTCCTCGACCGGCACAAGGCCTGACAGAATACGCGCTTGGACTCGCTCACAACCGCGCAGGCGCGCCGCATAGCGCTCGGAGCTCAGGGCTTTAACGCGGCGCGACCTACGGGCGTCAGCGGCCGCAGCCAGGTCCGAAAGGTGTTGCGTTCAACCCAACTGTTACAGATCGATTCAGTCAACGTGCTGGCGCGAGCGCACGAAATGCCGCTGTGGTCGCGGCTGGGCGCGTATCGGCGCGGCGTGCTCGATGAGATGGTCGCCGAAGCTGAGCTGTTCGAGTATTGGGCCCACGAAGCTTCGCTCCTGCCGATCGCCGATTGGCCATTGATGCAATTCCACATGGAAGCAGCAAAACGCCGCAACGGATGGAAGAGCATTGATGCAATGCATCAGCGCAATCCCACGATCGTCGATGAGGTCTTCGCCGCAGTACGGGATCAGGGACCAACTCCAGCGAGTGCGTTCAACGAACCCGGGCGGCGCACGGGGCCCTGGTGGGATTGGAGCGACGCAAAGCTGGCGTTGGAATATCTCTTTTGGACCGGGCAGCTCACCGCACGTCGGCGTGCAAATTTCGAACGGGCCTACGACTTGCCAGAGCGGGTATTTCCGTCTCACATCCTCAACGCTCCCGCAATCGAAGAACCGCAGGCTCGTCGCATCATGCTTGAACGTTCAGCACGAGCACTGGGCGTCGGCACCGACCGAGACATCTTCGACTATTACCGCCTGAAGCCAAAGGCATCACGCGACGCGTTGAATGATTTGCTCGATGATGGGGTCATCACGCCGATCTCAGTCGAAGGTTGGGACAAGCCGGCGTATCTCCACCGCGACGCGAAACTTCCACGTCACATCGCGGCCGCATCGTTGTTGTCACCATTCGATCCCGTGGTATGGGAACGGCAACGAGCAGAGCGACTTTTCGATTTCCACTACCGCATCGAGATCTACACGCCGCAACCGAAACGCGTCTACGGGTACTACGTGTTGCCGTTCTTGCTCGACGACAGAATCGTCGCACGCGTCGATCTCAAGGCCAACCGCAAGACACGAGTGCTCGAAGTGCCGGGAACATTTGGCGAAAGACACATTGCGGCGGGCGAGGTCGCGACCGCGCTAGCAACCGAGCTCCTTGAGCTCGCTGAGTGGTTACAACTCGACTCCGTTGCGGTGGGTCCGAAGGGTGATCTTTCACGTTCGCTGAGAAGCGAATTGCGAAGGCGTTAGCCGATCACTTCAAGTCGTCCATTTTCGGGGACAACAATGACCCCTCCACCGACCACCGGACCGCTTTGCCCAGACAATCGCGCCGGCGCAGTGGGCTGCTTGATGACGAGTGAATCTCCGTTCAACAAATTCCATGCCCGCAGCCCACCGGTCGCGGTCACCGCAATCATCACTTGCTTCGAGGCTGCGATCGGCACATCGCCAACGCCGATCTGAAACGGCACAGAAGGAACGCCACCTGAAATTGAATGAACGACATAGGGCGCGGCAGTCGCGCAACGTGAAATCGCAGCGACTGAAGTGGTTACCACTCGAACGTAGGCACCACAGCTGGGGCTCAGCGGCATCGTCCACAATGGAAACGACGAGTCCTTGTCGAAGGCGCCAGCTACTGCAGAGTTAGCGTAGTAAATCGCATCGCCGGAGATCGCCAAGGATGTAGCACCAACATTAACTTGACCCAAAAATAAAGCGGTATCAACGTCGTACTTCAAAATCGCAGTGTCGGTCGAGTGATACAACGCGCCACCGCTAATCGCCGTAGCGCGAATCGAAGTTGGTTGTTGGACGGTCCATTGGTAGACGCCACCAGCCGAGTACTTCAAAGTACGTCGGAAGGCATTCTGATAAGTGCTTTGTGCGAACACGTATCCGCCAGCTGTGAGCACAGGACGAGTGCCAAGCCGCGAAGGTCCAGTGCCGAGGCTGACCGCCCACACTTTTGCTCCAGTGGTGAGGTCATAGGCGTATAAGGCATAACGCCACAACGAGCCAGAAGCACGTTCGACCATCACGAACGCTCGTGCGCCGTCAGTCGCTGGTGACCCCACAGTTGATCCGCTGCTCAATCCGTAGTCCACCGACCAGTTCAGCGTTCCGGTTGCAATGTTGTATGCATCAAGACGTGAATGCCCATTGACCGAGTTATTGGCCACGACGATTTGGTTGCGGACGGTGATAGGAGCCGAGAACTTGCCTCCGCTGACGCTCCAACGCGTCACCATGTTGGCAACGTTGGTCGCAACGAGCCCGCCATCGCGGTTGTACCCGGTGCGTGCCGAAGAGCGGCCTGCCGACGACCAGTCGTTGGGTGCCAGCGTGGCACTCTGCGCCGGGAGTATTGAAGTTGAAAGTGCCAGAACGCCCGCCAGTGCGAACGCCCCGAGAGTTCTGAGGCGCAACATGACCCCTTTGATAGCACTTATACGCCTTCGGCGCAATATTCACGGTTCTGCGTCTGCGAGACGTGTCCGAAGACCGATCACATTGCGGTCTACGCAATAGCAATCACCTGAGCCAGGGCAAGTTGCGATCGTCTCCTTGTCTTACGGCCTGTTAGCCACTGAAGCCGAATCGCCTTGGCGATCAATCTCGGTTCGGGCCGTAGGCTGGAAGGCGTGGATGTGCCGCCATCGCGACAACCGTTGAGCCTGAACCTGTTTCAGGTGAACCTGTTCGTCTGTGACTTTCAACAGTCACTTCGCTTCTATCGCGATCGGCTTGGTCTGGAAGTGCTCGAGATAGACCCTGGCCCTCTGCATTTACCGCTCGTCAATTGGGTTTCGCTCTCGGCGGGGTCGGTCATCCTTGAAATCTTCGACGCACAAAGTGCTGGCCGATCCGTAGCGGCGGCGAGCGGCCGCGGCACGGTCGAGCTAGCGTTCCTCGTTGGTGATGTCGAGCAACAACGACGACGCCTCGGGCGCGAAGGGATCGAGTGCACGCCGACCGTTACCCGATCATGGGGTCGCGTTTCGCACTTCGACGACCCCGACGGGAACCCGCTACAGATCTACGAGATCTTCGGCTCTGCGGATACTTCGCTGCCGTGAATCACCGGTCCGACCTCACGATACGCTGCTCGGTAGCCAGGGCGTAAGCATCGGTTTGTACCCGGGGCCGAGGAATCTACGAAGTCCGTCCACGGAATCAACGCGGCCGTCGAGCACAGCACGGTAGATATCGATCGACGCCACGCCGTCGATCTCACCACGAGATCGCGCTTCTTTGAGCTTGAGGATCATGCGGCGCGCGTTCCGCGTGAGGCCCAACCTCATCGGCTCGACCATCCACGCTGACAAGGGACCGGGATGATCGCTTGCGAGCGTCCAGACATCAATTTTCCAGTCGGTCGCATCATCGGACTGGTAGCGAAACTGCCAGTACAGGCCCTGGTCTTCAGCTGCGAGCGCGTTCGTGAAGCGAACTTTTCGGATTTGCGGATGCTCGGCGAGCCCCGCCGCGACCGCGAAGCCGTCAGACACGTTTGGCGCGCCGTCGGTGAACACTTCAAGATCGATATCAGCGTCGACGACGAGGTCGTAGGAGACTGCGCCGACAACGGCGACCTGGCCTGCGGCGCTCCAGCGTCTGACGAGCGCGAGGTCCTCCATTACGCGGAGTGCGTCGCGCCGCCGAGCCGCGGCGCGGACCAATTCGTCGGACACTGGCACCCAACCAGATTGCCCTGATGGCCGCGTGTGAGTCAAGCGTTGCGAAGTACGTTGCAAAAATCTTGGGGCATCGTTGCGGCAACCTCGTCAGAAACAATGCGCAACGCACTCCTCGCGAATGGGTTCCAACCGAAACTGAAACGTCTACTTTGGCGGGCAGATCCGTCGCCGTTTGCTGAAGGACTCCGCCGTTCGAGATACAAGCAGCCGACTCCGACGCGTTTTTCATCGGAGACCGGCAACACGCCTACATGCTCTAGAAACTGAAGAACCGACGCGGGAAGACCGTCAAATCTATTGACAACCGCCGAGCGGCGCGGGTTGACTTTGACCACTATGAGCAGGTTTAGGCATCGACGTGTGGCAGTCGTGCGGTTTTCAACCGTACTGGCAATGTCGCTCACCGTCGCACCAACTATGGGTTTCGCCGAGGCACCACCACGATCGGCGTCGCGACCCTCCACCGCCGCGATCCATAACACGATTGCGCAACCGAACTCAGGACAACTGCTCTACGTCACCGAAGGCAACCGGGTTCGGCGTATCGATGTCGACACAATCGGTGACGACGTTCTCCTCCAAGACGTCTTCATCAAATCGCGCAGTGACGACGCCGTCAACGGTAGAGACATCAACGGTCAGATGTGCGAACGTCCCAACGGCGTCGGCGGATTCATCGCGGGCGAAGATACCGGACAACCCAATCCTCCAGCAGGGTGGGGAGTTTTCGACGGGAACGGCGCGCAGGTCGGCAAACTCACGGCGTCATATTTCACCGCTGGCGCGGAGCCGCATGGTTGCGCGATCGCGTCCGACGGCACACTGTTTACGGCGGAAGTCGGATTCCAAGGTTTCGGCACCAACAACGGCCAACTCCTTCAGTGGTTCGCGCCGTACGACCAATTCCCGGGTGTCCCTGGCGAATACCCGAATACCAACGCTCGCTCAAACAACTTTTGCAAACTTGCCACTGATCTTGGAACTGCAGGCGCTGTTGCTATCGACCCGCAAGGCCGCGTGTATGTGGCGGAGACATCTGGGTTCAAGATCACCCGTTTCTCACCGCCATTTCCAACGGGGCCAACCGCGGGAGATGGGTGTGGCAATGTGGATTCGACCGGTGCACCAGTCGCGACTTCGGTGCAACGCGAAACGTTTACGATCGCTACCGAAACGTTATTCACATTGGCCGGGCTCGCCTTCGCTCCGAATGGCAATCTGTACGTATCGAGCGTCCTCACGGGAGCGATCGCGGAATACGACCTCAACGGCAATTTGATACGCCCCATTCACACACCATCAATCCTGTTGCCACCAGTACCCACTGGCAACCCGCAAGACATCACCGTCGGCAACGACGGCACGATCTACTACGCCGATCTCGATCTGGTGGGGACATTGCCCAACGTGCGACCAGGCCGAAACGGCAAAGTCTGGCGGATTCGTTTCGATTCGTCGGGCATTCCCTTGCCGCCTGAGATGATCCGAAGCGGTCTGGCCTTTCCGGATGGCGTGGCGATGTTTCAAGGCGACTTCCAGGGCTCCGCAGCGCTGCCCCTCGAATGGCCGACGTTGGCTGGCGGGACATCACGCACATTCTTCAATGCCAGCGAAACTGAACTGACGTCTGCCAACGCGTCAAGCCTCGTGGAACGTTGGAGATTCAACACAGGCGCAGTCGTGACGGCATCGCCAACGGTCGCAACCATCAAAATTCCAGGCGCTGTGACACAGCAACGAGCGGTGTTCATTTCGTCATGGGACGGAAACTTGTATGCGCTCGATTGGGCGACGGGCACGGAGTTGTGGAGATTTCATTGGGAAGATCAGCCCGGCGCATCGTTTCCCGCGGCGGGTTCCGCAACTGTCGCAGACGTCAACGGCGAACGGCTCGTGTTCTTTGGAGCCGGTGAGCATATGTATGCGCTCGACACGGCCACCGGCGACGAGCGTTGGCGTTTCGCCGCGGGCACCGGGTGTCGCGATGCCAACGGAACATTTCCCGGTTTGTGTTCCTTTGCAGGCGAACGCAACCAAATCGAATCGACACCGCTTGTTGATGACGGTGTCGTGTACTTCGGCATGGATATCAACGACGTTGCTCGAGGCAAGGGGGGCTTTTATGCGCTCGACGCTGCCGAAGGGACGATGCGTTGGTTCTTCGATCCGGAAAGTAGTGCGGTGTGTCGACCCAACCCGGCCGATGAGTCGGGACCCGGCGACCAGGTGCGACGATACGACGGATATCACTCCGAGACTGAGCTCGGTTTGCCGGTTGGGTTTCTGAGTTCACGTGCGGGATGTGATCATCCGCGTACTCGCAACGGTTGCGGCAATATTTGGTCGTCGGCGGCGCTGGATCGTGGCGGTTCGATGTTGTATTTCGCGTCGAGTAACTGCGACACCGATAGTGACCCGAATACCGGCGAACCATTCCCGCCGATGCCGCCCAACGATGAAGCGATCGTTGCGTTGCATCTTGACGGAACGAAGGCCTGGAGTTGGCGGCCTCGCGAGGTCGACAACGACGACCTCGCGTTCGGAGCTGCACCGAATCTCTTCACGATCGATGTGGACGGTAACGCCACCGACGTGCTTGGAATAGGTAACAAAGACGGCACCTACTACGTGATTGATCGCGACGGAAGCAACGCGCGTAACGGTGTGAAGTGGAATGATACTGACGCCACTGGGTTGCCGTATTGGACGCGCAATGTTGTGCCTGGAGGTGCTATCGGCGGCATCATTCAAACTGCGGCGGTTGATGAAGCCGCGCGGCTGGTGTTGTTCTCGACCGCACCGGGCGACGACGTACTCAATCCTCAACAGCCAACCGTGCATGCTCTCGACATGGATACGGGCTCGATCGTTTGGCAGAATGTTGGAGCGAGCGGCCTTGAAGGTGACGCTAGTTACGGCCCAACCAGTGCTGTGCCGGGTGTCATGATCGTGGGGAGCGTAATCACACCACATCTTCGTTTCTACGACACTGCCACCGGGGCACTCGTTGCGGATCATGGGGTTGGCGCGCCGGGCACGGTGAGTGGAGTTGCGAGTGGAGCCACCGTGATTGACGGAACTGTCATCGTCGGTGCGGGTATTGGCGCACGCTCGAGCGGGGGTTCGAGCCCTGGCGATTTTGCGGCATATACGCCATCGGCGATCGTCGCGCTCTGTGTGCCGGGTACGGCGGGCTGCACACAGCCAACGCTGACACCAGGGGTTGGAGAGATCGTCGAAGGCGACGACGGGCAGACCGTGTTACGCGTGCCAGTCACACTCGATCAGCCCACGGGCAACACGATCACGGTCGATTACACCACCGTCGACGCAGATGCTGCCGCGCCTGCTGACTACGACCAGACGTCAGGCACCGTTTCGATACCGGCCGGATCCACGACGGGTTACGCGGACGTTGCTGTCAACGGAGACATCGTCGATGAAAACAAGTTCGAATATTTCCTCGTATCGTTTCGCAATGCTCACCGCGCGACGCTCGGGGGCTTCTACGGTCTGGGGCTTGCGGTTATCGCCGACGACGATCCGCTGCCCCGCATCAGCGTTGAGTATGGCATCGAAGATGAAGGAACTGCTGACCCAGGGGTCATGGCGATCCGTTTGACACTCGACGCGGCAAGTGGTCGTCGGGTGGTACTCCCCTATTCGACCTTTGACGGGAGTGCGACTAGCGCAAGCGATTACGACGCGAGGGCAGGCAACGTGGTGTTCCAACCAGGAGTCACCCAACGGACGCTGCGGATCACGTTACAAAACGACGCCATCGCCGAAGATTTCGAGTGGTTCGGTATCAGCTTCGGGGTTCCGAAGCGCGGCGTGTTCGACATTGGCTGCCACTGCGCGATCGCGATCATCGTCGACGACGACTAGTTGGCTGACGGACCACAGGCAGCGAGTCAACATCAGGATCGGGTAGGTCGACAAAGCTCGTTGTCGGTCCAATCGACTTTCACAACTATCGGCCACGGATCTGAACGGGCGTATAAGACCAGAGCCCTATCAGCCAGGTCACCTTTCAGTGGAGCTGGAGTGGTTCCACCATGGTGCAGTCTTATCGATGCGAATCTTTGGATGAAGACTTGAGCACATTCGAGTGACGCATCTTGGCTCATGAACCACGGCTTTCGACGAGCGTTCGAAGTGCGGCGCGGTCGATGCTTCCTCCACTCACTAGCGCCGTACCAAGCTCGACGTGTCACTCGGTCAATCAAATATCGATGGCGTACTCAACTTCGAGTCGTCTTAGGTCTGGATTTGCTCCACTCAAGTGCATGATCGTGCACTGCGACACACCAGGTGGTCGCAGAGACACAGAAGTGTGCAGTTCCTCATGGTTGTGACATTGGGCAAGATCACCCGTAACGGTCATGCGCCTGTGTCAAAGTCTGGAAGGCAGACGCAACGAATCGGGGACATGTCTCCGTCCGGCTGGAACTCGTTTCGTCGCTGCGTGCTGGTGCAGCCCCAGACCACCCCCATGAGTCCAGGGCTGCACCAGACCAACATTCAGGACGGGAACGCAGCCGTTGCAAATAGTGCCCTGGAGCCAGGAATATCGGGCGGATATCCGCTCACGGGCTAGCGAAAGATAGTCAGCAACCGCACTGCATGTCTTTTTATGGTCGGGCTGCCGGGATTCGAACCCGGGACCTCTTGACCCCCAGTCTAAGAACACACGATAATCACAGATTACTGTCGTCCAAAAACTCCCTGTTTTATGGGGGTTTCTTCAATAGCCGTCAACTGTAGTCAACAGCCGACGACACCCAGTTGCCCCCCTGGTTGCCCCCCTCCGCCGGGTAGAATCCGACCAACGATTTCACGGCACAAGGAGGAGCCAATGAGCAAGAAACGCGGCAACGGTGAAGGGACTGTCTGGCACAACAAAGAGCGGGGACGGTGGGAGGCCCAGTTCGTCGTCGATACGACAGCCGACGGTCGACCAATCCGAAAACGCGTCACGGCCAAGACGCGCTCCGATGTATTGAAACGCATGCGAGACGCTCAAGCTGCAGCAGCATCGGGCGAAACGCGTGCGCGCGCTGATCTCACGGTCGGGCGATTTCTTGATAACTGGGTTGCCGACGTACTCCCCGGCTCCGTAGCACCGACGACGTTGCAGCAATACAAAGACGTTGTCCGGCTCTACATCAAACCCAAACTCGGCCGCAAGAAACTTGTGACCCTGAATGCCCGTGAAGTTTCCCGCATGGTCCAGGACCTTGCTGCTGAAGGCAAGGCTCCAAACACGCAACGCCTCGCCAGATCAATCCTTCGCAGAGCGCTCAGGTTCGCTGAACACGAAGGGCTAGTGGCGCGTAACGCTGCAGCCATCTCATTCGGCGTGAAGGTTCCCAAACCCGAAGGTCGATCCATGACCATCGATCAGGCAAAACAGTTCATGAAGAGCATTCAAGGCCATCGGATGCTTGCGGCATGGCTCACAATGCTGACGCTCGGGCTACGGCGCGGCGAACTACTCGGCCTCGCTTGGTCTGATCTGAAGCTCGACTCGGACCGGCCGACGCTCACGGTTCGTCGAGCGTTGAAGCGGCTCCCCCAAGTCGGGCTGTACCTATCGGAGCCAAAAAATAAGTCCTCGACACGGGCCGTGCACCTTCCAGGGATCACAGTCTCAGCGCTCCGCCGTCACCGCGCGGCCCAGCGACTCGAACAGATTCACGCTGGTCCCGAATGGGTTGCGTTGCCGCTGGGTCACGACCTTGTGTTTCGAACGCCGACCGGCACAGCGCAGGACCCTGACAACTTCCGCAATCTCACCTACAGAGCCACCGAAGGCGCTGGAATCGGCAAGTGGTCACCACATGAGCTGCGACATTCAGCAGCGTCGTTGCTCTTCGCTTTGGACGTACCAATGAAAACTGTCTCGGAAACGTTGGGACACACATCAATCCGAATCACTGCGGACATCTATGCGCACCTGATGGAGGACGCCCGAGCGGAGGCGGCATCGGCAATGGACCGCGCTTTCGGCATTTGAAATCCCACCTTCGTCGTGCAACTCGTGCAATGATTACTGCAGGCTACGGACGGCCGAGCGAGGCGATGGGAGTCGCCTCGTAGGGACGATATTCCTATAGATCATGGAGTGATACTGATGAACAAACCAGAAACAATGCGAGCCGATGCGACAGTCGGACGCCTCGCCTACTCCCCCACTGAGCTTTCCCAGGCACTGGGCGTTTCACGCCAACATATCTTCAACTTGATTCGGCGCGGCGAGATTCAGTCAACTCGTCTCGGCACCGCGCGGCGGATCTCTGCCAAAGAAGTCGCTCGCCTCCTCGGCGACGACGGCAGCGAATGATGTCGCCAGCGCACTGTGTCATGACAGTTGCTCCGCGTAGCCCGATCTACATCGGACGGCGACCGTCACTCAAGCGGAACCGACCGCCGCCTCTCTCTCACACACGCAGAAGCCCCCGTCACTAGCGAGGGCTTCTGATTCGTTGAGTTTGTTCTTGGCAGGACACCAACCAAATGCATGGAGGCATCGTGTTAACGCAACTCTGTAATTGTACCCAGTCGACCTCGGAATATGTTCGCCAGGCGTGTCATTGCGACTTCGCAGCAGCGCTTGCGTTTGACTGCACGTCGGAGGCCGCAATCGGCCGAGCGTGCTCAGCTGCGCTCGTTTGCAATGATGTTGCAATCGTGGTCTTCGATCGACTCGTCGACGAACTCGCCACGCAATTGCGAGCAGGTCACTTACGCCGAGAAAGAATGCTTGCGGTGATCGCCGAAGTTGGAGCGAGCCTCAAAATCTCGCCTTCTTTGCAAGCAAGGATCGTCGGAACGGTCGAACCTCCTTCGGGCAGTGCAGTATGAAGTCGAAGGCTCGCAACTCGTCGGCATCTGGTGGCGGTGTCCGTTCAGCCACGCTGTCAGCGGAGCCACAGATCGCTGTTGATGTTCGACTGCCGATTGCTCGAGCGATCGCAGCGGATGGTCAGGCAGGAATCATCGGAATGCAGAACGAGCTTCTCGGCTGGGAGTCGGTCGCTCCGGCTGTACGCCAAGATCTGCCATTTTTCGTTCGGGTACGTGATGAGGTCGTTGCGCTAGATCTCGACGGAGCCGACCTTGTAGCCAAAGGAGCACCCATACTGCGGATAATGCGCAAACTCGGGCTTCGGCCGGTCGAAATGAGTTCTGGTGGTGGTTCTGATCGTCAGCATGTCTTTGTTGTCGTGCGGGATCATGACGTACGAGAAAGGGTATGGCGCGCTGCGAAGGTTCTTCCTCCGGCTGCTTTGCGCAGCGGCAGTAATGGCATTCGGCCCCCTTTCACGCGTCACCGCGTCAGTGGGCGATCTCTCCCGTTGGCTATGTCGAACATCGATGTCCATAAAGCGTTGGTCGATGAACCGAAACCGCTTTCGCCACGAATACGAGCACTTGTAACTGATGGTGCCGGGATCTCCAAGTATCCGAGTCGTTCGGAAGCTGCCCAGGCGTTCATCACTGCTGCGGTCGCTGCGAACTGGACCATGGAGGAGGCTTGGGATCTGTTCGTGGAGGGACCGTTAGCTGAACTCGTTGAAGAAAAGAAGCGCTCCAAGAACCACGGCTACGACTGGTTCCAGCTCTGTTGGACGCGGGCTATCGACTACCTCGTCAAGCATGGATCGGAACAACGAGTTCGGCAAAGAAACCTCACTGAAGAACTGCGACAAGCGATGGTCTCTCGGCCCTGGCGCGGACGGACTGGGCAAACTGATTTTGCACTGTTGTGGGCGATGTGCAATCTTGCCGACAAGGTTGGTGTTGTCGTGTTCGACATGTC
>SXGT01661606.1_pt1 | contig 29776 bp, 26 predicted proteins | sample 3176221 | NCBI WGS metagenome assembly SXGT01 (sample SAMN11356862, study PRJNA531348) | freshwater metagenome | isolation source: freshwater sample F1-120 | place: China: Fuxian Lake, Yuxi | collected 2017-12-25 | reverse complement strand
TCTCTGCTACGGACTGGCGCGCCGATACGACCCCTATATGGTCAACAACGTCACGGGGTTTATTGGTCCGGAAACCCACGCCGACAATTTTGAAATGATCATTGCCAATCTGCAGGACCACTTCATGGGAAAGCTTCTGGGTGTTCCGATGGGCATGGCTCCTTGCTACACGCTCCATTCGGGAATCACGCTCGATGGCCAGCAGATGGCAACCGAACTCCTGACCGCAGCCGGGGCCAACTACTATATGGATGTCTGCTTGAATACGGACCGAATGCTCGCGTACTTTGACACAAGCGCCCATGATAATCAGACATTGCGGGAAGTCCACGAGCTTCAACCCGGTCCGGAATTTCTTGCCTGGGCAATCCAGCGCGGCATTTTCACAACGGACGCGAACGGCCGAACGCATAGGGGCCCGCACTGGGGCGATGTCCAATCGCTTTGCGCGTCGGAGGGGGAACTTCAGTCCCTGCTGGAACTAACGCCGGCTGCGTACGGTCTTGATACCGCCGGACCGCGTCCCGCAGATCAAGTGAGTCGCCAGGTGCGGCTCGGCCAGGCGCTGGGTCGCCAGGCGATCGAAACCGACTTGCACGTGGACGCGCTGCAAGAAGCCTTCAACTTCCGGGTGATGGAGACCGATGCGCCCGACAAAAGATCGCATCTGAATTCTCCCTCCGCGGGATCGCGTTTAACCCGCGCATCCGCCGCGCGCCTGGCTCCCGATGGATGTCCGGTTCAGATCCTCGTCTCGGATGGCCTCAGTGCGGAAGCCATTCATCACAATATCCATGACACCCTGGCGACAATCCTTGATGGACTCGCAAAAAATGGCATCCGAGTGGGACAGCCGCTGCTGGCCCGACATGGCCGTGTTAAGCTTGCCGAACAGGTCGCCGACCTGACATCCGCAAGCCTGGTCATTCATCTGATTGGTGAGCGGCCGGGTGGTGACGCTCTGTCGTCTTGCAGTATGTCCGCCTACTTGCTGTATCGCCTCGGCGATCCTGCGACCCAAAAAGAAGCCGCCCAGTTCAGCGGCAACCCGGCGGTTCGCTTCGAATACAGCGTAATCTCCAATATTTACTCCCGCGGACTGCCTGCCTTAGAGGCCGGGGCGGTGATCGTGGAGAAGTCGGCGGAAATTCTTTCCCTGCGCGCTGCCGGCAATCGGCTGGAAGCATTGCCTGAACATCACAGGACTGGTGGGTGTTAGGATGGCAATCTTGTAACTGGAGTTTTGCAAGGTTGAGATTCAAGGTCACTTCCACTGCTCGCCGGAGAATCAAACGTGACCCCGCGCTGCAGTTCTGCGGATTCGTCGCGATGGGCTGCCAGATTGGCATGAATTGCGAACGAGGTTAAGTGTCGCTCAAAACCGCAAGTCACCACTAGTAAATTACTTACGAACGGTCGTCCAGTTCGCTGGCACGTTCTTTGCATGTGATTCCCGTCGGGCGGTCATCTGGCACTTTCTGAACCGAAAGGAGCAATACCATGATGCGTGAGCGACGAGCTGGTTTTGATCCGCTGGCGCAACTGCGCGAGCAGGTCCAACAACAGTGGGGCGAGTTTGCCAGTCAGGGCGGACTGCCGAGCCTGACCAATCGTATTTTCGGGCGGCAATTTCCGACGGTCAACGTATGGGATGAAGGTGAGCTGCTTGTTGCCGAGGCGGAGCTGCCTGGGCTCAAGAGCGACGATTTGGATGTCTCGGTGGTCGGTGGTGAGTTGATGATCAAAGGCGAACGCAAGCCGGTGGTGGAGGAAGGCACGTCGTATCACCGCCGCGAACGGGGTACCGGCGCATTTACTCGCTTGCTGCGTTTGCCTGTGGAGGTCGATGCGGGACGTGTCGAGGCAACTCTTCGCGATGGGATTCTGACGGTGCGGATGCCGAAAGCCGAGGCCGCCCGACCAAGAAAGATTTCAGTGCAAACCAGGTAACCTATCGAACTTGAGCGGTAATCAACAGCAAAGTCCGCGTCAGCGGCACCATAATTACGCATGCTGTTCCTGCCAATCAATAACCCAAACCTGTTTTAAGGAGATACCCATGAACAAGGAAACCCTTGAAAACGGCGGCGGCACCGCGGAACTGACCCGCAGCGGTCAGTACTATCGGCCCGGAGTGGATATCGTTGAAGACGCGCACGAGTTGCGTATCCTGGCCGACATGCCGGGCGTCAGTGCGGAGAGCGTCGACATTGATTTCCAGGATGGCACGCTTACGATTCACGGCAGCGTGCCCAATCGTCGGGGCGAAAGCGTGAAGTACCTGCTCGAAGAGTATGGTATCGGCGACTTTTATCGAGTGTTCCAGGTCGGTGAAAGCATTGACGCCACCAGGATCGCTGCCGAGTATGCCGATGGCGTGCTGACGGTGCATCTGCCAAAAGTCGAGTCCGTCAAGCCGAGGAAGATTTCAGTGAAAGCGAAGTAACGCCTGCCAACTTAGGTTGCGTTGAACGCGCTCCTACCCTTGCACACAGGAGAATTTACCGATGGCACTCATACCTTGGCGCAATAAAGGCCGCGAGAGAGGGGCACTTGCTCCGCTTTCGGATCTGCGGCAGGAAATCGACCGGATGTTCGACGCTTTCACGCGCGACCCCTGGGGTTCGCTCAGCGAATTCGGCACGAACAAGTCCTGGTTCCCGGCGATCGACATCGCCGAAAACGATCAGGAAGTAACCGTCCGCGCGGAGCTGCCAGGCGTCGATCCTAAGGACCTGGAGATCACGGTCACCGGGGATCGCCTGACGCTGTCCGGCGAGAAAAAGGAGACGACGGAGCGCAAAGACAAGGACTTCTATCACAGCGAGACTCGCTACGGAGGCTTCAGCCGCAGCGTTGACTTGCCTGGCGGCGTCGACACCGAGCAAGTGACCGCAGAACACGCCAACGGCGTGATCACGATCAAGCTCAAGAAGTCTGCTGCCGCGACAGCGAAGAAGATTCAGGTCAAGACGTCTTAGTTCGGTGCTTTCACGGACCGTCCGTGTGAAGGGGCTTGCGGGCTTCGCCTTTGACTTCGCGCCAAAACTGATCGTGGGGGATGCCGCCGGTGTCCTCGATCGGGCGCCTTGACTTGTCAAGCAGCGATTGGAACTTTGGAGAATGGGCCGGCACGAGCCGTTCCGTTTCGTCATCGCCTGTGACCGCCGGCAACACAGCGACGGCCTTACCATTCCGAGTGACGACAACCGGCTCCACGCTTGAGCAGCTCCTTGACCGCGCTGCGTTTCCGCCCCAGCGCAGCCAACAGATACGCCAACAGCGGCTGCCCGCGCGTGATCGTCGATCGTTGCAAGACGGCCAATGGAAACTCAACCGTTGATTCGTTAGTATACTGGCTTGCCTGCGGTCCAACAGTCGTTTCCACGGTGGTGCTTATTATGATCGACCAACAAGCCGCGATTTTGGCGTTGTTGCAGCAATTGCAGACACAACTCAAAGAAACCCCCTCGCTCGATCCCTCGATCGCAAATCAAGTCCAGGCCATTGTGCGAGAGATTGAAGCGACGTTTCCGCGCGCGGAGCAGCAGTCACCCGACGAGCCGCCTCTGGCCGACCGGCTAAGACAGGCTGCGCTCGATTTCGAGGCCTCACATCCCACGCTTTCGCGAACCGTGGGGAGCATTGCCGACACGCTGGCGCAGATCGGCATTTGAGTTCTAATAGCCGTATTTCTTTTGATCCCCCGCTGAATGGGCTTGCTTTGCGATTGGGATCGCTGACCTGGATCGCTGACCAGGGCACTAGATGCTCTCGACGCTGCCCGTCCTTGGCAACTTCCAGTTGTGCAGATTGAGTTGTGCCCAGGCTGCCGCCTGTTTTGCATCGGCGCGATCAGTTTCGGAGCCGAAGTGGCGATCGAGATCGAGCGGCACGTAATGCAGGCCGGCGTTTCGCGCCGCCTCGAACAGGGCCTGAAGCCGGGCGGTGCCCGAACCGGCCGGCCCGTACTCGACATAGCCAAACTGGACCTTCGGCCAGCGTTCGTGCCGCGCTTGCCAATCCTGGACGAATCCTGGCAGCAGGGCTTTGTGACTGAAGCCGTTCGAGACCACCAGCCAGTCCTGGTCTTGGATAAACCGCATCATGGAGTCGGTGTGCGGTTGACGGAACTTCATCTGGGCGGCCTTTTTGGTTTCCGTCCAAGCACGATCGATCAGGAGCATGTTTCGCACGAATGCGAGCTCATACATTTCCGGCGTGAAATCGGGGGGCGGCGTCATTTCGCCTTCGAAGCCACCCGGTTCCGCGTTCGGCTGCATCCCACCGAAGACCACGAATGCGATCCGCAAGTTCGCCTGCATTCAACCGAGGGCGTATCCATCGGCGCGCCGGCTGAAGCCAATGCGACGACGAATCCCTGGCCGGGTTCACGGGTCACCATTCCAGGCGGAAAGTGCTGCTGACAAAGCGGGCCCATCGCGCGGCCAATGATCGCCCGGCGACGTGGATGCTGGCCGTGCCAGCGGCACCGATGAGAAGCGGCGCAGAAGGCGAGTCGAGTGCGATGCGGGCCTGGTAGATTTTGCCGAGCGGTGTTTTCTGGCCGGTCGCATCGGTGCGGTGAGGGAGTTCGCCGATGGACAACAATTCTTTCGGCAGTTCGTCGACACGGGCGGGTGACAGTTCCACGACTCGGCCTTCGAACCGCGAGCCGGGATACAAGTCGGCAGCCAGCGATACCCGCTCGCCGGGTCGCACGAAGTCGACATCGTACTGGTCCACGAGGGCCACGGCCTCGAGCTTCGCTGGGTCTCCTACCAGGCACACAAGCGTGCCGGTGTGCAGGTAGGCGCCGCGATTGCGAGCATCCAGCGGTGAACCTTGCCACGCCTCGAGCGCGGCAGACGACAAAGCGGTATTGTGCGTCGGCGGCGCGAGGACCACGCCGGCGCGTGGGGCAGTGATGGTCAATCGCCGCTCGTCGATGCGTCGCTCGTCGAGCCGTTTTTCGCGATCGGCGAGATCGGCTTCCGCGGCGGGAAGTTCCTCAGCCGCTTTGGTCGAACGGATCGCTCGCCGCTTGAGAATTTCGACATGCAGCCGCTGCAGATCACGCTCGCCACGGGCACGTTCGACGGCCATCGTAATTTCCGGATTGCGCAGTCGCGCGATTTCCGCGCCCGCTGCAACACCGTCGCCCGGTCGTTTCGTTTCCACGACGAATCCTGGCACGGTGATGTACACGCGCCTGGCATCGGTCGGACGTACGACCGCCGGCGCCAAGACGCGGGCCGGCAGCGGAATGAACGCCAGTCCCAGAAGAATCAAGGCCGCAAACGTTCCTCGTCGCGCGAACTGGCGCAGGTTGACGCGATCGCGCCAGCGAGGATCGCCGAGGAATCGGACGATTCTCAGACCCGGCATTGCCATCAGACCGCCAAGGGAAGCAACCGCCAGAAATCCCACCAGCGCACCGAGCCGATGCGGCGACAATAGTTTGTGCAAGGCCCACAAGATCGCCACCATGACGAATAGCCGGTAGGCCGTGGACAGAAGCCAATACGCCGTGAGGACGCCGCGATGCTCCGAGCGGCGATACAACCGATCGGACGGAATCGGCAGACCGAAAAACCAGTTGGCCAGACCGCGATGCACCGTCTCGGCCGCCCGCTGCGCCAGGTTGGGCATCTCCACGACGTCGGCCAGGAGATAGTAACCGTCGTAGCGCAAAAGCGGATTGCCGTTGAAGATCAGTGTACTCGCGGAGCAAACGACCATCACGTCGAGGCAAAGCGAATTGAAGAGGCCTGGCAGGCTCCACCACCACAGGAAAGCTGCAATCGCCGCGAGCACGATTTCCACGCCGATTCCGGCCGCCGCCACGGCGGCGCGCTGCCATTTGCCTGGGAGCATCCAGGCGTCGGTCGTATTGCAGTACAAGCACGGCGTGAACAACAGCAACATCGGCCCGATCTCATGGCACTGGCCGCCAAGGTGTTTGAGCGCAAGCGCATGGCCAAGTTCGTGAAGGACCTTGACGGCGGCGATCGTAACGGCAAGCCAAAGCAAGTTGCGGCCGCCCAGGAACTGTTCGAACTCCGGAAGACGAGCCGCGACGGCTTGCCAATGAACCGCGACCAACATCAGCGCGGCCAGCGCCAAAGCCAGCATTGCGGTTCCTGCCGCAGGAGAAAAAATCCAGCGGCATCGGGGATAGAGCCAATCGAGCAACCGCCCCGGATCGACACCGCGAAAGCGAATTGCCAGTACGCCGGCCGCGCGGGCCCACCGCTCGCGCCGCTCTTGTTCGCGGCGGCGCCCCAGCAGCACATCGGCCTGGCCGCCGGTATCGCCCAGCAGCAGACCTTCGCTGTGCAACATACCGATGAACCCATGCAACTGCGGTAATCCCATGCGCTGCGGCGTAAAGCGGGCTTCAAACCGCGAGCGCATTTGTTCGAGGCTTGTGTGCCCGTCGAGCTGCTCCAAGAGAAAGCGTTCCTCTTCGCTCAAATGATAATACTTGAGCGAGGCCGGATCCTTGAGCGTCCACATCCGCTCGCCGCAGAGGCGCTGTTCGACGGCGCGCACATCCGGCCGGCACCTGAGCGGCAGCGGACGAGACTCGGCGGCGGCAAAGATCGTGGACATGGCGGTAGCCGTCAGCAGTCAGCGGTCTCGGGTGGGGAGTTCGGAATCAGGATCGGGAATCAGGGCTGGGCGCTGTGCTTGACGGACTCCGGATGCTTTCTGACACCAAACTTCTGCCTGCCAACGGCTAGCCTGGCTTGCAATCCAGGACGCAGCAAAAGGTCTCTGTTCTCGATTTCCGCCCAGATGCGCACCTGGCCATTGACGGGATTCACTTCGGGACTGACGAACGCCAGGCTGCCGATGAACTCAGACTTGGGCCTTCCGGGCAAGTCGATGGTAAGCTTGACCGGAGAGCCGAGCAGATCGGCCGTTACTTCGTCCGACGGCAAAAATCCTTCGGCACGAACGCGGTCGATTCGCACGAGCCGGGCGACAACATCGCCAGGATGGACCCATTCGCCGCGGCGGCGTTTCAGTTCCACCAGCATGCCCTCGATGGGCGAAAGGACTTTTCGCCGCTCGATGCCGCGGTTCGCAACGTCGACCTCGGCCTGCTTGAGCTCGTGGGTGAGCGCGGCCACCTGCTGGTCATGCCTGGCCTGCTCCACTTCCAGCAGCGTGCGCTCGGCCGCCAGCCGCAGGCGATCGAGTTCCGTGTCAGACACGCTTTTGGAAAATTTCTCAACGGATTCCTGAGCACGCCGCAGCTCGGCCTCCGCCACTTCGTGCGACTTCCTGGCAAAACGTACTTTCACATCGTTGGTGGCTTGTCGTTGTGCGATTGAAGCCTCGACTTGCGATCGGCTGCGCATCAGCTGCGGTTCCGTGTCGTCGATCTGAGCGATCAGCTCATCTTCTTTCAGCATCTGTCCTTCACGAACGGGCATGCCAATGATCTGGCCCGGCTCGCGCGCGGCCAACTCCACCTCGTCGATGAGTGTGATTTGAACCTCATCGAGGACAAGCGGCAAAGAGGTTTCTGCCGGCTGAGCGACGAGACAGATCGTTAGCGTGACTTGTTCGATTATTCCCATCTCAAACCTCGTAGGTCAGGATCCTTACCCTGATCTGCTAAAACCACAGCCAGGAACGAACCGCGTCGAACAGATCGTGAAACCAAACATACCCGACCGACCGCCGCCCGCAATCGATGTGCGCGATCACCTCGGCGCCCGGCCGTGGCACCAGCCCTGTTTGCGAATCAATAGTCGCCGTCAGCGTCACGGTTGGCTTCTGGTCAGCATTCGATTCAGCAGCCTGGGCAATCCTGTCGATTTTCGCACCGTACGCCTGGCCCGGATCGGTGGCCACGACAAATGACACTCCCAGCGGCTGACGGTGGTCTTGCCTGGCAGCCAGGATGAATCCCATCCGGTCGTCGGGTACGCGCAGATCCAGCTCCCACGGACCGGCAGGATCTGCCACGGTCATCAGATGTTGGCCGCGCGCCACCGGTCGCGCCGACAGCAACGGCTCCACATTCCATGTCAGCACCTTGCCGGTAAGCGGGCTGCAAACGGTCAATTCCGATCGTTGCATGTCGAGAATCTGCTGCTGCTTTTCCAGGCTCTTGATGGATTCTTTCAGCTCTTCTTCGTCGGCGGTCAATTGGTGGGCGCGTTCGACGGAGTTCTCGCGGGACCGATCGGATCCAAACCGGATTGCCCGAATGGCGGCCAGTTGTTTCCGCACTGTTCGCAGCTCGCCGTTGACCCGGGCAGTTTCCAAATCGAGCTGCGATTGCGTGAGTTGGAGCAACACCGCGCCGGCTGCGATGTCCTGGCCATGCTCGACGCACACCTTCGCGATCACGCCGTCGACGGGCGCGAATATTTCTCGGCGCGCTTTGGGCTGCAATTCTCCACGGACTTCCATGGTGAAATCGGCGGGAATGATGGTAAGGGCCAGCAGGATTGCGGCAACTGCCGCGACGATCATTCCGGTTCGCGTCAGCAGCCAATGTCGATCGACGAAAGCAAGTCGATCGAACCAGCCTGACCAAGGAACGCGCGCGTGCTGGCGAGCATTGGCGATCGCAGAAGCGGCCTGCCTAACGAGCAATTGCAGTCGTTCGCAAAGCGGTGTGAGGTTGGCCAACTGCGAAAAATGCTCGATCAGCAGGAATGCCGATGGTGGTTGGTTGACCGTCGCTAGCTGAGTTGCGGAGGTAAGTGGCACAATTTCCAGAAATCTGGCTGGCGAGTGTTCGAGAAACTGATGCAGACGATCTTCAATTTCAGGGGGGAGCGACAAAGTTTCACCTTCGTATCGGAGCACGTCGCCATTCCCCGCGACACACTCCACAAGGCTTTCCATCGTGCGTACGAGATCGGCGCGGCGATCGACCCGATCAACGCCGCTCATCGCGACAAGACGTGGTCGGCGAGCCTCACCTGCCAACACGCTGACGCGGTCGACGCCCAGCCACGTGCGGCCTTCGTTGGCAATTTGGTACGCAGTGGCAATCGGATCGAGCGACGCGTGGATGCGGGCCGCCATTTCGCCGAATTGGCGCCATGGCAAGTCCCCCTCGCCCAGTTCCTGGAGGCACCAGGATGAATTCGGCGAGGAGGCAGCAGCGGTGGTTTGCTCTGGCAGCGGCATTTTTTCAATATAACTGGGCAGGCGGAAGACTGCTTGCATCCGGGCGGCCATGGACGACCAATCGGTATTACGGGCCGGGGACTGGCTCATTTTCCCGGCGAAGTCGCACGAGGTGCATCGTCCTGTCAGGAGGTTGTCCACCGTGGTTCCCGGGAAAATGTGCCTGTCCCCCACTCTTGGCCCGTGACCGGTTACCACGGTCAAAATTGGAAACTTTGCCGGTTAGCGCGAGATTAACGATGGTTCCGGCCGGGAATTGCCGATTTAAGCCCGACGAGGTGCGCCGGTTGGTGCGTCGTTCTGCGCGCCCTGGTTTTTTGACCATCCCAATAGCCCTGGTTTACCTGCCTTAACCGCGAGCGCGAATGAGGCGTCAGCTAATAAACGTGGTGCATGGTTGGCTTGCTCTAACGCTGGCACTTCCCGGCTGCGCGCTGCGAGACACGCCTTGGCTACTCTCGCAACCCAAGGATGACCTCGCGCATTATCGGGCTGTTGCCACGAAAATCGAGTATCCCGACGAACCCGCACCGGCGAATCCACAAGCCTTGGCGAACCTTTCCCCCGACGTGATCAACCAGAATGGCCCGATTGACTATTGGGACCTGAAGCTTGAAGAAGCCATGCAGACGGCGTTGGAAAACTCCAAGGTGCTGAGGGATCTGGGGGGCACTTTGCTGCGCACTCCCGCGCTGGTGCGTAGCGTGCAACAACCGGCGATTGTCGAGAGCGACCCGCGATTTGGCGTCGAGGCGGCTCTGGCGGAGTTCGACGCCCAATTTGGCGCGCGCGTGGCGGGCGAGAAGAACAACCGCGCGGTCAATAATGTATTTTTTGGCGGCGGCACCAATAAGATCCTTCAGGATTTGTTGATCATCCAGCAGCAGATCGCCAAGCGAGGAGTGGCAGGCACGCAATTGGCGATCCGCCACAATACTGACTTCGACGCGAACAACGAGCCCGCCAACCTGTTTCCCAGCGCGTGGAGCACGAACCTTGAATTGGAGGCGCGGCAGCCGCTGTTCCAAGGCGGCGGTGTAATATTCAATCGCATTCAAGGCCCCAATGGTGTGCCCGGCTTCGCCAACGGCGTGCTGATCGCTCGCATCAATACCGACACATCTCTTGCGGAATTCGAAGCAGGCGTGCGCGATTTCGCCAGCAACGTTGAAAACGCCTACTGGGATCTGTACCTGGCCTATCGTGATTTGGACGCAAAGATTCGGGCCCGCGATGCCGCACTCGAAAGCTGGCGTCGTGTGCATGCGTTGTTCACGGCAGGCCGTGCGGGAGGCGAAGCGGAGAAGGAAGCCGAATCGCGCGAGCAGTATTTCCGCTTTCAAGAGGAAGTCCAGAATTCGCTCGAAGGCCGCCTGATCGACGGCACGCAAACGTTTAATGGCTCAAGCGGCGGCACCCTCCGGCAAATTCAAGGCGTGCGAGTTTCGGAACGGAGGCTGCGGCTGCTGATGGGCCTGCCCATTAGCGACGGCCGCTTGATTCGTCCGATCGACGAACCGCGCATGGCCAAAGTCGTGTTTGATTGGGAAGAAGTGCTCAACGAAGCCCTCACGCGGCGAGTCGAGCTGCGACGCCAGCGGTGGCAGATCAAACGCCGCGAGCTGGAACTCATCGCCGCGAGAAACTACCTGCTGCCGAACCTCGACGTCGTCGGCCTGTACCGTTGGCGCGGTCTCGGTCGCGAGCTGTTAAGTCGCGAGAACTCCGTGGATGGCGAGTTTTCCAGCGCCTATCAGAACTTCCTGGATGGCGACTTTCAGGAATGGAATCTGGGCATGGAGTTCAACGTACCGATCGGATTGCGTCGCGGCAATGCCGCGGTGCGGAATGCGCAACTGCTGCTGGCCCGCGAGAGATCCCTGCTCATGGAGCAGGAGCGCAGCGTGGCCCATGACCTGGCCAACAACATCGCCGACGCCCAGCGCGCCTACCAGATCACGCAAACCAGCTTCAACCGACGCCGTGCCGCGATTGCCCAGCTTGGCTCGATGCAGGCCGCCTACGATAGCGACCAGGTGCCGTTTTTTCAGGTGCTCGACGCGCAGCGCCGACTCGCCGAAGCCGAGACTCGATTTTCGCTGGCGCAAGTCGAATACGCACTGGCGGTGAAAAATATCCACTTCGAAAAGGGCTCGCTGCTCGACTACAACCAAATCTTCCTCGCCGAAGGTCCCTGGCCCAACAAAGCCTATTGGGATGCATCGCGACTGAAGCCGCAACGCAGAATTCTCAACTACGCCATCGAGCCGGGCTTCATCAGTAACGGCCCGGTGGAGCAAGGCACGACGATGCCGCGGCCAGAAGCAATTCCACTCCCTTCCGCGAGCCCACTGCCTTCGGACAGCCACTCGCAAAACCTGCCCGAGCCGCTTCCGCCGCCCGGTCCCCAAGACCCGGCCGTGCCTTAATACCGAGTTGCCACTTTTCCGTGCCAGACGGCGATGGCCCCAGCGCTGGTTTCGCCCGCGCCGGGAATGGCCATGGCACAGTTCCCGGCGAGTTACTGCCGCCGGCAGAACTACCCGCTCAACTCGCCGCCGCCGCGAAATCCCCCACCAGGCGCAGCAACACTTCCCGGGTGATTTCCGCCGGGATTCTTGTACGATCTTGAGCAACCGGCCGCATGTAACGGCACAAGCTCAGCTCCCCGGTGTCCTGCACAAGCAGTTCATAGTACGTCGTGCAGTCCGCTTCTTTTTGGGGCGGGTTCGACCGCATTTGCACCGTGCAGCCGTGCGCGTCGAGCTCGATTGGGCTAATCGGCTCGAGCAGGTACGTGAGACTCTCCGACAATCTCTGTGCAACTTGTTTCAAACGATCGGGCCTGGCAGCTCGCAGCGCATCGACGATGAGCGATAAGCGATCCAGCGCGCAGGCCAGTCGGTCGAGCGCGGACAATTCCACGCGCAATTGCCGGCTCCCCTCGGTGGCCTCCAGCAATTGCGTACCGTGGCTGAATGGCGCAAGCTCACTCAGCGACGCACGCAACTGTTCTTTGAGATTCATGACTTCTTCTCCCCCTGTTTGTCGGTCTTGTGTTCCGAACCATCGAACGAAAGCACCGTCTTCGCTCCCTCAACAACGGTTTCAATGTGCACTGGACGCATCCACAAACGATGCACGTTTTCCAGCGTATCGTGGGCATAGTTCAGCTTCAGATCCACGCCCGAATGCACATGTTCCAGGTACAGTTCACCGCGGTTCCTATAGTTGCCGTCAATGACCTGGATATTCGGCCGGCCCATGTTCGTCAGGTTGAACAGCAACTGCTGCTTGACCTTGGGGAACTCGCGGCTTTCGATTTCGTAGGCGTCGCTGCTCGGGTTGTAGCCGAACTGGAATAGCTTGTGCTGGCGACAAAACTCGAGCGTCAGGAATTCGTCGATAAAGGTCAGGTCGTTATGAATTCGCCGCACTTCGAAGATCTTCTGCCGGCCCTGCATGATCTCGGTGTCCCACGTACGACACTTCTGCATATCGTCGCACTCCTCGTACTCCTTGCCGAATCGGCCGCGATTCCACCGCACCTCGATGTCGCGGAACAGCTCGATTCCAAGCTTGTAGGGATTCAGCCGGTTCGGGCTGGCGGCCAGCGTGCCGGAATGATGGTCGGCGTAATTGATCACGTCGGCCGGTTCCAGGCCTTGTTGAGTCATAATGGTGCTGTGCCAGTAGCTTGCCCAACCTTCATTCATGATTTTGGTCTGGGCCTGCGGCGCGAAATAGCAGGCCTCGTCGCGAATGATCGACAGCACCTCAAGCTGCCAGGGCTTGAGCGGAGCGTGGTCGAGGATGAACAACATCACATCGCGCATCGGCTCCTTGGGAAACCGCTTCTCTCCCTGCTCGGATTCCTTGCGCTGCCGCTCGGCCTCGGCTGCCAGCACTTTCGGTGGATTGATAAATCGGTCCATGTACTGCTTGGCGTCAAATTTATTCGGCGGCGGCAGATCCTCTTCGCCCGTGGCGTGGGCGAACTGATACTTATCTCGCCGCTCGTAGCGCTGAATGTGGGGGGAGTAAATGTCAATCAAGTCTTCGATGCTCAGGCAGGCGTCGATAAAGGCCTCAACCTCTTCCACGCCGAACCGATCGATAAACTTCCGGATGCGATTGCCGTGGTTGGCCATCTCATCCATCATCTTGCGGCTGGTCTGACTGAACCAATAGTTGTTCTTGAAGAAATCACAGTGTCCGTAAACATGGGCCATCACCAGCTTTTGATCGGTTAGCTCGTTGGACTTCATCAAGTAGGCGTAGCACGGATCGTTGTTGATCACCAGCTCATAGATTTTTTGCAGCCCGTAGTGGTAACCCTTCGATAGCTGCTCGTATTCCATGCCGAACCGCCAATGCGGATAGCGCGTGGGAAAGCCGCCGTAGGCCGCGACGGCGTTGAGCTGATCGGCATCGACCAGTTCGAAAACCGTTTGGAAAAAGTCGAGGCCATGACCGCGCGCATAACCTTCAATGCGGCGCTGTACAGCCGCCAATTCGTCGGGTAATGCGTGAAGTTGAGCGGTCGCCATGGTGTCTTCAGATCGCTTGCGGCTTTGCCGCGCGCGCTCAGGCTCCCTTTCCAAGAAACTCTTTCAGGGCATCGTAAATTGCTTCCTTGTTCTCAATCTCGGTGAGCACGAGTTTTTCTTCCTGGTCATTGCCGAACGCCGAACGCAGCGCTCGCAGAAACTCGCCGCTGCCGTAGGGGCTTTCGACCTGCCCATAACAGAACTGATTCACGTGGGGCAGAATTTGTTCCCGCAACAAGCTCACGCTGCGGTCATTGTCCTCGCCCCAGTTATCACCATCGGAAAATTGAAATACGTAATTGTTCCATTCACTTGGCGGAAACTTGCTCTGGATGACTTCGCTGCAGAGCTTGTAGGCCGAACTGATCCGTGTGCCGCCGCTTTCGCGCGTGTGGTAGAAGGTATGCTCGTCCACCTCCTTGGCGGCGGCATCGTGAATCAGGTAGCTGATCTCCAAGCCGTCGTATTGGCTCGTGAGCCAGGTATCAAGCCAGAACGCCGCGGTGCGGACAATCTCTTTTTGATCATCCGTCATCGAGCCCGAGACGTCCATGATGTAGATGATCGCGGCGTTCGCCTGCGGAACATTCACGGAATTCCAGGAACGATAGCGTTTATCCTCGCGAATCGGCACGATGCGTGGCTTCTCGGGCGAATAGGTTAGTTCCGAAATCTGCCGCCGCAGAGCTTGCATGTACGTACGACGAAAATGGCGGAGCGACTCGGGGCCGACCCGCCGCATGCTGCGATAACGACCTTTGACCTGCTCAATTCGATCTTGGCCTTTGGGTTCAATGCGCGGCAATTGCAACTCGTCCCCCAGGATCGCCGCGAGTTCCTCGAGCGTGACTTCCACTTCCAGCACATGCGCGCCCGGCTCGCTTCCGGCCGGTCCTTTGCCATCGGCTTCGCCCGAGGCGACCTGGTCCCCCTGCTGGCCATCTCCCTGCCCCACGCCTCCCGAGCCGTTCTTGCCGTAACGAAAATGTGGCACGTCGAGTTGCGGCAACGGAATGCTCACCAGTTCACGCCCTTTACGGCCGATCATCTCCCCGTGCGTGACGTACTTCCGCAGATTCTCGCGGATTTTGCCCCGCACGATTTGCTTGAATCGAGATTGGTCGCGATCGACTTTCATAGCGGCTCGCTGCGTCTTAATGCTTGACATCGCCACGGGCGAATATGCTCGCCACGTAATTCAATACATCGGTTGCACTTTCATCGTCATAACCGTAATCGCGAATCAGGCGGCTCTTGACGACGTCGATTTTCGCCTGCGTATCGGCGTCGACCACCTTCGACACCAGACTCGTCAGCTTGATCGAATCCTTCTGGTCTTCAAACAACTTGAGCTCCAACGCCTTGTGCAGCCGTTCGTTGGTCTTGTAATCGAACGTGCGACCGTCGATCGCCAATGCGCCGATGTAGTTCATGATCTCCCGGCGGAAATCGTCTTTGCGGCTGTCGGGAATTTCGATCTTCTGCTCGACACTCCGCATCAGACGCTCGTCTGGTTCCTGGTATTGACCGGTGAACGGGTTCTTGACCTTCTCTCGCTGGGTGTATGCCTTCACATTATCAATGTAATTGCCGCACAACCGCTTGAGTGCGTCCTCGTCGGCCGCAATCGCCCGCTGCACTTCGTTCTTCACGATGTTTTCGTACTCTTCCTTCACCACTCCCAACAACTCCCGAAACTTCGTCCGCTGCTCGTCGTTGGAGATCAGCGTGTGATGTTTGAGGCCCGCTTCCAATTCGTTGAGAACCATGAAAGGATTGATCGACCTTGCGTCGGGATGAGCGACCAGGGCATTTGAGATCTTGTCCTGCACATAGCGGGGGGAGATGCCCACCATGCCTTCGTTGACCGTTTGCTCCTTCAATTCCTTAATGTTCTCTTCCGTGAAGCCAGGCAGCGACTTGCCGTTGTAAAGCTTCAGCTTTTGCAGCAGCGTCAGTCCCGCGTGCTTCGGCTCTTCGAGTCGCGTCAGGATGGCCCACATCGCTGCCATTTCAATCGTGTGTGGAGCGATGTGCTTCCCCTTGACCGTGTTCTTGTTGTAGTCCTTTTCATAGATTTTGATTTCGTCGGAAAGCCGCGTGACGTACGGCACGTCAATCTTCACCGTGCGATCTCGCAACGCCTCCATGAACTCATTGTTCTGCAAGCGACGATACTCGGGCTCGTTCGTGTGGCCGAGAATCACCTCGTCGATGTCGGTCTGCGCGAACTTCTTGGGCTTCACCTTGTGCTCCTGGCTGGCGCCCAGCAGGTCGTACAGAAACGCCACGTCGAGTTTCAAGACCTCGACAAATTCCACGATCCCGCGGTTCGCAATGTTGAACTCGCCGTCGAAGTTGAACGCGCGCGGATCGCTATCGCTGCCATATTCGGCAATCTTGCGATAGTTGATGTCGCCGGTCAGCTCCGTAGAATCCTGGTTTTTTTCGTCCTTCGGCTGGAAGGTGCCGATGCCGATACGGTCTTTTTCGCTCAGCAGCAATCGTTTGACGCGAACGTCCGCCACCACGCGCGTCCAGTCGCCGTCATACTGCTTCAGCCGCTCATGGTAGATGTAGCGGCAGAAGGGGCAGAGCTCTCCGTGGATGCGCACCTGCGGCTCCCCGGAATCACGGTCCGCGTTGAGCTGCTCGCTGATATCGGCGCGAAAGCGGGCCGGAATCAGGTGCAGCGGCTCTTCGTGCATCGGACACCAATGCACCAGGTTGCGATCACTGAGATCGGACCAGCCCAGCGTGTAAAGCGCGCCGGCATCGGTCGCAGAGTAAAGCTCTAATCCGTGCTTGAGCAACCGGGCCAGCGTGCTCTTGCTGCTGCCCACCGGGCCATGCAGCAACAGCACCCGCTTTTCGATCCCGTATCCTTTGGCGGCACTCTTGAAGGCGTTGACCAACAGACCCAGCGACTCGTCCAGGCCGAAGACGGCATCTTCGCCGTTGTGATCCGGGTCGCCGAAGAACTTGTAGTGGACGCGCTTTTCTCGATGCTGCTCGTACGTTTCAGTTCCGTACGAGAGAACCATGTCGTAGACACGCTCGAACGCGTTTCGCGTAACACCCGGGATCGTGCGGACAAGGTCGAGATACTCTTCGAACCCACCCTCCCAGTGCTTTCGGCGAAACTGGTCGAGGTCTTGCCGCTCGGCAACCAGCGAGATAATGCCGCGTCCATCGATCATCGATCATCCTCCTCGACGAGCTTTGGGGCTCGCTGCCCGAGGGGTCCCCGCCTAAGCGAGGAGACGGGCTGAGAGCCGCCTGACCCGAAATTACTTTGGTGTTAAGGTGGTTGGTCTGCCTGACGCTCCTAATTACCGAACCCATTAGCCAGGCGCCTGGAAAGCAAGGGCGGGCAAACCACTTTTCCCATGGTTTGGCCGGGCTGATACCTGCAGCCCGGTGGCTGCCCCTTCTTGCCGGACGCCAACTGTGGACGACGGCCTATCGCGATCTTGGCGCAAACCGCGGTCCCCAATTCCTTCCATTTGTTTCCGACCGCGCAGCAAGAACCCTCGACTCGGCCCGAGAAGAGGCTTGCGTCGATCATCCAGCGAACAGGGTGGAGAACAGAATTGGAAAAGAACTCAGACTGGTGGGAGCGGTTGGCGTGGCCCGACGCGGCCGATTGGTGGTGCGGCCTGGCCGGTTGGTCGCTCAAAACCCGATACTTTGCACTGCGGGGGTTCATAAACGGCCATCCCTAGCCTGAACAATTTCCCGCCTCGTCCTATGTTAAATTATCGTCAGAGATGAGCCCCAGGACAATACCGTGTTTCGCACATTTAGAAAAAATCTGGCGGCGGGTTACCGTAGGAGGAAATTTTCTGGAGTCCGAGGCCAGGATTCATCACATCAACGAGGTCGTGCGAGCAAACCCCTCACGCCTGAATCCCCGACCCTCCCATTCACGTTAACGACCAAGGTCAGCAACGGCATACGGAGTATGCCTGCTACGTAGCAGGCACACTCCGTGTGCCGTCGCCGAGCGGCAATATACCTCGCCGCTGAACCGGCAACGCTCAGAATTTGGGCGAACGCGAAAGCCGACAAACCCGAATCGCAGGGCGGAAACCGTGGCATCGAATGCGACAGGTAACCGTTCACGGGCCAAGAGAGGGGGACAGGCACATTTTCCCGGGAACCGCGTTGGGCGACCCGCCAACAGAACGAGGCACCTCTCGCGAATTCGCCGGGAAAATGCGACAGTCCCCGGCCCGTGGCTGCCGCTCCTATTCGATGGAAATGGAAACCCGACGCTCCACCGACAATCCGCGCTTTCTGAGCCTGGCGGCCAAAGTCACTTCGTACACCATCTCCAGCAGTCCCGGCCCGCGATCCTGGTGCAAATGCACGGCACTGTCGATGATCAACGTTCCAATCTCGTTCTCATGCATCTCCGTGACTCTGCGGCTCCGTGAGAGATTCTGTTTGGGATCGAACAGGCGATGCACCCCACTCACGCCAGCAGGCGATGCACCCCACTCACGCCAGCAGGCGTTGAACCCCACTCACGCCAGCAGGCGATGGACCCACATTCACGCCAGCAGGCGATGGACACTGTCCATCAGGCGGTCCATGGCGAACGGCTTGCGGATGTAGTCGTCAACGCCCAGCATCTCGGCGTACGCTTTGTGCCGGCTGCCTTCATTCGCCGTGATCATGATCACCTTGAGCGGAACCGGACGGGTGCGACGAAGGCGCTCGAGTACCAAGAACCCGCTGCGCTTGGGCATCATCATATCGAGAATCACCAAATCGGGATCCTCGCGCTCGGCCATCGCCAATCCCTGATTGCCGTCTCGGGCAATCAGAACCTGGTACCCCTTGGCCTCTAAAGCGTAACGGACCGAATCAACGATTTCTTGGTCATCGTCCACGATCAATACACGCTTGGTGGCAACTTCCTTGCTCTTGTCATCGTCCATAGCGGGCAATTCCTGCGGCGGCGCTTTTTTGGGAAGCCCTCACAAGTATCCGACCCACGGCGGTTTTGCAAGCGGGTCTCGCTGGCCACGGCCAATCAGTTATCCGCTGTAGGGCCGGCTGTGCCGGCCGGATTCACGTGACTTTCCCATCCACGGCCGGCAAAGCCGGCCCTACCAGGTTGCCGAATGTAAAACACTGATTGGCCCTGCGCTGGCGACAAGGAAGAACTGCGCCGTCGAGGCGTAACCGTACAGAGGCCGGGGACTGGCTCATTTTCCCGGCAAATTCGCGAGAGGCGCATCGTTCGGTCAGGAGGTTGTCGAACGTGGTTCCCGGGAAAATGTGCCTGTCCCCCTGTCTTGGCCCGTGAACGGTTACCGTCGAGGCTGCCAGGATCCGAGCCGCGGCAGAGTCCCAAAAGCTTCACGCGGGGACCATCGCTACGTTCTGCCCCAGCACCCGCGTTCCGCGCCCCAAGGACACCCTGCATCGCGGCAAATCGTCGAAAACGCCGTTAGTTGCCCGCGTGGTGAAGCTGCCGCACCAAGTCCACCAGCCGCTCATGTGTGTCCTGCGTTTGGCTGATGACGAGCGCTCGGCCGTTTCGCCAGTAATAGATTCGGCCCAAACCGCCCTGGCTTTCCCAGGAGCCGGGAGCAATGGTGCGCTCGATCAGCTCGACGAGTTCGGGGCCATAGTCGTCGTTTTTCGCGGCGCGATTTAATCTTCCGCCAACGAGCCCCTGCATCTGCTGCCGCGGCCCCGGCGCCAACTGTTGGTTAAGTCCAATCTGCTGGTAGAGTGCAACCAATTCCTTGGCCATTGCCACACGCACCGGGCCGTTCGCCTGGGCCTCACGTTTGAGCGCAGAATGAACCGCCGCGCGTAGTTTTGCAGGCGATATCGTTTCGTGGCGAGGGATGAAGTCCCCATTGCTTTCCGGCGGGGACGCGGCCAGCAGATGCACCGCCAAAGTAACCGTGAGAATCGACATGACATCGCCTCCTCTTAAATATTTCCCCCTGTCTGAGCTTACTCTATCGCATCGACCGCGATTAGACAATCAGCATTGCGTCCCCATAGCTGAAGAACCGATATTCCTCATGAATTGCTTCCGCGTATGCCCGCCGAATTAACGCGTCGCCGCCCAACGTGCGCACCAGCACCAACAGGGTCGTCCTCGGCAGGTGAAAATTGGTCATCAAGGCATCAACGGCGCGAAATTGATGTCCCGGCCGGATGTACAGATCGGTTTCGCCCGACCACGGTGCAAGCGGCGAATGCAGACTCCCGGCAAGTGCCGCTGTTTCCAACGTACGCACCGTGGTTGTGCCAACGGCCACCACGCGTCCGCCAGCAGCTCGACAGTGATTGACCAGGTCGCATGCGTTTTTCGAGAGGGTGCCCCACTCGCCATGCATCAGGTGATCTTCAATGGAATCGGTGGCGATCGATCGAAATGTGCCCAGGCCGACGTGCAGCGTCAATCGCGCGACGCTCGTCCCCTGCTTTTCGATCCGTTCCAGCAGTTCTTTGGTGAAGTGCAAGCCAGCAGTCGGAGCGGCCACCGAACCCGGCCGTTCGGCAAAGACCGTTTGATAGCGTTGGGCGTCACTGTCGACCATCTCACCCTGGCGGATGTAGTGCGGCAACGGCACCCTCCCGACACGATCGAGCAGTTGCGAAGGGTCGGCAGCCGGCTCGGGATGGAACGGCTCCGGTCGGACCAGCCAAATACCCCCTGGCTCCTTCGCCAGCAGCCTTAGCCGGAACTCCTCGCGTCCCTGGTTGCTGACCAACGTCACGGTTTCATCTTCCGATAGCCGGCCCCGCGCCTTGCCGAGCACCCGCCAACGCCCCTGCTCATCCGCGGAAAGAAACAGGCCTACCCAACGGCCGCCCGTGGTCGTGCGATAACCCACCAGCCGGGCAGGTACGACCAGGGTGTCGTTCATCACAAGACAGTCCTTGGGCGAAAGCAATTCCGGCAGGTCGCGGACATGCAAATGTGCCAGCGAATTTTCCCGCCGATCGACCACCAGCAGCCGCGCATCACTGCGGTTAACCAGCGGTTGCTGGGCAATCAGGTGCTTGGGCGGCTTGTAGTCGTAGGCGGCAACGTCGGTCATAGGCAGGACGGCACAAACAGGGTCGTGGTTGCGGCAATTGGCACCACTGAGTATAGCAAACACTGCATTCACGCCATGGAGTAGCTGACTGTGGGCGAATCTTCATCACGGATACGCATCGCGCTGGTAATCACCGAGCTGCAAGTCGGCGGCGCCGAGCGGTGCTGTGTTCAACTTGCCACAGGGCTCGGACGCGACAAGTACGATCCGGTCGTCTATAGCCTGCTCGCGGCCCCACCGGAAGATCGGGCGTCCCTGGTTCATGAGCTGCAAGCAAGCGGCATTCCGGTGCATTTCCTCGGCGCGCGATCGTGGCTGAGTTTGCCGAGAACAATCCTGTCCTTGCGCCGGCATTTTCTTCGACAGCGACCCGATCTGGTGCAAGGATTCTTGTTTCATGCGAACCTGGTCGCTGCGCTCGCAGCCTGGCTGGCCAATGTGCCGTGCATGATGTCCGGCATCCGCGTTGCTGAGCCTCGCGGATGGCACTTGCGACTGGCACGCTGGGCGGATCGGTTCGTCACCAATCACGTCTGTGTGAGCCAGGCCGTTGCAGAATACTCCCGCACGGCGGGACGACTCCCCTCCCAAAAAATCGTGGTGATTCCCAATGGCGTCGATCTGCGGAAGTTCTCGGACTCGACACCGATCGACCTGCAAGAGCTTGGCGTTCCAGCGGGGCGCCGCGCGATTACCTTTGTGGGCCGACTCGACGCTCAGAAAGGAGTAGGCTGGCTGATGCACCTGGCATCCCGAATTTTCGCCCAGTGTAAGCTTCATGACCTGCTCGTCGTGGGCCAGGGACCGGATCGTGAGCTGCTGGAACAAATCGTCCGGGAATTACGCATCGGCCCGCGGGTTCGCTTCGCGGGGTGGCAAGCCGACGTGCCGGCAATCCTGGCGGCTAGCGATGTACTCGTTCTTCCATCCCAATGGGAAGGCATGCCGCATGTCGTGTTGGAAGCAATGGCCGCCGGCAAGCCCATTGTGGCCTGCGACGTGGAAGGTGTGCGCGAGCTTCTCGGCGAGGGGGCAGAGAAGCAAATCGCACCACGCGGTGATGCGGAAGCGTTTCTGAATCGGCTCTCGTCAATCCTCGACGATGCCGACCTGGCAGCCAAATTGGGTACGCAGAATCACCGTCGCGTCGCCGACCAATTCGCAATCGCAACAATGGTTGCCAGGTATGATCTTTTGTATAGGTCTCAGCGGACCTGACCCCCCGACAAAGCCCGCGGCCGTGCTCTTGTATTTGCCCTAAGTCTATAGTGCTATTGCCGATGCGCTCATTGGCAGGACTTTACTCATGTCCCGGCGAGATCGTCGAAAAAAGGTCGCTTGACGCAGAGAGCGAAAAGCTTATCTTTGGGGCCAAGTGGTTGGTTGTGGGAGGAATTGGAGATTCATGCTTTTCACCGGCAGCTTTCAACGGGCCATCGATGAAAAGCAACGAGTCGCGATCCCCAAAACTTTCCGCGACGCGCTCGGCGGAAGCGTACCGACTCTGTTCGTGACGCCGGGCACCGATGGTTCTCTTGCTCTTTACACGGAGGCGGCGCTGGCCCAACTGGCAGAACGACTCGCGGCCGCCTCGCCAAACGGACAAGATGTCCGGGCGTTTGGCCGTCTGTTCTACGCCCGAGCCCAAGCCGTTGAGTTAGACCGCCAGGGACGCGTACGGATACCGCCCGAGCTGGCACAGTTGGCCGGTCTAACCAATGAGACCGTGTTATTGGGTGTGCAGGATCACTTGGAGTTGTGGGATCGGGCACGTTGGGACGCCTACGTGGCCCAGCGGCAGGCTCGATTTGACGAAATTGCCGAGGCTGCCTTTGAGCCGAGGCGCGGTTGAGCGATCTCTCCTGAGTAGTCCGTCCGTGAGGTTTGTTAGCGAGTGCGTCCGACCGTTGGCGGCCACCGACGGTCGAGCGGGGTGAGATCGCATCGCTTTGGCAAGGAGCGCCGAAGCAGCGAATGGCGAGCGCGTGCCGTCACGAGCGGCCGTCGCCCGCAAACCGTGAACCCAACCGGGGCGAAAGGATTCGCCCCAGGGTGCGCGGTTTTTCGGAGATGATTTTCCCCAAGGACATCGACGTGCTTGCGAAACCGGCTTCCGGGCTCCTCGACCACCCCATCCGCGGGCCGGGGACTGGCTCATGACTTGGCGATTTCGGGAGAGGTGCATCTCGTCAATCATGGCGAGCGGCCCAACGTGGTTGCGGGGAAAATGTGCCTTGTCCCCCTCGGCTGTCATGCGAACGGTTACAATCGCCTCATGCCGACCGCTCACGTTCCCGTCATGCCGGCTGAGGTTATTGAGTGGCTTAATCCGCAGCCGGGACAAACGTTCGTCGATGGCACGCTCGGCGGCGGCGGGCACACGAAGCGACTCGCGGACGCAGTCGGCGACGGCGGTCTGGTGGTTGCCATGGACCGCGACCCCGCGGCCTTGGAAGAAGCGGAAAGGTCCCTTGCCGGCCTGCCGATCAAGCTCGCCCACGGCAACTATTGCGAGCTGCCGCAGCTTCTCGGCCAACTCGAAATCCCCGGCGTTCAAGGAATTCTGCTCGATCTTGGCATGTCGAGCGATCAGTTGGCCGATCGCGAGCGCGGCTTCAGCTTCGACGCCGATGGTCCGCTCGATCTTCGATTGGATCCGACCAACGGCGAACCGGCCTGGCAGCTCATCGAGCGAATCGACGAACGGCGGCTTGCCGATGTGATCTACCAATTCGGAGAGGAACGACACAGCCGGCGGATCGCCCGACGAATCGTCGAAGCCCGCCGTCAGGAGCCAATCCGCACGGCCGGGCAATTAGCCGAGATCGTCCGCCGCGCCGTTCCGCGCAACCGCGATCGTCAGCGGATCGATCCGGCCACGCGCACCTTTCAGGCCCTCAGAATCGTGGTCAACGACGAACTGGTCTCGCTCGACAAAGCTCTGCACAAGCTGCCGGATTGTCTGCTTTCCGGCGGACGACTTGCGGTCATTAGCTTTCATTCGCTGGAAGACCGCCGCGTCAAGCAGGCATTTCGCGACGACCCACGCTGGCTGGCTCTCACCCGCAGGCCAATCACTGCTAGCGAGGCCGAACGGACCGCCAATCCGCGGGCCCGCAGCGCAAAACTGCGGGTGGCGCAGCGAGCGTAATTCTGTACCCTGGCAAACATGCGACTTTTCATTTCCGACCTTACGACGGGAGTTTTCAAACATGGGTAATGAAGCCAAGATTGGACTGGCGGTGGTGGGTGCTTTGGCAATCATGTTCTGCGGCGTGCTGTACCAGCGCGTTTCGAAACTGAAGATGACTCCGGCGACCGTCGCGAAAAACGCATCGAAGTCGAATGATCAATCGAACTTGTTCGGCGCGCCCAATAAACCAACCACCGTGGCGTTAAAAAAAGGCGACGAGGCAGGGAGTGAATCGCCCGATGGCGGATCATTCAAGTGGAAATCCCAGCCATCCGATGTGCCTGCCACCACGACCGCGAAGCCCAACGTGTCATCACCTCCAAGGGCCGCGTATCTGCCGGCCGGTGACGAGCCTCGGGCCGACTATCGCTATGAGTCGCGGCAAACACCCCCCGACGAGCCGGCGAATGATCCAGCAGTTGCGGCAGCAAGCAATCCGACGGCCAACGCTCAACCGCTGGAGGCGTCGCCGCCGGTGGCAATCTCCAATCCCTCAACTCTCGCGGGATCGCCCGCGGACGCTGCCCAACCCGACAGTCCCGCAGTGACCGCGATCGATGCGCCGACTGCTGAAAGTGCCGCGCTCGACGATCTTGCCAGCGACGAATCGGCCGCGCCTGCCAGGCTCGACGAACAGGCCGTTCCCGCCACCCTTGCCGAAGCGGCACCGCCGCCGCAAGCCATCGAAAATCGACCCACCAGCCGCTTCATCGCGCCGCCGCAGGGAGAGCGCGTCGCGGCCCCGGAGACAAGACTCAATTCGCTCGGTTTGCGAACTTCGTCTTCCGACGCACCGCCGAGTGCAGAGACCATCGCCGGCGGCAAGTACACGCTCGGCCCCAATGAGAACTTCTGGACCGTTTCCGAAAAGGCGTATGGGTCGGGCGGATTTTTCAAGGCGCTGCACGCTTACAATGCAGAGAAACATCCTGTCGCCGATGAACTTACCGTCGGCGATGAAGTCCTGGTTCCCCCGAAATCGGAACTCGAACGGCAGTTTCCAGACCTTTGCCCCAAGCCGGGACGCCGCCCGGCCAAACCGTCGTACGCCATGCAAGCGAGTGCCAGGTTGCGGGCCGACGACACCCGCTACGTCGTGCAAGAGGGAGACACGCTGTTTGACATTGCCCGTTATGAACTCGGCAAGGCGTCTCGGTGGGCCGAACTGTACGAGTTGAATCGCAATGTAATCGGCGAAGACATCGACTTTCTCCGCGCCGGCATGGAGCTGGTCCTGCCGGGAGACACGGACGAAGCCGATGCCATGACGCGCCAACCCGGCGAAGCGTTACAGCGATAATCCACGGGCCGGGGGCCGGCTCATTTCCCGGTGACTACGAGAGAGCTGCATCGTCCTGATGGGATGGCTGCCCAACGTGGTTCCCCGGGAAAATGTGCCTGTCCCCCCTCGCTTTGCCCCAACGTGGAACGCTCCGAGTTAATCCCGGCTTTGCAGTTTCGAAAGCAGCCGCAGGATTTCCACATACAGCCAGATCAGCGTCATCAACAGGCCAAATCCGGCGTACCACTCCATGTACTTCGGCGCCGAATTCTTGACACCCTCTTCGATGAAGTCGAAGTCGAGAACAAGATTTAAAGACGCCAGCACCACGACGAACAGCGAGAAACCGATCCCGATCAGGCCGTTGCCGTGAATATGAGGAATTGCCACGCCAAAGAAGCCGAGCACCATGGAAGCCAAATAGACCAGCATCACGCCCCCCGTGGCCGCAACGATTCCCAGCTTGAAGTTCTCGCTTGGCTTGATCAGTCCCGTGCTGTAAACAGCCAGCAACGCGGCCAACGTGCCAAACGTCAGTCCCACCGCCTGCATGACAATTCCGCCGTACTGAGCCTCGAAGCTGGCCGAAATGCCCCCCAGCGCGAGCCCTTCGCAAGCGGCGTAAAGCGGAGAGGTCCACGGCGCGGTCGTTGGCCTGAAGATCGTGATCAGCGCAAACACGGCCCCGCCGATCAGTCCTCCCAGCATGTACGGCATAGCCGTGGTGGCGCCGTTCGCGCCGTTGGCAAAGTACTGCTGCCAGGTGAAGATCGCCGTCGTGGCCAGAACGACCAGCAGGATTCCAGTCTTCATCACGACGCCGTTGAGCGTCATCACCTGCGTGTTTGCGTCGGTCCAGACGGAATTGCGAAAGACGTTGTCGCTGAGAGCCGGATTGCCGGTTCGCATAATAGAATCCTCAAAAGGGTTGGGGAATGGGCACTGGATGAAGTATAGCAGTTTCATGCGCGACGGCAAAAGCCAGATCTGTGCTCTGATAGCGATGGTACCTGTACGGCGGAATCGATTTCCTGGCGAACCTCGTCGTCGAATTCAACGCTCAATCGTTCCTCAAGCGCTGCGCGCGCCGCGGGAGTGGCCAGTTGCCCTAACGCCCATGCGGAGGCGCCGCGCACCAGCGGCTCGCAGTCGTTCAGGCCAAGGATCAGTGCGTCAGTCGATGCTTCACAACGCTGATTTCCCAGCACGATCGCTGCGTTTCGTAGCAGTCCACGGCGTTTGGGTCTCCACAAGGGGGACGAGCGGAACCGCTCGCGGAAACGGGCGTCGTCAAGCTTGAAAAGTTCTCCGAGCGACACCGGGTTCGTGTCCGCGCGGGGTTGAAACGCCGGCTCGTCAACGATCCAATCGCGATGGTTCCATGGGCAAGCCTCCTGACAAACGTCGCAGCCAAACAGCCAATCGCCGATTCCCGCCCGTAACTCAGGCGCGATCGCCCGGCGGTGCTCGATCGTCAAATAGCTGATACATCGCCGCGCGTCGAGCACATACGGTTGCACAAATGCGCCGGTCGGACAAGCATCGAGACAGGCCGTGCATGTGCCGCAGTGATCGGTCTCCTGCGCGGTGTCGTATTCCAGTTCTGCCGTAGTCAGCAGCGCGGCGAGAAAGAACCAACTTCCGATCTGCTTGTTCAAAAGCAGCGTATTCTTGCCAACCCAGCCGAGACCGGCGAGCCCCGCAAACTCGCGCTCCAAGAGAGGTGCCGAATCGACGACCCCGCGGGTAGCAGCGCCGGGGCATTCACCGCGCACAAATGCCGCCAGCTCGTTGAGCCGAGCGCGAATCAGGTCGTGATAGTCGTCTCCCCAGGCATAGCGAGATACCCGTCCTTCGCCCGGCCGGGACATGGCCGGTTCGGAATTCCGGTAATGCATCGCAAGCATGACAATACTTCGCACGCCGTCCAATACGTGCGACGGGTGCTGGTAAGCCGCCTCACGCCTGCCGAGGTAGTCCATCTCGCCGGAATAGCCGCGTTCCAGCCATTCTGAAAGACGCGTCGCGCCGGCCGCTTCGACCGCCGGGCAGACCCCAGCCATAACGAACCCCAATCGCTGGGCCTCAGACTTCACACGCAGGGTCAATTCCATTGCAGGCATTCGCACAGCCGGTTGCTAGAGAATGAAACGTCATAATTCCCGAGGCCGAGGCGCCTGCCCAGCCGCCGGTTCACGGCTCGGCAGGCTGCTCCCCCTCCCACGATCAGGCAACGTTGTTTAGAATACGCGGAGCTGCCTGGTTCCACGATATGGCTAGGGTTGATGGTATCAATTGATGAAGCGAATGCTGTTCTTCGCCGTCCTCTTACTGCTTTCGGGCTGCGGCCCGCGGGTCAGCCGTGATCAACTCGGTACGATCGAGAATGAGCTGCCGAAATTCGATCCGATCGACGACGAATACCCGCTGCCGAAACTGGACGATTCGTCCCTGTAGACCGTCGGGTATTCCGAGCGGCGGCAGAAGCTGCCCGACAACGTGACCGCCGCCCAAGCGAGACTGCTCAAGCCGGAACTCCGACGATCAGAAGATTCCCAATTGGTCGCGAGCGTCTTCGGTCATGAGGTCCGGCGTCCAGGGAGGGGTCATCACGACCTTGACTTCCACGTTGGCCACGTCGGGCAGGGCGCCCAATACCGTTTTTGATTGTTGAATGAGCTGCGGTCCGGCAGGACAGGCGGGGCTGGTCATCGTCATGTCGATCTTGATGTGGGACTTGCTGTCCAACTGTTCGATTTCGACGCCATACACCAAGCCAAGATCGACGATGTTGACAAACAACTCGGGATCAATGACTTGCTTGAGCGTTTCGCGGACGTGATCTTCTGTGGGAGGCATGGGAGGTCAGGTGGTCGGGAGCCAGGAGTCAGGACGCAGGGGCGAACCATTCGACAGGTTTAGTCGTTGGCTTTCAGCATTATATCATCTCCGACGATTTTCACCTCGTACGAAACGGTGGCTTTCGTGGCCGGCATGGTCAGAGCTTTGCCGGTGCGAATGTCGAATTTGGCCCCATGCCGCGGGCACGCGATGGAATGATCTTCCAGATCCCCCTCGCCGAGCGGTCCCCCGTCGTGCGTGCAGACGTCGTCCAGCGCAAACACATCGTTGCCAACGCGGAACAGCACGACCAGGCGGTCGTCGATCTCCACCAACTGCCGGCCGGGATCGGCGAGCAACGAGAACTTAGCGACTGGGACAAAATCAGGCATGGGACTTGGGGCTGGGGGCTGGGGGTAACCGTTCAAGGGCCGGGGACTGGCTCATTTTCCCGGCGAATTCGCGTGAGATGCATCGACATGTCAGGAGGTTGTCCAACGTGGTTCCCGGGAAAATGTGCCTGTCCCCCTCTCTTAACCGCTGAACGGTTACGGGATTCGGGGCTCCGAAAACCTGCGGAACTCGAGTCCCAAGCCCCCGGGGCCCAAGCCTCACGGCGCGAGCCGCTCTATTCGTATTCGCGAATCCGCCGGCCGATGGCATCGCCCAGTGCTTCGCGGACGCTTTCGATGGTGATGCGGTCGAAAACCTGTTGGAAAAAGCCAGCCACGATCATGCGGATCGCTTCTTTGCGGGTCAGGCCACGGCAGCGGGCGTAAAAAATCTGCTCTTCGTCCACGCGACCGGTCGTGCTGCCATGCGTGCAGCGCACGTCGTCGGCTTCGATCTCCAGACCGGGGATCGAATCGCTGCGCGAATGTTCGGAGAGCATCAGGTTATCGTTTCGCTGATATCCGTCGGTCTTCTGAGCGCCCTGGTCGACCTTGATCATGCCGCGCCAAACGATGCGGGAAGCATCCTGGAGCGCTCCCTTGTAAAGCAGATCGCTGCGGCAGTGTGGGGCTTGATGATGCTGGAGCGTGTTGTAGGAGAGATGCTGTTTGCCTTCCGTGAACAGCACCCCGTTGACCTGACACTCGGCGCCCTCGCCGACGAGTCCCACGTGCTGATTGACTTTGGCCAGCTTGCTGCCCAGTGCCGCAATCGTCCACTGCAACGATGAGTCACGATCGAGAATCGCCTTCTGATGGGCGAAATGCCAGACCTGCGTCGACCAGTTTTGCAGATTGACGTAACGCAAGCGAGCGCGCTGTCCGACGAAGAGTTCAATGGCCCCGCAGTGCAGTCCTGGGGCCGCTGCGTCCGCGCTCGCGGTTTCGGCGAGGAGCGTGGCTTCGGCGTCGTCTTCGAGAATTACGAGCGTATGGCTGAAGTCGGTCGCGCCGGGCGACAACGCGGTAAGCAGATGCAGAGGCTGTTCGATTCGCACGCCGCGGGGGACATAGAGCAGCGTGCCGCCGCTCCACGCCGCCGCATGCAGGAGTGAGAATTTATCGGCCCTGGAATTGACCGCGCGGAACCAATGCGGCTTGATTAAATCGCCGTGTTCCGCCAGCAGCGCATCGAGACTGCCGAAGAGCACGCCTTGATTGGCCAATCGACGATCGAGTCGCGCGGAGTTTGCATGGCTATCGAGTGTCGTCGCCTGGCC
>SXGT01248108.1_pt1 | contig 29776 bp, 25 predicted proteins | sample 3176221 | NCBI WGS metagenome assembly SXGT01 (sample SAMN11356862, study PRJNA531348) | freshwater metagenome | isolation source: freshwater sample F1-120 | place: China: Fuxian Lake, Yuxi | collected 2017-12-25 | reverse complement strand
GCCGGAGCCCTGGTTCCTGTACGTCGCGTACAACGCGGTTCACGCTCCGGTCCATGACGTGCCGGGCGGCCTGCCGTCGACGAACTGCGGGAGTTACCTCCCCAACTCCTCTCCCTGCTATCCGGGGGCGTCTCCGAGCTTCGCCTCGCGCCTGCGCTGCATGATGGAGCAGCTCGACAACCAGATCGGGCGCCTGCTGTGCGCCGTCGACGCCAGCAATACCACGGTGATCCTGATCAGCGACAACGGCACCGATCCCAATGGACTGCTACCGCCCCACGACCGCTCGACGGCCAAGGGCACCGTGAAGGAGGGCGGGATCCGCGTGCCGATGATCATTCGCTCTCCCCTGCAGGCCCCGAGCACCGTCGGTCGCGTGTCGCGCGCACTGGTGAGCTCGACCGATGTATTCGCCACGGTGGCCGCGATCGCCGGCCTCTCGGTACCGACTGGCGCGGCACCGGACTCCGTCTCGATGTTGCCGTACATCACGGGGTACCAAGGCAGCCGCCGCTCGTTCGCCTACAGCGAGAACTTCTTCCCGAACTTCGAGCCCGACCCGGTGACGGGCGGCCCGCCGGCGAACTACGTCACGAATCGCCACGTGCAGGCGATTCGCGAGCAGCGCTTCAAGCTCGTGCGCCGCACGGACCGCAACCAGAACGGCGGGAACACCTTCACGGTACTGGAGGAGTTCTATGACCTTCTGCAGGGCGGACCGCCTGATCCTGCCACGGGAGCGCCGACGCCGGACTGGTTCGAGGAGAACGACTTGTTGCTCTCCAGTCTGCCCATGGCACCGCGCACCCAGCGCGCCCTGCAGTTCCTGCGCAACAAGCTCGACCTCAAGTACCCGTCGATCTGCCGCTGAACCGCATGCGGCTGCGCACCATGCCGGTGCGCAACGGGCCAGTTGTCGCGCTCGCCTCCCGCCACTCGGCCGACCATGAGTCTCCAACGGGGCCCGCGTGCTCCGCAGGAGAATTCCGTGCGCACCGCGTCGCAACTGGCCATCGCCGCGTTCCTTGTGTCGTCCTTGTGCAGTGCCTGTGCCTTTGGAGATCGCCACGTGCGGCTCGAGTACCTGCCGCCGGGACCGGGAGCCGTCGCGGCCGTGCTGTCGAGCGCACCGCTCGCTGCGCGTACGATCCACCTCGGCGCCTTCACGGACCAGCACGCGGAGCGCAGTCGGATCGGGGAGGTTCGCAACGGGTGGGGCAAGCACACGGCCGCCGTGGTGGCGGAAATGGCGTCTGCGAGTGGCTGCGCGAGGCCGTGTGCACCGGGCTCGAGCGGGCGGGCTTCCAAGTCGCCCTCGACTGCCCCGCGCCCGGCGGGCTCGAGCTGCGCGGCGAGGTGCTGCGCGGCTACTGCAGTGCCTACACGAGCCACGAAGGGGAGCTGCAGCTCTCCAGCGAGCTTTGCCGTGACGGGAAAGTCCTCGGTCACTACCCCGTCAGCGGCAAGGGCAGCGCGCCGGGACCAACTGGGGCGCCACGGAGAAGGCCTATGGAGAGACGCTGGCTCTCGCCCTGCAGGCAGCCGTGCGCCGGCTCTCCAGCAAGCTCTCGACCTGCCTGCGCACGAGCCTGAATCCGGTCCCGTGAGGCGGGCTGCAGGCGCGGAGCTCGTGCATGCCGCGCCGCCGTGCTCGGAGCGCTATTTGGCGCCCGCGCGGCGCCCGGAGTCCACCTTCGCGACTTCCGCGAGGGCGGACTTGAGATCCGAGATGATGTCGCTCGGGCTCTCGAGGCCGATCGAGAGTCGCACCGCGCCGCCCTGCTTGCCGTAGGAGCTGTGCGTCATGCTCGAGGGCAGTTCGATCAGCGTCTTGGTGTGCCCGAGCGAGACGGCCAGCGTCACCGAGTAGGCCGAGCGGGCCAGCGAGTCGATGAACTCGACCGGCTCCACGCGCTCCGCATCGAGCTCGAAATAGATCATGTTGCCCGGCGCGAAGTCGCCGTCGAAGTCGACGAGTTGGCGCTCGGCGAGCTCGCGCTGCGGGAAGCTCGGCAGACCGGGATACAGGACGCGCGCAACGGCGGGCTGCTTCTCGAGCCAGGCGGCCACCTTGCGCGCGGTGAACTGCTGGCGCTTGAGCCGCAGGGCCAGCGTCGGGAGCCCGTAGACGAGGATCGTCCACGCTGCCTTCGACGAGAGGATCCCGCCGAAGTCCTTGCGATAGAGCAGGAGCCGCGCATGCAGCGCCTTGGGGCAGATCACCGCGCCCCCGAGCTCGGTTCCGAAGCCGCCGAGGTTCTTGGTGAGCGAGTGCAGCACCACGTCCGCTCCGAGTGCGAGCGGGCGCTGTCCGAACGGAGTAGCGAAGGTGTTGTCGATGAAGATGAGCAGCTTGCGGTCCTCAGCGCGCCCTGCGTTGAGTTCGTCAACCAGCTCGCGCAACGCGCGTACGTCGATGAGCTCCAGCGTCGGATTCACGGGCGACTCGAAGTACAGGACGCGCGTGCGTTCGTTCACGGCCGCGCGCACGGCCGCGAGGGCATTCATGTCGGTACGCTTCACGCCGATGCCCTGACGCGGGTACCAGTTCTCGAACAGGGAGTGCGTGCAGCCGTAGAGCACGGGGTGCGCGACCAACTCGTCACCGGCTTTCAGCGTGCAGCCGAGTGCCGCGGAGATCGCGGCCATGCCGGACGCGAACGTGACGCAGCTCTCGCCCTGCTCGATTTCCGCGAGCTCGCCCTCGAGGATCGAGCGCGTCGGCTCGTCGAGGCGGTCGTAGATGTAGACCGGCGTCTCGCCGACGTCCGTGACGAGCTGTCCAAACTCCTGGAAGCCCCGCGCGCCGCGCTTGGCCGAGTCGAGGCGGTAGGTGGTCGAATTCGAGAGCGGCGGAGTCACGTGGTGGGAGAAGTCCCACTTCGCCGAGTGCTCGGGGCCGTGGACGAGGCGGGTCGTGACCTTGTATTGCTGCTTCTTCGCCATGGAGTGCTCCTGTGCACGCGGTGGTGCAAGGGGAGACTCTAGTCCATGCAGCGCCCGCGACGCCGCTACGAACTCCTGCGCAGGCGCGCGCTCAGGGCTGGATCGAAAAGCGCAGCGCGTCGCTCGCAGCGAACGAACCCGCCGCATTTTGCGGGTCGCGCAGGTGCCACTGCGCATTCACGACCGCGCCAACGGCCAGACGAGCGTCGAGGCCGGCCGCGATCCGCGCGTTGAAGTCGAGGGCCGCGCTCGCGCCGCAGCCCGCGGGGCTGCCACCCGCCGTGACTTGCACGGCCGAGCGCGTCAGCGGCGTCGCGAGGCACAGCGTGCCACCGAAGAACGGCGTCGTCGCGGGACCGCCGAGCGTGTAGACGAGCGAGCAGGCGCGCGCGGCCGGAGCCTGCGAGAGCGCGACGACGAAGCCAGTGCCCGCGCTCGCGCTCGGGCTGCCGGACCAGCCGATGGTGGCCGAGCAGCCGCCGCCGGTGGCACGCGGGCTGCAGTAGCTGCCGACGAGCGGCGGAGTGAAGTTGACGATGAGTGTCGGCCACTCCGCGGGATCCGCGGACTCGCGCGTCCCGAAAACCTTGGTGGTCTGCGAGACGTTCTCGGCGTCGAGCTTGAGCAGCCAGCCGAAGTTGGCGCCGGGGTTGTCGAGCCAGCTCTGCACATCGGCGACGGCGGCTGCGGTCGATGGCCACGTGTGGGAGCCGAGCTGGTCCACGGCGAGCACGGTGCTCGCGCTGGCGGTGAAGTCGCCTCCCGGCGATGTCCAGTTCGAGCTCGGATAGAAGCGGTGCAGCCACGTCGCGTCCCCGGGCTGCGCTGGCGCACCCTGTCCGCTTGAGGTGCTCGAGGCACCCTCGCCCCAGTCCGCCAGCAAGCGGTGCACGCGCACGTTGCGCGGGCCCGTGTTGCCGCTCGGGTTGGCGAGCACGAGCTGTACCGAGTTCACGACCGAGCCCGTCGGCACCATGGCCGTGAGGTTGAAGCGCACCAGCCCGCGGCGGATGGGCGCGGTCGAGTTGCCTCCCGCGCGACCGACGATCATCACCGGGCCCGAGCCATTCGCGACCGAGCCGGAGGCGTCGTTCCAGAGCGTCGTATCGCGCACCGCCGTGAGGGAGAGGACATCGGCGCGCGCCGACCCCGCGAGGGCGACGAGCGCCCAAGCGAGGGCGGTACGGATCATGGCGTGAGCCTTAGGGGTAGATGTAAAAGCGCAGGGCGTTGGACAGGTTGGTCGTGAAGGTCGCGGCGGGGTCGCGGTTCCAGTACTGGGCGCACACGATGCGACCGACCGAGAGCTGCGGGTCGAGACCCGACGCGATGCGCACGTTGAAGTCGTAGCTCAAACTGCCGGTGCAGTCGTTGGCCGGAGTCGCGTTGCCGCCCGAGTTCTGGGGGGCCGTGCGCAGCACGGGCGACTGCACGCACATCGTGCCGCCTTGGAACGGCGCAGAGGCCGGACCTAGGGTGCCGTAGAACAGCAACCCCGACTTCTGGTTGAGCGTGTTCGAGAGCGTGATCAGGAAGCCGGAGCCGGCGTTGAAGTCGGCGCTGCCGCTCGAGCCGATGGCCGGAACGCAGCCGAGGCTGTTGGTCTTCGCCGTGCAGTACGGCGTCGGCTGCGGAGGCGTGTAGGTGACGATGAGCTGCGGGCGATACTGCGGCAGGCTCTCGCGTGACTCGAATTGCTTGGCCGACTTCGCGCCGCCTTCTGGCCCGCGCAGGATCCAGCCGTGGTTCTGCGTCGGGTTGTCGATCCACGACTGGACGTCGGCCACCATCTGCGCGGTCGAGCCCCACGTGTAGAAAGTGTAGGCCGTCCCGACGCTCGTCGTCGCGCTCGCGGTGGTCACGAAGTCACCGCCCGGCGCGGTCCAGAACTGGTTGTTGTGGAAGGTATGCAGCCAGGTCGTGTCGCCCGTCTGGGCGCTGTTGCCGTTGCCGGAGAATCCCGTAGTCGGGCCCTCGTTCCAGCCGCGCGTGAGCTTGTGGAGCGTGAATGACTTCGCGCCCACGACCGACTTCGACATGTACACCTTGAGCTGCGCGTTCGTCACTGTCGAGCCCGCGGGGATCGCGCTTGTGTCGAACGCGACCAGCGCCCGGCGCGTCGGCCACGTGGTGTTGCTGCCGGCCTGCCCGGAGTACATCGTGGGACCCTTGTTGTCGCAGCGGTTGCCGACGCCATCGTTGTAGATGGTGGCGTCCTTGCTGGGCGCGAGGGTCTTTACGTCCGCATGGGCCTGCAGGGACAGCAGGGCCAGAAGCGGGAGGAGAAATGCGGTCGTGCGGGGGATCATGGGGCCCTTGTAACTCCGGCTCTCCCTCTCAACACTAACCCCCACTCGATAATCCTGCTACTCGAGCCCCAAGTCGGCCACTCCGTCCTCATCGAAGCCGAGGTAGTGCCCCAGCTCGTGGTAGAGCGTCACCTGAATCTGCTCCGAGAGCTCGCGCCGCGAGGTGCAGGCGCGCTCCAGGTTGCGCTGGAAAAGGTGAATGGTCGGGGGCAGCTCCGGCATGCCCTCCGGATCGCGCTCGGCGAGCGAGGTTCCCGTGAACAACCCCAGCAGCTCCGGCGGCGTCTCGCGCGGGTCGTCGCCGCACAGGGCGCGCGAGGGCATGGGTTCGACGATCACCGGAACCTGCTCGAGTGCACTCCGGAACTCGTCGGGCAGGCGTGCGATGGCCTGCTTCAGCACGCGATCGAACTCCGACTCCGACAGCCGCTGCGGAGCCGGAAACGCCTGCGGTTCGAGCCTCTGGGCGTCGCGCAACAGCCTGTCGGCGCGTCCGAAGTCGCCTTCGAGGTCCGCGAGCAGCGCGAGCTTGGCCAGCACCACCGGGCTCTCTCCGAGCGCCTGCGCGCGCGCGAGCTCCTCGCGCGCCCCATCGAGCTCCCACAGCCGCAGCGCGATCTCCGCGCGCACCAGCGCGAGCTCCATGTCCTCGTTGGCGTCCTCGCGCCGCGCGGCCTCCTCGGCCGAGGCCCGCGCCGCGTCGAGGTCGTCGAGCGCGAGCTGCGCCGTCGCGCGCAGCACCCACGTCTCCGCCAGCTCGCTGCTCGCGCCGCCCGCCGTCTCGAGCGCCGCTTCCGGATCGCCCGCGTCGAGCGCCTCCCACGCTCGATCGAGCGTGGCGTAGTCCTGTTCTTGGTCCATGGCGCTCACTCGACCGACTGCGGGGGCGTGCGCTCGAACTTCATAGACAGGTCGCGCAAGAGTCCCTCGCTCACGCTCTCGAGCTTCCAGCGCTCGTCGAACAGGAGCACGTAGCCGCGCGAGAGCGCCTCGAGCTCGCCATAGTCGAACGACGCGTTCACGCCCCGCGTGACGTTCACGCTCGCACCGACCTGCCAGCCTTGGTGGCGATAGGCGCCGTACGCGATCGCGATCGAGTCGCCGCTGCGTTCCCAGACGAAGTTGGGCGCGCCGAGCACCGCGAGGCAGTGGGCGAGATCGCTGGTGCCGGGTACGAGTTGCTGCAGCTCGTCGGTGGCGACGGGCTCCAAGACGACTTGGCGCTCATACTGCGCCTTCACGCAGGAGCCCGCCAGCAGCGCGAGCCCGAGCGCGGCGCTCACTCGTGCGAGTCGACCCACGGCAGCACCCACTCCGAGCTCGAGGCCTGCAGGGTGGAGCCGAACGCAGCGAGGCGGTCATCCTCGTTGAAGAACAGCCACAGACGATCTTCCTGCGTATCCGTGTTGAGTGCGGTCACGACGAACAGCGTGAGTCCCGTGCGCTTCGTGCGCTGGTGGTCATAGCGCCACGCCGAGCGTCGACCGAGCTGCACGACCTCCATCGGTCCGCCGAGCAGTTCGAGGACTTCCTCGGAACTCAAGCCCGGAGCGAGCTTGACGATGCACTCTTCCTGCAGCGGCTGGTTGACGGTGTCGCGAGTCAGGAAGCACCCCTGCGCGAGTGGCAGGAGCAGCAGGGCGGCGAGAAACAAGGGGCGCATGGAAGAAGAGGTTAGCAAGCATGCGAACGTCCCGATTGCCCACGGTGCAAAACCCGCGTTCCGTGCGTAGTCTCGTCGGCGATGAAGCTGTTCGCAAACGGGTGGCTGGGGCGGCGGGCGGTGCTGGGGCCGCTGCTCGCGCTGTGCGTCGCGGCGTGTGCGGCGACCGGGGGCGAGGGGCGCGGGCGGCCGGAGGGCCGCGTGCGGCTCGTGGTGCTGCACACCAACGACATCCACGGGCAGGTGCTGCCGCGCAAGGCGACGTGGCTCGACCGCCAGTCACCGCCCCAGATCGGCGGACTGCCGCGCGTCGCGGGATACGTGAATGCGGTGCGGCGCGAGCTCGAGGGTACGGGCACGGCGTTGCTCGTGCTCGACGGCGGCGACTGGTACCAGGGCACGCCAGAGGGTGGGCTCGAGCAGGGCCTGCCGTTCATCGAAGCGCTCGCGGCCATCTCGTTCGACGCCCTTGCGATCGGCAACCATGAGTTCGACCACTCGACGGCCAACCTCCGGCGCCTGCTCGAGGCCACCGGCGATCGCGCGGTGTGCGCGAACCTGCGCGATCCTGCGAGCGGTGAGCGCGTCTCGTGGATCGAGCCCTGGCGCATCGTCGACTGCGGTGGCCTGCGCATCGCGATCGTCGGCCTGATCACGCCGGAGACGCCTTCGATCTCGCACGCCGACACGCGCGCGCTGACGTTCGTCGAGCCGGCGCTCGAGCTCGTGACGGTGAAGCGCGAGCTCGACGGCCGCTGCGACCTGATCCTCCCGCTCGCTCACATGGGAGTCGAAGAGGCGCTGGCGACCGCGAAGGCGCACCCGGATCTGCCGCTCCTGATCACGGGCCACTCGCACACCTATCTCAAGGAAGGCAAGCGCGACGGCGCAGGTCTCGTGGTGCAGACCGGCGCCAAGGCTTCGGCGCTCGGGCGCGTTGAGCTCGAGATCGACGGACCGAGCGCGACCGTCACTTCGGTGCGCGCGAGCCTCGTCGACTTGCTCGCGGAGCCCGAGGAGCAGGACCGCAATACGAAGGTCGAGACAATCTGCGCCGAGCTCGTCGCGCGCTCGGAAGCCGACATGAAGCGCGAGGTCGGCGAGCTCGCGGCGCCGCTCAAGGCCGGACGCGGGCCGTTCTCCACCGTGGCCAGCAGCTGGGTCGCGGACCTCGTGCGCGAGCGCATGGGCGCCGAGGTCGGCCTCCACAATCGCGGCGGCACGCGGGCGGAGATCGACGTCGGCGCCGTCACCGTGCGCGAGGTCTTCGAGATGCTGCCGTTCGACAACGACGTCGTGCTGCTCGAGGTCCCAGGCAGCGTGCTCGAGGCCGTCGTCCGCGCCGCGATCGAGGGCACCGTGCACTCGGGGCTCGACTACAGCGGCATGCGCGTGTTCGTGCGTTCGCGGCAGGAGGAAGGAGCGACGCGACTGGCGTTCGTGCGCATCGAGATCGCGGGCGCGCCGCTCGAGCCGCAGAAGCTGTACCGCGTCGCGCTCAACTCCTTCCTCGCCGGAGGAGGCGATGGCTTCAAGGAACTCGCACGCTCGACGAAGCTCGCTCAGGACCCGATCCTGCTGCGCGAGCTCGCGGAGGCCGCGCTCGTGGGAGCCGGGCGCATCGCGCCACCCGCGGACGCGCGCATCGTGGAGGAGGGGCAGCCGTGATCGCGAGCCTCGCGCTGTGTGCGACGCTGCTCCTGCCGCAGGGTTCCGACGAGCTGGCCCGGAAGTTCGTCGACAAGGATGCGCGCGTGCGGCGCGACGCGGTGATCGGTCTCGCGAAGCTCGACACGCAGCTGGGCTGGGAAAAGGTGATCGCGGCCCTGCGCGACCCCAAGCCGGAAGTCGCGGACGAGGCGCAGCTACAGCTCGCGGGGCTCGCGGGCGCAGGCGAGCTCGCACTGCTCTACGGCAAGGACGCGCTCGCTTCGAAGGACGAATTCGTGCGCCTGCGCGCGGCGGAAGCGCTGGGAAGACTGTCGGAACCCCCCGAGGTCGCCAGCGTGACGAAGGCGCTCGCCGACAAGGACGCGGGCGTGCGGCGCACGCTGTGCTGGTCGATCGAGCGGCTGGCGCTCGGCGGCAAGTGGAGCGCGGCGATGCCTGCGCTCGGCGAGCTCGTCCGCAAGGACAAGGACGGCGGCGTGCGCGCTGCGGCACTCGTCGTGAGTGCGACGCTGCGTGCGGAGTCGGCAGGGAGCCTTGCTGCGCTCGTGGCCGACGCGAACGCCGAAGTTCGCGCCGCCGTTGTGATCGCGGCCCGCTCGCTCGACGCGGACACGGCCCACGCACGCGCCGTAGCGAGCGCGAAGGACCCGTCGCTCGGAGTGCGGATCGTGGCCGCGGAGAGCCTCGCGGCCGCCCGCGATGCGCGGGGCGCGCGTGCGCTCGTCGACTTGCTCGAGTCGGAGCGGGAGCTGCGCGGGCGCTGGCACGCGGTGGAGCTCCTGCGGCAGGTCTCGGGGCTGCAGCACCGCCTCGATGCCCGGCCGTGGAAGGCGTGGGCTGCCGCGCTCGCCGACGGTCCGCTGCCGGAGCCCCGCAAGCCCGAGCGCGCGGAGGAAGAGCGCAGCGTGTCGTTTGCCGGCCTGCCGATGCGCTCCGAGCGCATGTGCTTCCTGATCGACCTGTCCGGCTCGATCTGGCAGAAGCGCGCGGATGGACGCACGCGCAAGGAGATCGTGGACGAAGAACTCCGCAAGGTGCTCGAAGCCCTGCCCGAGAGCACGCGCTTCAACGTGATCACGTACACGGCGACCCCAGCGCCGTGGCAGAAGGCGCTCGTGCCCGCGGAGCGCAAGAATGTCGCCAAGGCGCTGGAGTGGTTCGTGGCCCGCAAGGACATGGGCACGGGTGACCTCTGGGGCGCCCTGCAGGTCGCACTCGCCGATCCGGACGTCGACACGCTGGTCGTGCTCTCCGACGGCGCGCCCTCGGGCGGGCGGCGCTGGAATCTGGGGCTGATGAAGCAGCTGTTCGCCGAGCAGAACCGCTTCCGGCGCGTCGAGCTCGACGCCGTTCTCGCGGACGCGAGCGGCCGGCTGGTGCGCGAATGGGACGAGATGTGCGCTCAGAGCGGCGGGCGGACGATCGAGATCGAGCTGCGCTGAACGAGGCGAGCGCGCTCCGGGGAGCGGTGTGCGGTATCCTCGTGCGTGTGATGGCTCGCAGCCAGCTGCTCTTGGCGTACCTGTTCCTCGCGTCCTGCGGCAGCGAGTCGAGCGATGCGCCGTCGACACCCTCCACGTCCGGCTCCACCTCTTCTGCCTCCGCCACGTCACAGCCTTCGACTGCCGCGTCGCAAGCGCGGCCTGCGGACGCCGCTCGTGGGCGTGCAGCCTCTCTGGCGCCCGCGCCAGACCTTGCGGGCCCTGCCCAGTACATGTTCGTCGATCCGGAGGTTCCGAAAGACGAGTGGAACGCGGAGAACCACGCGCGCATGGACCCGCGCGTCGATGGCTGGTCGATGGAGGCGATCCACGACGTCGTGCGTCCGCGCATGCTGGCGCTCGCGGAGCGCGTGTGGGGCGCGAGCGACGCGCCGGTCGCCGAGTTGCTCGCGCCGGAGTTCGCGGGCGCCACGGCGCTGCGCGGAGAGCTCGCAACGCTGCACGACGACGGCCAGCTCGTGATCGAGGCGTTGAAGTCCGGAGAGCGGCCGCTCGCGCCGGTGCCGGACTGGTCCGCGGCCTGTGCGGCGCTGCGTGGACCCTTCCGCGGGGCAAAGCCGCAGCTGTTGCTGTGGATCGAGTCAGTTCGGCCCGACGGCGCGGCCGTGGTGACCGAGGCGCGCTTGTGCGTCTCGGCGGCTCTCGCTCCCGGTGCCGTGCAGCACAACGCGCTCTGGCGCGTGCGCTGGGTTCTGGGCGCAGACGCAGGCTCGCCGCGCGTGCAGTCGATCGAGGTGCTCGGGCTCGAGGAGCTGCGCGCAGCCTTTCGCTCGTTTGGGGATCACACGGCGCGCTGGATCGGAACGCCGCCGTGGCTTGAGCGCGAATTCCTGCACGGCCTCGGCGAGTACTACTTCCGCCAGGACAAGCTCACGGGCAACCACTTGCTCGGCGGCCACGGCCTCGCGGTGGGGGACGCCAACGGGGATGGTCTCGACGACGTGTACATGTGCACGGCCGGCGGCTTCCCGAACCGGCTACTCCTGCAGCAGCCCGACGGCACGCTGCGCGACGGGACGAGCGAGGCCAAGGTCGCGTTGCTCGACAACACGCGCTCCGCATTGATCGTGGACATGGACGGCGATCGCCACCGGGACCTCGTGGCTGGCGTGGGGCCCTACGTGTGGATCGCTTACAACGATGGCAGCGGCGCTTTCGGCGAGCAGCAGCTGCTCGGCAATGTGGAACTCGGCGGGGAGGACATCTTCTCCATAGTGGCCGGCGATCCCGACCGCGACGGCGACCTCGACCTTTATTGCTGCCGCTACGTGAAGGGCGGCATGATCGAGGGCGTTCCGCGGCCCTACCACGACGCCCGCGGCGGCGCGACGAACCTGTACTGGCGCAACGAGGGCTCGCGCCGCTTCCGCAACGCGACCGATGAGGTCGGCTTCGGTACGGCCAACGATCGCTACAGCCTCGCGGCGCTCTGGCAGGACCTCGATCTCGACGGCGACCTCGACCTCTACGTCGTCAATGACTTCGGTTGCAACAACCTGTTCGTCAACGACGGCGGCAAGTTCCGCGACGAGGCGCAGGAGCGCGGCGCCGACGACATGGCCGCGGGCATGGGCATCACGAGCGCGGACTTTGATCTCGACGGCGAGCCGGACCTGTACACCTCGAACATGTACAGCGCCGCTGGCCTGCGCATGACGGCGCAGCCCGAGCGCTTTCTCGATGGAGAGCACCGCGATCTCCAGCGCCACTTCCGGCGCCACGCCAGCGGCAACACGCTGCTGCGCGGGCTCGGCGGCGGGCGCTTCGAGCAAGTCACGGAGAAGGTTGGTGGCGCACGCGCGGGCTGGTCGTGGGGCGGGTTGTTCCTCGACTTCGACAACGACCGCTATCCGGACCTGCTCGTGCCCAACGGATTCATCAGCGCATCGCGCTCGAAGGACGTCGAGAGCTTCTTCTGGCGGCGCGTGATCAGCCAGAGCCCGCCCGACGCGAGCGTTGACGAGGACTATCGTCGCGCATGGGCGAGCATGCAGCAGATTGTCATGGACGAGGGTGCCTCCTACAACGGCTGGGAGCGCAACACGGCCTTCTTCAACGTCGGAGGGACGCATCTCGTCGACGCGAGCGCCGTGGCCAGTTTCGACACGCTCGACGACTCCCGTGCGGTGGCGCGCGTCGACTGGGATGACGACGGACGCGAAGATGCGATCGTGCGCAGCCGCACGGCGCCGCGTCTGCGCTTCCTGCATAACCAGAGCGCCTCGGCGCATCACTTCGTCTCGCTCACGCTGGTCGGAAGCGGACTCAACATGGACGCGATCGGCGCGCGTGTCGACCTTGAGGCCGGTGGCAAGCTGGTGCGGCGTACCGTACACGCAGGCGAGGGCTACTTGGCCCAGTCGTCGCGTCGCTTGCACTTCGGACTCGGAGCCACGGAGCGCATCGAATCGGTCGTCGTGCACTGGCCCGATGGCAGCGAGCAGCGCTTTGGCCCGCTCGACGTGGATGTGCGGTACGAACTCGCGCAGGGACGAGCGGAGCCGCGCCGACTCGAACCGCGCCGCGTGGCGACCTTCGCGGACCTCGATCCCGCGGCGCTCACGGTCTCGCCCGCGCGCATCGAGCGCTTCGTGCTCGTGGAGAAGCTCCCGATGCGCGAGTTCACGCTGCCACGCTTCGATGGCACTGCGCCGCGCGTCAAGGAACTCGCCGGCTCCACGCCGCTCGTGGTGACGTGGTCCGTGGAGGACGTCAACTCGCGCACGTTGCTGGAGTCGCTGGGGCGGCGACTTCCCGAGCTCGACGCGGCGGGCGTGCGTCTCGCGCTCCTGTGCGTCGACGACGGTCCGAAGCTGGCAGCGGCGCGCCGCTGGCTGCAGGAGCGTGGGCTGCTGCACCTCGGTGGCCCTGCCGATGGCGCATGGATGCAGCGCCTGCAGGTGCTGTACCTCGAGGTGCTCGGCAACACGTCGCGTGCGCTCATGCCCCAGTCACTGCTGCTCGACTCGGCGGGGCAGTGGGTGATCGGCTACGACGGCACCTTCGCGGTGGACACGCTGCTCGCGGACACGGCTGCGCTTAAAACGATCGACACGAACGCCCCCCAGACAGCGAAGCTCCTCGGCGGCCGCTGGGTGGTGAAGTCGAGCCGCGACTGGCAATTCCTGAGCGACATCTACCGCGAGATCGGCGCAGGCGAGCTGGCCGCGATGTACGAGAGCCACCGCGCGACCCTCTCGCAGGGCCGCTAGGGGCCGTCCGTGCGGGTCTGGCGCGACGCGCTTGCCTGCGCGGCGCCAATGGGGAGAATCTTCGCCCCCATGAGCCTGCTCGACACTTTCTCGGCGCCCGAGGCGCTTCCCAACGGCAAGGTCCACTACCGCTCCGGCAACAGCGTCGCGTTGGTCACGCTCGTGAACCCGCCGGCGAACGGCTACTCCTACGAGATGCTGCGCGACCTCGACGAGGCGATCCTGCGGGCGCGCTTCGACGACACCGTGCAGGTGATCGTGCTCGCGGGCGCGGGCGAGAAGTTCTTCTGCGCGGGTGCGGACATCGCGATGCTCAACCGGCTGACGCCGACGCAGAAGTACTACTTCTGCCTGCATGCCAACGAGACGCTGCAGCGCTTCGAGCGCACGCCGAAACTCGTGATCGCGGCACTGTCGGGTCACTGCGTCGGGGGCGGCCTCGAGATCGCGCTTGCAGCCGACCTGCGCCTTGCGCGCCGCAGCTCGGGCAAGTGTGGGCTGCCGGAGGTGGCGCTCGGGGTGCTTCCGGGCACGGGCGGCACGCAGCGCCTCGCGCGACTGCTCGGGCGTGCGAAGGCCATCGAGCTCATGACGAGCGGACGCACGTTCGACTACGACGAGGCGCTCTCGCTCGGGGTCGTCACCGAGGTGCGCGACGCGGCGGACGACGCTGCGTTCATCGAGCTGGTGCTCGCTCACGCGAAGTCGTTCACCACGCCGGGGCGCGCGGCGATGAGCGTCGGTCACATCAAGGCCGCCGTGCACGGAGGCGTCGACTTGCCGCTCGATGCCGGTCTCGCGCTCGAGCGCGAGCTGCAGTCGAAGCTGTTCGCGTCTGCGGACGCCAAGGAAGGCATCGCGGCCTACGTCGAGAAGCGCGCGGCTCAGTTTCAGGGGAAGTGAGCCCATGCAGGCGCTACGCATCCATGCCCACGGCGGGCCCGAGGTCCTCTCGGTCGACGAGGTTCCGCATCCCGAGCCGCGCGAGGGCGAGGTACTCGTGCGCGTGCTGGCCGCGTCGATCAACCACCTCGACCTGTGGGTGCGCCGCGGGATGCCAGGTTTTCCGGTGGCGTTTCCGCGCATCCTCGGTTGCGACGGCACGGGCGAGGTCGCGGCGCTCGGTCCCGGTACGAGCGGGCCGGCGGTTGGAACGAGGGTCGTCCTCGAGCCCGGCTACTCGTCGGGCAAGTCGCCGGAGGACCTCGCCGGCAACGACCACCTCGCGGCGGACTACTCGATCCGCGGCGAGCATGGCAACGGATTCGACGCGGAGTATGTGGTGCTGCCGGCGCGCTACGTGTTCCCGCTGCCGACGGGCATCGACCCGGTGCAGGCAGCGGCCGTGCCGCTCGTGTTCCTGACGGCGTGGGGCATGCTCGTCACGCGTGCGCAGGTCGCCGCGGGCGAGACCGTGCTCGTGATTGCGGGCACGAGCGGCGTCGGCTCGGCCGGGATCCAGATCGCGAAGCAGCGCGGCGCGCGTGTGATCGCGACGGCGGGCAGCGAGGCGAAGTTGGCGCTCGCGCGCTCACTCGGCGCCGACGAGGTCGTGGACCATTCGCACGAGGGCTGGGACAAGGAAGTGAAGAAGCTGACGGGCGGTCGCGGCGTCGACCTCGTGTTCGAGCACGTGGGGCCCGCGACGTGGGACGCGTCGGTGCGCTGTATGGCGCGCTGCGGCCGACTCGTGACGTGCGGCGGCACGACGGGACCCAAGGTCTCGCTGCTCTTGCCCCACGTCTTCATCAAGAACCTGACTTTCCTTGGCTCGACCATGGGGCCGCGCAGCGCGCTGCCCGAGATCTTCGAGCACGTCGCGGCGGGCCGCTTCCGGCCGGTGGTCGACCGCGTGCTGCCGCTCACGGCGGCGCGCGAGGCGCACGAGTTGCTCGAGGCGCGCAAGGTGGCTGGGAAGGTCGTGCTGGTGCCCGGACTGCGCTAGATTCTCAGGCGCGGCCGAAACCTCGCCGTGTGCGCCCTTTACCGACAGGAGCAAGACTTGAAGCGAGCTGAAGAGATTCGGACGGCAGCGGTCCTCGGTGCGGGCACCATGGGCCATGGCATCGCGCAGGCGCTGGCGCAGTGCGGCATCGTGACCACGCTGGTCGACCTCGATGCGGCGGCGCTGCAGAAGGGCCTCGGGGCGGTGAAAAAGAACCTCGACGTCGGCGTCGAGAAGCAGAAGGTGACCGCGGAGCAGCGCGACGCGACGCTGGCGCGGCTGTCCGGATCGAGCGACATGGAAGGCGCCGCTCGCAGCGCCGACGTCGTGATCGAGGCCGTGCCCGAGAAGCTCGAGCTCAAGCGCTCGATCTTTGCCAAGCTCGACGCGGCCTGCCGCCCGGATGCGCTGCTCGCGACGAACACGTCCTCCCTCTCGATCACGCGCATCGCCGAAGCGTGCAAGTGCCCCGAGCGCGTGCTCGGGATGCACTTCTTCAACCCCGTGCACATCATGAAGCTCGTCGAGGTCGTGCGTGCGGAGAAGACCGCACCCGAGGCCGTGACCCTGGCGCTCGAGCTCTCGCGTCGGATGGGCAAGGATCCCATCGACGTGAAGGACTCTCCGGGCTTCGCGTCGAGCCGCCTCGGGCTCGTGATCGGTCTCGAGGCGATGCGCATGCTGGAGTCGGGCGTGGCGAGCGCCGAGGACATCGACAAGGCGATGGTGCTCGGCTACGGCTTCCCGATGGGGCCGCTCAAGCTCACCGACCTCGTCGGACTCGACGTGCGCCTGTCCATCGCCGAGTACCTGACCAAGGAAGTGGGTCCGAACTTCACGCCGCCGCAGGTCCTGCGGGACAAGGTGGCACGCGGCGAGCTCGGCAAGAAGTCGGGCAAGGGTTTCTACGACTGGAAGGCGTGAGGACGAGCCATGGCAGATCAGCTGGACTGGGGTAGCGAGGCGAGCGAGCCGGTGAAGCCCAAGCGGCGCTTGCCGCTTTGGGCATGGTTTTGCGGTGGCGGCTGCCTGCTGATGCTCGTCACCTTCGTGGTGGCGAGCGTCGCGGCCGTCTCGTGCGCGAAGGAGATGGCCGATCCCGACACCCAGTGGCGGGAGCTCGAGAAGGTCGTCGCGATCGAGACGCGGCCGGAGGGCGAGATCTTCGGCATGAAGATGCCGTTGCAGGACCTGCGCGTGATCTCGATCCAGCAGGGCATGACCAAGGTCGACTTCATGATCGCGGGCGGCGCGCAGGCCGACGAGCTGCGCTCCAATTTTCTCGATCCCAGCGCGCAGATGGACCTCGGACCGCTGCTCAGGAACATGGGTCGCTACGAGCCGGAAGAGATCGTGCTCAGCGTGCAAGGCCGCGAGCTGCGCGGCGTGCGCTTCGTGACGCAGAAGCCGGATGCGTCGAGCGAGTCGCAGGACACTGCCGCGCAGGACGAGAATGCGGACCCGGGCGAGATGGACGCCGGCGAGGCGATGAAGCTCGCCATGCGCCAGAGCACCGTGGCGCTCGACATCAGCCCCGAGGGCGGCACCAAGACCGTGATCCTGCAGTACAGCCACATGGGCTCGCTCGAGAAGATCGAGGACGCGGAAGTGGTCGAGTTCCTCGCGCACTTCAAGCTCGGTGGCGGGAACTGACATGGAAGCGGGCGGCAGAGGCCTGCGAGCTCGCACGGTCCTGTTCGCCACGTGCGCGCTCGCGTCGCTCGCGGCCCTCGGCTGGGTGCTCGCCACCCAGTCGACCGGCGCGATCGACGGCGACGCCCGACTCGAAGAGTGGTTCGATGTGCGGCCACTCCCGGACGGCCTCGTGGTGTCCGAGGCCAATGTCTTGCCGCGCGGGGATCTCGCGGTCGTGCTCTCGCGCGCGGACGCCGGCGAGGAGCCTCCGCGCAACGAGGTGCCGGAGGCACAGGACGACGCGGGCGACTGGGCCCCCTTCGACTGGTCCAAGGTGCCGAGCGGAGCGGGCGACACCGCGCCGCGGGAAGTGCTCGTGGTCGAGATCGCGCCGCAGCATGCTTCGGCGGAGCTCGAGCAGCTGTTCGAGCGCGGGGAGGATCTGCGTGGCGACTGGACCTCGGTGACGCGCAACGGCGGACGGCGGATTCTCGAGCGTGGCCAGCTGCGCTGGGGAACACTCGAGGCGCCTTACGTCCTCGAGCGCGCGTTCGAGCCGGGCGGGACGTTTCGCGACATGCTGCGCGTCAACCTGACCCGTGAGCGCACGGCCCGCATGCTCCTCGCGCGCTGGACGCGCGGCTTTCCGGCCTCGCGCGACCCTGTGCAGCGCGTGCTGGACGCGCTCGGCCCGAAGCAGTGAATACGCCCGTGGTCGCGGCGTAGACTTCGACTGCGCGCTGGGCGACGACCGGAACCCGCGCGGGAGAAGAACCACATGATCCTCAGCACCACTCCGTCCCTCGAAGGCCGTCCCATCCGCGAGTACCACGGCATCGTCACCGGCGAGGCCATCCTCGGCGCGAACGTCTTCAAGGACCTGTTCGCGGGCATCCGCGACATCGTCGGCGGCCGTTCGGGCACTTACGAGCGCGAGCTCGGAGCAGCGCGCAAGATCGCGCTCGATGAGATGTCGGAGGCCGCGAAGCGCCTCGGAGCCAACGCGGTCGTCGGTATCGACCTCGACTACGAGGTCATCGGCGCCAACGGCAGCATGCTGATGGTCAGCGCCAGCGGCACCGCCGTCGTCGTCTGAGCGCTAGCCGTTGGCCTTGCGCAGCGCGGTGGCCATGACCTCCGCGATGTGCAGCACGCGCGCCTTCACGCCCTCGCGGCGCAGTCCCGACTCCCACTGCATGTGGCAGCCCGGGTTCGCTGTGACGAGCGTGTCGGCGCCGCACGCGCGGAATGCGGCGGCCTTCTTCGCGAAGACTGCCTTGCTGTCGTCGGGTCGCAGCAGCGAGTAGATGCCCGCGGAACCGCAGCACGATTCGGAGTCGGGGAGCTCGACGCGCGCCGCGCCCGAACGCTCGAGCAGTGTGCGCGGTTGGGAGCGTATCTGCTGGCCATGGCAGAGATGACACGGATCGTCGTAGGCGAGAGTACCGAGCTCCTTGCCGAGCGCTCCCTTCACGTCGGCCGGCATTTCGGCCGCGACGAACTCGCTGAAGTCCGTTACGCGGGCCGAGAAACGGCCCGCGCGCTCGCGCCAGACCGCGTCGTCGGCGAGCAGGTGCGAGTAAGCCTTCATGTGCGCGCCGCAGCCCGCGCTATTCACCACGATCGGGCCCGAGCCACAGCCTTCGAAGTGCTCGATAGTGGAGCGCGCGAGCTCGCGAGCACCCTCGATCTCGCCGTTGTGCGCGTGCAGCGCGCCACAGCAGACATGACCCGTCGGGACCTTCGTGTCGAAGCCGATGCCCGTGAGGACCTCGACCGTCGCGCGGTTCACCCTTCCGTAGAGCTCGCGCATCGCGCAGCCCTCAAGCATCGCGACCTCGCCGCGGCGCGGAGCGTTCGCCGGAGTCCTCGCGGGCAGCGGACCGCGGTCGGACTTCGGCGGCACCGTGGGCATCTCGACCAGCGGGCGTCCCAGCTTGCCCAGCAGACGCGCGATGCCTGTGCGCTGCGCGAGCCGCATCGAGCTCGCCATCCACGAAAGCCAGAATCGGCTGGGCAGCACGGTGCCAAACCCGATGCGCCGCGCCATGCGTGCGAGCAAGCCACGCGGCTGGGTTTGCTCGAGGCCAGCGCGCGCCGTCTCGATCATCTCGCCGAAGCGCACGCCGGCGGGACACACGCTCTCGCAGTGGCGGCAGGCGAGGCAGGAGTCCATTTCCTCGCGGTACTGCGGGTCGGTCGCCGCGAGCTGGCCCTCGGCGACGGCTCGCATGAGATAGATGCGGCCGCGCGGGCTGGACGGCTCCGCGCCGGTGAGCTGATACGTCGGACACGTGCGCAGGCACAGGCCGCAGTGGATGCAGTCCAGACTCTTCGCGTAGTCGACGATCTCCAGCGGCTTCATGCTCACCGGATTCTAAGGAAAGAGCGGTACATTCGCCGCATGTCGATCCAACGCATCTGGTGGGTGACGGGGGCCGTGTCCGGGCTGGGGCGAGCGATCGCGGATGCGGCGCTGGAGCGCGGGCACCGCGTGGTGGCCCTCGTGCGGCGGCACGAGCGGCTGGAGGAGTGGGCGCGCGCGAGCGCTGGACGGGCATTTGCGATCGAGTGCGATCTCGACGACTCGGCCCAGATTCAGCGAGCCAGCGAGCAGGCGCTCGAGCGCTTCGGTCACGTCGACGTGCTCTGCAACAATGCCGGGTACGGTGTCCTCGGAGCGGTGGAGGAGGTCTCGGAGGCGGAGGCGCGCGCGCAGATGGAGACGAACTTCTTCGGCGCGCTCGCGCTCACTCGGCTGGTGCTCGAGCCCATGCGCCGCCGGCGATTCGGCCGGATCGTGCAGGTCTCGTCCGTGGCAGGCTTTCACGCGTCCGTCGGCTTCGGCCTCTACAACGCCAGCAAGTTTGCGCTCGAGGGCTTCTCCGAGGCGCTCGCGCTCGAGAGCGGGCAGCTCGGAATTCGCGTCGTGATCGCCGAGCCCGGCCCGTTCCGCACGGGCTTCGCCGGAGACGCCCTGCGGCGAGCTGAGCGACGCATCGAAGACTATGCGCCGACGGTCGGGACCATGGAGCAGCGCATGGGGTCGCTGCACGGCTCCCAGCCGGGCGATCCGATCAAGGCGGCGCGCTTGATCGTCGAGGTCGCGGAGCTGGACGAGCCGCCGCTGCGACTGCCGCTCGGACGCTACGCGCACGAGCGACTCGCGCAGAAGCTCGCCTGGTTCGAGCGCGACGCGAAGGCCCTGCGTGAGCGCTCGTTGCCGACCGAGTTCGGCGACTAGAGGCCGCCGTGGAAGCGGCCACTGGCGAACACGCCCTCGGGATCGAGGTTGCGCTGGATAGCGCGCATGAGCTCCAGGCCGGGCGCGCGCTCACCGAACGGATCGAGCTCCACGAGCGCCGTGCGCGGCGCATTGCGCAGGGCGACGGACGCGGAGTGCTTCGCGAGAGTTGCGCGCAGGGACCGCACGAAGTTGGCGAGCGTTGCGGACTCGCTGCAGCCACTCGCGACTTCGACATCGAGCTCGGCGATGCCCGGCTGCAACGCAAAACGTCCAGCGATGCGCGCTTCAGCGAGCGCGCGCTGTACCAGCGGTGCCACGACTTCGAGGCGCGAAGGCAAGCAAGCGATGCGCAGGGTTGGGTGGGGGGAATCCGCGAGTCGCTGGCGAATGCTCGCCGCCGCGCACGCGGAGCGCGCGAGCGGGCCCTCGACGATCGTCGCGCGCGGCCAAGCCGCGAGTAGCTGGGCACGCTCGGCCTCCACGACGGGTCGCAGCCCGAAGAGACGCGTGGCCAGCTCGAAGCCGCCGTCGACGCGCTCGATGCCGAGCGAGACGATGCGAGCCGGGAGTGAGAGTGCCGTGCGGGACAGCGAGAGCGCGTCGGCAAGCTCACTCGTGCGGCAGATCACGCGCAGTTCGTGCTCGGGCTCGGGGAACAGCCGCAGGGACACTTCCACGATCACGCCGAGGGTGCCGTGGGAGCCGCAGTAGAGGCGTTGCAGGTCGAAGCCCGTGACGTTCTTCACGAGCTGACCGCCGCTGCGCGTGGCGAGACCGTTGGACAGCACGGTACGAGTGCCGAGGACGTGGTGGCGCACCGGCCCGAAGCGCAGCCGATCCATCCCGGACTCGCCCGCGGAGACCACCCCGCCGATCGAGCGCTGCGCCGGCAGGGGCACATCCGGCGTGAGGAAGTGCCCGCCCGCGCGACAGCGGCCTGCGAGCTCCTCCATCCCGAGCCCCGCCTCCACGGTGATCGTGCCGTCGTCGGGTACATGGCTCACGACGCGCTGCAGGTTTCGGGTCGAGAGGAGGAAATCGACGTGTCCCGGCGTCGTGCACCAAGCGAGTTTCGAGCCTCGGCCGACTGGCAGGATGCGCAACTTGTCGGTGGCCGCGAGTCGCACAAGCTCGCACGTCTCCTCGACGTTGCGCGGCGCGGCGAGTGGCAAGGGTTCCACGTCGGAGCGCGGCTTCGCGCGCGAGATAGGCCCGACGATGGCCGCGAGGCGGGCTTCGAGCGCGTCGAGGGAGGTCATCGCGGGCGTTCCGTCCCGCGCATCTCGCGGCACGCGTGCACGGGAATCAACTTGCCCGGATTGAGGCGCCCCTGCGGGTCCCACGCGTCGCGCACGCTGCACATGGCGCGCATGTCGTCGTCGCCGAAGACCAGCGACATGAACTCCTGCTTCTCGATGCCGACCCCGTGCTCGCCCGTGAGGGAGCCGCCGGCGGCCACGACCACCTTCATGATCTCGTCGCTCGCCTCGAGCACGCGCTTCACCTCGTTGGCGTCGCGCCGGTCGTAGCTGATGTTCGGGTGCAGGTTGCCATCGCCCGCGTGGAAGACGTTCGCGAGCTTGAGATTCTTCTCGCGGGCGATGCGCGTCGACTCGGCGACGAGCTCGCGCAGCTTCGTCCGCGGTACGACGACGTCGGCGACATAGAGATCGGGAGCGATGCGGCCCATGGCGCCAAACGCGCCCTTGCGGCCAGCCCACAGCTTCTTGCGCTCGGTCGCCGAGCGCGCACGGCGAATGTCGATCGCTCCACGGCGCTGCGCGATGGCTCGCAGCGGCGCGAGCGTCGCCTCGACCTCGATCTCGCTGCCCTCTGCCTCGACGAGCAGGACGGCCTCGGCTTCCTGCGGGTAGCCCGCTGCGAACACGCTGGCCTCGACGGCCTGAATCGTGAGCCGGTCGAGGATCTCGAGCGCCGAGGGCTCGAGCCTGGCCGCGATGGCGTCGCTGACGGCGTCGCAGGCGGCGTCGAGGTCCGTGAAGATCGCGAGCAGCGTCTCGGTGACCGCAGGCGTCGGGACGAGCCGCACGGTGATCTCCGTCGCGAGTCCGAACATGCCCTCGCTCCCGACGAACAGGCCGACGAGGTCGTAGCCGAGCGGATCTGCCTGCGGCAGGGAGAGGTCGAGCACGCTGCCGTCGTCGCGCACGATCACGAGACCGAGGATGTGGCGCGTAGTGGCTCCGTGTTTGAAGCAGTGGGGGCCGCCGGAATTCTCGCCGACGTTGCCGCCGATCGTGCACGCGGCTTGGCTCGAGGGGTCTGGCGCGTAAAACAGGCCATGCTTCTCGACGGCCAGCGTGAGGTCGACGTTGACGACGCCCGCCTGCACGCGCGCGTATTGGTCCGCGACATTGACCTCGAGCACATCGCGCATGCGTGCGAAGCCGACCAGCACTCCGCCCTCGACGGGAGTGGCGCCACCGGACAGCCCCGTTCCCGCGCCGCGTCCAACGACCGGGATCTTCTCGCGGTGCAGGATGCGCATCGCGCGGGCGCACTCGTCCGTGGTGCGCGGCAGGATCACCGCGGCCGGCCGCTGGCGCAGCAATGCGAGCCCATCGCACTCGTAGGCGAGCAGGCGCGCCGGCTCGTGGATCACGCCCGCTGCTCCGAGCGCTCCGCGCAGCTCATCGATCAGCTCGCGCTTCATCGCTAGAAGTCGATCCGGCGCAGTTTCCACAGGCCCAGCGCGATCACCGCCGCGACGAACGCGAGCGTCGTTCCGATCGAGAACCACGCGTTGAACTTCCATGGGCCATCCCAGCCGAACTTGCGGTCGTAGCTGATGGCGCCCATCTGCCGCAGCTCCTCGCTCTGGATCGCGATGCCCGCCACGAAGGCGGTGGCCGCGGTCTCGCGCTCGTTGGCGCGTCCCCAGCCCGACTCGGCGTCGTAGTCGAGCGTCAAGATGCGATCTCCCGCCTGCAGCACCCAGCGACGACGCAGGCGCTTCTCGCCGCCGCGGTCCTCGACCCACTCGAAGCGATCGGCGTAGCGGCCCGAGATGTCGCTGCGCACCGGGTCCGTCCCGAGCTCCTTGCGCAGCTTCTTCACGAGCGAGCTGCGGGAGCCCGTGTCGTCGATCGACTGGGAACGCAGTGTCCAGCGCGCCTCGCCCGCGCCGTCGGGATGCGATGCCAGCCACTGCAGGCCGTCGCCGCCAAACGAGCTGCGCGGCTCGCGACGGAAGCCGCGCGGCGCCTCGGCGACGACGAGCCCGAGCTCGGTGTCCTCGAACTCCGGCTGAGTCTCGACGGAGCGCCGCCACGAGCGTGCGATGCGCATGGCGTCGCGCGTCTTGGGCGCGATCACGTGGTACGTGCCGAGGCCGGCCTTGATCAAGGTGAAGGCGCCAGAGTCCTCTTCCACTTGCTCGGAGGACGTGCCGTCGGGCCCCTTGGCGGTTTCCTCGTGCACCACGAGCTGCTCCCAGCCCGCGTGCATGCCGCAGTTGACGGGCATGAAGACGAGCGTGAGCAGGATCGCGCCGATGGTGTTGCGTGTGAACACCCCGACGGTGCACGAGATCGCGTGGAAGACCGCGAAGCCATACATCAGGGCGAGGATGCTCCACAGGAGCCCGCTGTCGAACCAGCCCGAGCTGACGGCGAGGCCGAGCGCGACGCCGCCGACCAGGAACGTGGAGAGGATGCCGACGAAGATCAGGCCGCCGATGTAGCGCGAGAGGAACAGCGCACTGCGCGACACGGGCTTGCTGAACACGACGTCCGCCGCGCCCTTCTCGAGCATCTGCGGCACGAAGAACGAGATCGCCGCGATGCCGAACACGAAGCCGAAGCGGTCGGCGACCCATTTGATCGTGCCGTCTACGAGGCTCTGAAGCAGCGACTCGCGTACGCCCTTCAAGGCTTCGGACCGCAGGCCCGGATCCGCGCCCGCGGAGTTCATCGCGCTGCGCAAGAACTCGCCGTAGTCCCACTCCCAGTACCACAGGAAGGCGATGCTCGTCTCGCGGAAGCTCACCACGAACGACAGCAGCACCGGGATCAAGAACAGGAAGAACAGGATGCGGAAGCCCAGGTTGTCGAGCACCTGGTAGAGCGCGTCTTGGAACAGGCCACGAAGCATGGGGCGGTTCATCGCGCCTCCTTGTTCACGAGCTGGATGAAGGCCTGCTCGAGGTTCATGCGGCGGGCGGTGATGCCGCGGATCGAGACGCCGCCGGAGCGCAAGCGATCGACGCACTGGTCGAGCTCGGCATCGGAGAGCTGGACCTCGAAGCCGCCCGGCGCGGGCTCGAAGTTCGAGCCGAGCTCGCCGACGAGCTTCGCCAGCGCGAGCTCCTCGGCCGGCGCGACCTCGAAGCGATAGCGGCCCGAGCGCGGCGTGAGCTCGGCGATCGAGCCTTCGCGCAGGATCTTGCCGCGCGCCATGATCACCACGCGGTCGCAGATCAGCTCGACTTCCTGCAGGAGGTGCGAGTTGATGAACACCGTCGTTCCGCGGTCCTTGAGGCCTTGAACGAGCTGGCGCACGGCTGCGCGCCCGACCGGGTCGACGCCATCCGTGGGCTCGTCGAGGATCACTAGGTCGGGCTCGTGGATCATCGCCTGCGCGAGGCCGATGCGCTGGGTCATGCCCTTGCTGTACTCGCGGATCTTGCGGTGCGCGGCGTCGCGCATGCCGACTTGCTCGAGCAGCTCGGGAATGCGCCGCCGCAGGTACTCGCGGTCGCGGCCGCACATCTGGCCGAAGAGCTCGAGCATCTGCACGCCCGTCAGGTACTGCGGGAAGCGGTGTCCCTCGGGCAGGTAGCCGACGCGCTTGCGCGCGCGCGGATCGCCAACCGGCTGCCCGAAGATCAACGCGTCGCCGCCGCTGCGGCGCGCGAGCCCGAGCAGGATCTTCACCAGCGTCGTCTCGCCTGCGCCGTTGGGGCCGAGCAGGCCGAACACCTGCCCGCGCCCGACCTCGAGGCTCACGCCGTCGAGGGCGCGGAAACCTCCCTTGCCGAACAGTCCACCGCCGTAGACCTTGGTCACGTCGCGGACGCTGACGATCGTTTCCTGCGCGCTCATCGTGGAGTGGATACGTTAGCGACTATCCCGCCGCGATCGCGACGCGTGCCGCGCCGATCCAGCCGGCGGAGGGCCCGAGCGTGGCTCGCAGTAGTCGCACCGACTGCGCTCGCCCTCCGAAACTGCGCTCGTCAATGCCCTCGCGGATGCCGACCTCGAGGGTGTCGAGCGCGCCGGAGAATCCGCCGCCGAAGATGAAGAGCCGCAGGTCAAGGAGGCACAGCGCCGGTCCGAGTCCGCGTCCGAGGTCCCGGCCGACCTCCCGCAGCAGCTCGCACTCCGGCGCGTGGCCCTCTCGCGCGCGCTGCGCGAGCAGCAGCAGGTCGCCAGGCCTCTCCGCGGGCAATCCCGCGGAGAGTGCGCGCCTTCGCGCGGCGGTGGCGGAGGCGAGCGCTTCGACGCAGCCCTGCTTGCCGCAGCCGCAGCGCGGGCCGCGCGGGTCGACCACGACGTGCCCGATCTCTCCACCAAGGCCCTCGCCGGCGTGGAGGCGACCGCCGAGGATCAGTCCGCCGCCGATACCGGTCCCGAGCGTCACGACCAGCGCATCGCGCTCGCCACGGCCGGCGCCGAGCCACAGCTCGCCGACCGCCGCTGCATTGGCGTCGTTCTCGACGTGCACACGCACCGCCGGCAGGCCCGTGCGCCGCGCGAGCCCGTGCTTCACGTCGAGGCCCGAGAAGCCAGGCAAGTTGGGGCTGGTGAGAACGATGCCGCGCTCGCGGTCGAGCAGGCCGGGCACGCCGATGCCGAGCGCATCGCCGCCGCCGAGCTCGCGGAACAGGTCGGCGAGTCGATCGAGCACGCGCTCCGGTCCGTCCGCGAAGCCCGGGTCGATGGTGCTTTCCGCGAGGGTCTCGCCCGCGTGCGTGATGCGGCCGGACTTGGCCGCCGTGCCGCCGAGGTCGATTCCGACTTGCGTGGAACTCATGTTGCCAGAGTCTAGCGCCTCCACTCGACTTGCTCCGAGTCGAACCCACCAGCCGCGCGCGTCGAATTGGACCGTCGTCGAGCCCCGCGCCGCCGCGCAAGCGCTCCTAGGGGCGCTCGACCCGCGCGAAGGCGTAGTTGCCCGTTTTCGTGCGCTCCAGCACGAGCGCAAAGTCGCCCAGCGCGCTCTCGGCGACCACGCGCAGCTCCTGCGGTGCGCCATCGAGCGCCTTGCCCACGGAATCGAAGCGCAGGCGCAGCTTACCGCCCTCGAGGCGACTGCGCGCGCCCTTGCCCGTGGCCTCGTCGAAGCGCTCCCCGCCGACATCGAGGCGGAACAGCGGGCCGAGCAGCAGGAGCTCGCGCGGCAGTTCGATCTCGAGGTCGTCGCTCGTGAGCAGGTTCTCGACGCGCTTCAGCGCCACCGAGTCGGGCGCGAGCAGAGACACGAGCTCGCGCACGCGCTCCGTGAAGTCGCCCGAGGCCTGCCCAGCGTCGGCCTCGCGCCGCGCTAGCTCACCTTTGTATTCGATGCTGTCGATCCAGAACACGCCCTCGTCGGCGATCACGACCGCGCGCACCGGACGAATGACGTCCTCGTAGGTCTTGCGCGCGCCCAGCCCGTCGTAGGCGAGCTCGACGTTTCCAAAGCCGGTCTTCGCGAGGGGTGGCACTGCAGCCTGCGTCTCGCCTGCCGTGAACGCCTCGTACTCGCCCTCGACCATGTCGGTGAAGCGCACCGCGAGCACCAGTGCCGCGTTGCGCAGCGCGCGATCGCTGCGATTGTCGATCGACACCGCGACCGCCTCGCGGAACGCGCGCGTCTCGATCACGAGGTCGAGGTAGCTCTTCTCGGCGAAGTAGTCGCGGTAGCGCTCTCCGAGCAAATCCTCGCAGAACTCGAGGTCGTAGAGCACGAGGTCCCATTGGCCTTGGGCGCGACGCCGCGCGAAGTGGTCCTTCACTCGCGCGAGGGCGTCGACGGTCTCGCCGGACTCGAGCTCGAGTCGCGCGAGCTGCAGCTCCGGGCTGAAGTGGTTCGCGCCGAGCATCATGGTGCGGTAGATGCCCGTCACGCGCCCGCCTTGGCGCGTCTGGCGCAGGTACTCGCGCTTGGAATAGGGATCGAGCTCGTCGCGCAGCGCTTGCGCCTGCACGGGGTAGCGCGTCATCGCCAGCTCGAGATCGCTGCGGCCGCCCGAGCGATCCCCGCGCCGCCAGCGCCACAGGCCACGCAGCAGCAGCGCCGGCGCGCAGTCGGGGGCTTCGTGGAGCACGCCGTCGAGCAGGCGCTCGACTTCCGGGCCGCGCTCGGGCGAGCCGACCATCGCGTCCTGCTCCACGAGCGCGAGCGCGAGCAGCAGGCTCGCCTCGCGATCGCCCGGCGCGAGTTCGAGCGCCGTGCGCGCGGACTGCGCGGCGTCGTCGAGCTGCCGCGCGCTCACCTGAAGGTACGCGCGGTCGCGCTGGGCGCACAGCCGCGCCCACTCGTCCTCGACCTCGCGGAACACGGGTACCGCCGCGTCCAGCGCGTAGAGCAGCTCCTCCTCGAACCGCCGCACCTCCGCCGCGGTCTCCTGCCGCACCTGCTCGCGTCGCGCGCGCTCCTCCGAGAGCAGCCTCTGCCGTGCCGGATCGCTCGGCGACAGCGAGACCGGTCCGAGCGCGACGTCGGTCGTCTGCAGCACGCGCGCGAGGTCGTCGCTCCAGCGCGTGAACGCGCCCCAGAGCTCCTCCTCGTCGCGCTGCCGATCGAGCGCGCCGTAGTAGCGCACGAGGACGTCGACGACGCGCTTGCGCGTGGCGAGGACCTTGGGCGACACGCGGCGATAGTCGCCGCGCGCGACGCGTTCGAGAAACTCGCGCACCGAGCCCGCCTGCTTCACAGCGAGGTCGAGCTCGCGCACCGCGCGCAGCGTCGCCTCGACGTCGTAGGGGCCCTGCTCGACCGTATCGAGCGCGGCACGAGCCGGCGCGGCCTCCGCCGCAACTCGCTCCTCGCGCGCCTTGAGCTCGCTCGCGTCGCCTTCATCCCCGCGCGTCCCGAGGTAGACGATCGCGGCCAGCAGCGTCGCCGCCACGAATCCGATCGCGATGCCGCCGCGCGTCGACAGGCTCACGACTTGTTCAGCGCTTCGCGCGCCGCGTCACGCGCCGGTACGCCTTCAGGTACTCCTGCGCTGTCGCGTTCCACGAGAAGTCCTGCAGCATGCAGCGGCTGGTGACCTGCTTCCAGTTCTCTTGGCTCTTGTAGAGCTTGCGCGCTGCCTCGACGCCGTCGAGCAGACTCTCGCCGGTGTACGACGAGAAGTGGAAGCCGGTGCCCGAGCGCGCGTTCTTCTGGCAGTCGACGACGTAGTCCTCGAGGCCGCCGCTGGTGTACACGATCGGCACGGCACCGTAGCGCATCCCGATCGCGCACAGCGCGTTGCCGGGGTTGTAGTGCGCCGGCAGGAGCAGCATGTCGGCCGCACCGAGGATCTGGTGCGCAAGCGCGGCTTGGTATCCCTCGAGCACGCGGCAGCGGCCAAAGAAGGTGGTCTGGATCGTCTTGAGCCGGTCGTGGATGTCCGGGCGGCCCGTGCCCATCAGCACGCACTCGACGCCGCGCTCGAGCGCCGTGGTGAGGATCTCCGCCAGGATCTCGGTGCCGCTGTCGGCGTCGAAGCGGCCGAGTATCGCGGCGAGCGGCGTGCGTGCACCCGACTCGAGCTTGAGCAGGCCCTGCAGGGTCGTCTTGCACTTCGCCTTGCCCGCGAGCGTCTTGTCGTTGCCGGAGAAGTTCTTCGGCAGGGCCGGATCCGTCTCGGGATCCCACGCGCTGTAGTCGATGCCGTTGCTGATGCCGACGAGCTCCTTGGAGCGACGCCGGAAGGCGTCCTCGAGCCCGTAGCCGCGGTCCTGCTGCTGAAGTCGCTCGGCGTGGCCCGGCGAGTGCGTGCCGATGAGCGTCGCGAACTCGGTGCCGGCCTTGAGGAAGTTGACCTTGCCCGCGACCTCGAGGCCGCCGACGGACTGGAACACGCGGTAGGGGAAGCCCAGGCGCGGGAGGATCTCGCGCTCAAAGGTGCCCTGCATGGCGATGTTGTGGATCTGGAAGTACGTGCCCGCCTTCGAGGCCGGGTGGTCAGGACGCTTGTCGATGAACTCGAGCTGCTGCACGAGCGGCAGGATGCCCGTGGCCCAGTCGAAGCAGTGGATCACCTCGGGCTCGAACGAGATCGTGACGAAGCTCTCGAGCACCGCGCGCGCGAAGACCGTGTAGCGGCGCCAGTTGTCCGCGTAGGGACCGTCCTCGCCGCCGTAGGGGTTGCGGCCCTCGAACAGCTGCGGGTGTCCGAACAGGTAGACGGTCACCTTGCCGATGCGGCCGCGATGCAGGCGGAACGAGGTGCGGCCGTCGACGTCCTGTGCGTTGACGATGCCGACCGGTCCGAAGTCCTCGAGCTTGTCGCTGCTGACGAGCGAGGTCCACGGGAGGAACACGGCGACCTCGCAGCCAGCCTCGGCCATGGCGCGCGGAAGGGCCGAGGCGACTTCGGCGAGCGGCGTGCGCCGCACGAGCGGATCAAACTCCGGAGTGACGAATGCGACCTTCATCGGCGATGCCCCCCGGCACTAGGGCGGGCACTGGGGCGGGCACTGGGGCGGGC